>MDSV01127609.1_pt1 | contig 11035 bp, 9 predicted proteins | sample 810851 | NCBI WGS metagenome assembly MDSV01 (sample SAMN05326640, study PRJNA326480) | marine metagenome | isolation source: seawater | place: Atlantic Ocean: North East | collected 2012 | reverse complement strand
CTTGTCATATGTCCTCCTTTGTTAGCAAGGTTAATGTCAGTCCCATTAGGCAACCGACAATAAAGATATGGGGATTATTTTTATTTTTTCAAGATTGTTATTTTAAAATTTTTGCAGATTTCAAAATAAAAGAATATTCTTCTGCTAGTTCTGTTATAGCGTTGTCACGTCCAGACATTCCACCATGACCAGCAGCTTCCATTTTACATTTTAATAATTGTAAATTTTTGTCAATTTTTAAATCTCTCAATTTAGCAATATATTTTACGGGCTCGGAATATAAAACTCTATTATCAAATAATGATGTTGTAACTAGCATAGGAGGGTAAGAAGTTTTTCTTAAGTTATTATAAGGAGCATAAGATAAAATATACTCAAAATACTCTTTGCTTTTAATTGGATTACCCCATAATTCCCATTCTGCAGGTGTGAGAGGTAATTTTTCGTTTAACATGGTAGTCATAGTGTCTACGAAAGGTACCAAAAGTAACATAGAAAAAAATAAATCTGGGGCCATATTAGCAACCGCACCTCCAGTCAATCCACCAGCAGAACCTCCATAAAAACAAATTCCACCTTTATGAGTGTAGTTGTTTTTAATTAAGTAATTTGCACACGAAATGTAATCTATAAATGTATTCTTTTTCAATTTTTTTTTTGCTTCTTCGTGCCAAGCATCACCTAAATCACCACCCCCACGTACGTGTGCTATAGCAAAGGTTATTCCTCTATCGACTAAGCAAAAACGAGAAGCACTAAAGCTAGGATTAATGCTATGATTGTAAGCACCATAAGCATAAAGAAGAAGTTTTGACTTACCATTTTTTTTACTATCTTTTTTTTTTACAAGAGTTATTGGAATCATTCTTCCATCATGAGATTTAGCTTTGATCCTCTCAACTGTATATTTTTGGCTATCATGCCCAGATGGTATTTCAACTTCTTTAACAAGTTTTTTTTCTTTTGTTAAAAGATCATATTCATAAATTTTTCCTGGTGTGGCCATACTTTCCCATGAAACTCTTATTTTAGAAGTATTTGTGTTTTTTTGCATTAAGGAAGCTCCAGGTGAACCAACCTCTTCATCAGATATTTTAATTTCTTCTTCATTATTTGTTTTGATGTTTCTTACATAAAGTTTGGGAATTGCATCTGACTTTTCACTTCTTAATATAAAATCATCTAAAAACTCCAGACCACCAATAATAGTTTCTTTTTTAGCAGATATAAATTCTTCTAAAGTATTTATATCACTTACTTTACACCTCAATATTTTGTAATCCCTTGCATCTTTATTGGTATGTACATAAAAATAATCTTTCCAAGAATCGATAGAATATCTTACGTCTTTTTCTCTTTTTAAGAATAATTTAGGTTTAATATTTTTTGCATTAGACAAAAAGAAATATTCTTCTGTTGTAATATGATCAGAAGTAGTAATTGTAAAAAACTTTTCATCAGACGTTAAACCAATTGAACAAGTAAAAGTTTCATCTTTCTCCTCAAATATTAGTTCATCATTTTTAATATCAGTTCCTAAAACATGTTTATATATTTTTCGTGGTCTATGAAATTTATCTAGTTGCGTGTAAAAAAAACTTTTACTATCTAATGACCAAGTTATTGAACCACTAGTATTTTCAATTTGATCATTGTGATTTTTAAATGTTTTAATGTCACGAATATAAATTGTATAATATTCAGATCCTTTTAAATCCAAAGAATAAGCCAATAAATTATCTGAATGAGAAACATTTATACTACCTATTCCAAAATATTCTGAACCATATTTCTTTTTTTCTAAATCACCATCAAAATAAACTTCTTCAGGTTCTGACATATCAATTAATTGTCTTAATTTTTTTTGATAATTTCCTTTAGTTTCTGTTTTAGACCAATAATAATAATTTTTATCTTTGTATTTTAAGGATGTGTCTTCTAACTTTATTTTTCCTTTTATTTCATTAAATAATCCTTTTTGTATCTTTTTTGTATCTTTAAAATATTCTTCAGTTAGTTGATTGTTTTCTTTAATATATTTTTTAACCTCTGGTATTAATTTATCTGGGTCTTTGAGAACATCTAATATATTTGTTTGGTCAACATATCCATAATTATCAATTAACTTATATCCGTGGTAAGATTTGGTAGTTTTTTCTTTTTTGAGCTTTGGTATATTCATTTAGAGAGGATTAATATATGAATTTGGTTTTTTTGGGTATAACTATTTTTACTATTTTAGTAATACTTTTATCTTGGTTTGCAAAAGCTAACACACAAAGGATTTCAAAAAGTATAAGATTCTTAATTGTTATTTTTTCAGTATTATTGGGTATAGTTTTAGTTTTTGCAGGTCGTATTTTATTAGCAGCCCCAATATTTTTATTAATTTTGCCTTTGATTAAATTAAAATCAGGCCTTTCCTTATTTAAAGCAATAATGATATATCGTTTACTAAATAGATTGAGACAACAGGGTAGATTTTCATATAGGTCAGGTACAAACTTTTCACCAGGATCTAGTAGTATTAGTTTAAAGGAAGCTTACTCAATTTTAGATTGTAAACCAGGAGACTCTAAAGATAAAGTTATGTCAAATTTTAAAAAATTACAAACAAAGCTTCATCCAGATTTAAACAAAGATATTGATAGTACTAAAATTAGTCAAATTTTAACAGAGGCTAAGGATTTAATTATTAAAACTGATTTTAGCTAATTCAGGATTTCTAAAGCATTTTTTAACACTTTATCAAAGGATATTTTATTTTTTCCTCTAGTATTATGTTTACAAGTTTCTATTGTGTATCCATCAGGCACAATAATTGAAATATTTTTACTATAAACTCCGTAGGATAAAGGTGGAGAGTCCATAAATAAAAACAAAGACTTTAAATTTAAAGCAGCGGAAATGTGACCCCATCCAGTATCATTACCTATATAATACTGACAAGCAGCAATAATTGGTAAAGTCTCACTAATTTGCATTTTTGTGAAAGCTACACATTGATTACCAATTGGAGAATTTAATATTTCATTAATTAAACTCTCATCTTTTAGCCCACCAGCAATAAAAATTTTACATGAAAATTTTTTTTTAATATTTTCTATTAAACTAATATAATTTTTTATATCCCATCTTTTAGTTGGTCCAGAAGCGGAAGGTGCTAAAATTATATTTTTTGTTTTAGGTGTTATATTAAATTTTATTTTTGCTGCATTAATGTCATTATTGTTGCAATAAATATTTGATTGAGAGTCAATTTTTGATTGCAATATTTTTTCAGTAAATTCTTTAGCAGTTCTAAAAAAATTTTTTCTTTTTTTAGAAAAAAAAGGGTAATGAAAAGTTTTATTTATACCTGCAAATTTAGAAATAAGATAAAGTCTAAGACTATCACTATAAATATAAGCTTCAGAAAAATTACTATTTTTAATTTTTTTAATAATATTGAAAAAACCCCTTTTATCCAATTCTATTACTCCTTTAACGTGAGGATCATTTTTTAAGATTGCATGCGCATGCGTATTTTTTTGAGCAAGAATAGACACTGGGTTATTAAAAGATTTGCTTATTGCATGTATATTGGCAATTAAAATTACCAAATCCCCGATTCCCATCGATTTTATTATAACTAAAGGAGCTTTACTCATTTTTTCAATTTTATATAATTTGTATAAATAAATAATTTAAAAGGTCAAAATATGGCAATAAAAAAAGGTATCTATGCTGCATCCATGTCAGTTATTAATAAAGATTTATCTTTAGATGTAGATTCTACAATTAAACACGCTGAAACGCTTGTTCAAAACGGATGTCATGGTTCAGCCATTTTTGGAAGCACAGGGATGTCTCAGCTTATTTCCACATATGAAAAAAAAAAATTAATCGAAAAACTTGGCAACAATAAATTTAAAGACCATTTTTTAATTGGGACAGGAAATAATGCCCTTAAAGAAAATATAGATATTATGAAACACGCTTTAAAAAATGGTATTAATCGATTTTTGATTATGCCTCCTGCATATTATAAATATGGTGACCAAGAATGTTATAAATTTTTTAGCAATTTAATTAACAAAGTTCCTGAAAGTGAAATAATATTATATAATTTTGAAAAACTTTCAGGCTATAAGTTTAGTATAGAAATAGTAGAGAAATTAGTAAAAGATTTCCCTAAACAAATTGTAGGTGTCAAAGATAGTAGTTATAATTTATACGAAACAATTAAAATTCCTAATTTTTTAGTTTTCCCTGGCTCCGAAACAAAACTTTTAAAGGGTCTCGAATTAGGATGTAGTGGAATTATATCGGCAGTTTGTAATGTAACAGGATTATTAGCAAGAAAGGTTTATGATGATTTTATAAATAAAAAGAAACAAACATTTAATGAAAAACTTTGTGCAATACGTACTATATTTGATAAGTACAATTTAATCTCGGGCGTACATAGTTTTATGTCAGTAGAGAATGACAAATATAAAATACTCTTACCACCATTAAGATTGCTTTCTGAAAACCATAAAAAGGAACTCATAACTCAATTGAAAGAAATAGATTTTTTTCCACAAAAAAATATAGCAGCTTAAACCATGATAATTGCAAGACTCTTTTCACAAATATATAAAGAAAGCGGGATCGTTTTAATAGATTGGCATGGACAAAAATTTATTTGTGGAAATCCTGACTTAAATAAACCATTAACATTAAAACTTCTAAACAAAAAATTAAAATGGAAATTGTTATTGAATCCAGACCTTTCTTTTCCAGAGGCTTACATTAGAGGAGATATAAAAATAGAGAATGGAACATTACTAGATTTTTTAAATCTGACATTTAAAAATTTGGGTCGTAAAGAAATTAATAAATCTGGATATTTTATTAAAAAAATGCTGCATGGTTGGAGATACCTAACAAATTATAACTTACCTATAAAATCAAAAAAAAATGTTAAGCATCATTATGACATCGGAGAAGAGTTGTACGACTTATTTTTAGATAAAAAACATAGACAGTATTCATGTGGATATTGGAAACTACCAAGCGATAATCTCGAAGATGCACAACAAAATAAAATAAATCATATAATTAAAAAGTTAGATTTAAAACCTGGCCAATCTGTATTAGATATTGGAGCAGGGTGGGGTTCAATGTGTTTTGAAATTGCCAAACAATCTGAATGCGAGGTTACAGGGGTAACTTTAAGTGAAAATCAATATCATTACTGCATAAAGAAAGCAAAAGAGTTAAAATTAGATAACCAATGCCATTTTAAACTTTTAGATTACAGGCAATTAAAAGGAAAGTTTCATAGAGTAGTTTCAGTTGGTATGTTAGAACATGTTGGTAGAAAATTTTATAAAACTTTTTTTAAAAAATTAAATAATTTAATGACTGATGATGGATTAAGCTTAATTCACACAATAGGTTCAACAGAGCCCAAAGGTCCACCACAGCCATTTATACAAAAATATATATTTCCTGGAGGTTTAGTACCTAGTGGCAGTGATCTTATAGATGCAGTCGAAAAAACTAATTTAATTTTATCAGATATGGAAAGTTTAATACTGCACTATGACAAAACTTTAAATGCTTGGTTAGAGCGATTTTTACAAAATAGAGAAAAGGTAAAAAAAATGTATTCAGAAAATTTTTGTCGCATGTGGGAGTTTTACTTAGCAAGTTGTTCGGCAGCGTTTAAATATAGGGATTTATTGGTATATCAATTACAAATTGTAAAAAATTTTACAGCAATACCTAATAACCGTAGAGATTATATTTATCAATAAGTATTTGTTCTATATAAATAGAATTAAATCTCATGAAAAGAAAAAATAAAAGAAAAAAGAAAAAAATATCTAAAATCAAAAGAAAGAAAGCAAAAAAAATACTTCGGTCTAAAAAAAATAAAAAAATAAAAAAATTTAGAAAAAAGGGTAAAAAAAGTAAGTTTAAAAGAAAGGGTAAAAAATTACCTGTTGACAGAATAAAAAGTTTAAGATTTTCAAAATTAAAATTTAAAAAAATTAAATTACCTCAGATTAAAAAAAAACAATTATCATTAATTAAAAAAAAAATTAATATAATTACTCAATTAAGTCTTCAAAAGGCTCTAAATTGGGCTCTTACACCATTTTTTAAAGCTTACGATAATTATTTTGAAAATAAAAAGTTAAAAAAAATAGAAAAGATTGCTTTCGAAAAAAAAGAAAAAGAAAAAAAAATAAAAGAAGAGTTGGATAAAGCCTTAGAAATGAAAAAAAAGGAACTGAAAGATGAAGAGAAATTAGCAAAGGAACGTTCGTATGATTTAAAAAAGTTTATAAGGCAAGAGCAAGCTTTACTTCGTAAAGAACAAGCAGAAAAAAGACTTCGTTTTTTAGAAGAAATAAAACTTTCAAAAAAAATAGAAGCGTTTAGAAAAAGAGAATTGCTTGAAATAAAAAGTTTAGAAAAATTAGCTTTACAGGAGCAAAGAGAAGATTATAGAGGTGTCGAAGAACGTCTTGAAAAAATTAAAGATAAATATCGATTAATTCGTGAACAAAAAATAAGAGAAAGAGTAGAATCTTTAGGAGTAGAAATTTTAGATAGTGATACCAAAGAAGACATATTAAAAAAGGAGAAAGAATATTCTGAACATAGAGAAATAATAGAGACAGTACTTGAGTCATTTTATCGTTCGGCAAATTCTTTAGTTTTCCAACTTAATAAAAAATATATACCTAAACATAAAAGTATACTTAGAGTTATTGATCGAAGATATGAGTCTAATGAGTGTTTTATAAGGTATGACGATAGCCCTGATGAGGATTGGTTAGTTTTAATTTATTTAGAAGACTCAGATGCAGAAAAAGGAAAAATAATTGTAGAAAACAAAGCCAATAGCGAAAAACATGAAACAAAATCTTTTAATACAAACGAAATATTCACCTATTCCGATTACTTAGTAGATGCAATGACAGCGCATATTGATGGAGAAAGAAAAAAAAAACAAAATTAGAAATTTAAATATCAATCTAGCATATTGTTAAAAACTTATTTATTTACTTCAGTCCAAATGAAGACTATTATTTTATAATGCAAGAATCAGTTTTATATATTGTTTTAGTTCTTTTATGTTTTGTTATTTATATTTTAATCAGTAAAAATAAAATTCATAAAGATGAAAATAAAAGTAGTGAAGAATTAGAAAGATTTAAAGAGTCTTTAACTAATTCTATTAATACAATGTCTAGTTCATTTAATTCTTTGTCAAAAGATGTTACTCGAGACATGACCCAAGCATTAACTAAAGTTGACGAAAAAGTAGGTGCTTTTAATCAACAGGTTGAAGCAATTAATAAAAGTCAAGATAGTTTTAGTCGAATTCTAGCAGGAGTAAAACAGTACGGTGGACTTGCGGAATTTTCTTTAGCTGCTTTGCTGAAAGATTTATTACCCGCAAATCAATATATTGAAAACGTTAAAATGAAGCCTGATGAGACTAGGGATGTAGTTGAATTTGCAGTTAAGTTGGAAGATGTTCTATGTCCAATTGATAGCCACTGGCCGATTGAAAAATATAAAGCTATAGATGAAGCTTATCAAAATAAAGATAAAGATGAATTGGTGAGAGCCAGAAATGATTTAGCTTCAGCATTTCGAACTAAAGCAAAAAAAGTTGCAGAAAAATATATTATGCCTCCGAAGACCACAGATTTTGCAATAGTCTATGCACCAACAGAAGGTTTGTACGCTGAACTTTCAAGTTATAGAGATCCTAAAACTAAAGAGTTATTAATGGAAGAACTAAGAACTAAATATAAAGTAACAGTTTCTGGACCAAATACCCTATGTGCAATTTTGCAAGCTTTTCATATGGGTTTTCATACATTAAAAGTTCAGAAACACGCCACTCAAATACATGACGATTTGAAAAGTATAACAAGTAGATTTATTAAACATTTTGATGGAATTTTAGTTTTAAGAAAAAAACTAGAAGAGACTATGAAAGTAACCGACGATTTTGGAAGAGACGCAAGATCTATTATGAGAACTTTAGAAAATATAAAAGATCCCGAACAAGTTGAAAAAGCAATTAAACAAGACGTTGACAAAATCAAGATACTGAATAAGTAGAAACCCTTAATGGCTAATTTAGTTTTTTATGATTTTGAAACATGCTCTTCAAATGTTTCTTATGGTCAAATAATACAGGCTGCTGCAGTATTAGTTAATGATGATTTTCAAGAACTAGATCGTTACGAGGGTCGTTGCAAATTAAGTCCAGGGATCATACCTGAAGCTATGGCTTTGATTGTAAACAAAACAACACCAAAAATTCTAAAAGAAACTAATTTATCTCATTATCAGATGATAAGACAAATGATGGAAAAGTTTAACAAATGGAAAAATTCAATTTTTATTGGTTACAATTCTATAAATTTTGACGAAGAGTTCTTAAGACGTACATTGTTTAAAAATCTTGATTATCCATATTTAACAGTAACAAATGGTAATGAAAGAGCTGATTTATTTAGCTTAGCAAGAGCCTCACATCTTTATTATCCAGGTTGCATTAAAACACCAATTAGTGACAAAAATAATCCCGTTTTCAAATTAGATAAATTAGCCCCAATGAACGGAATTCAACACAGTGATGCTCATTCAGCTATATCTGATGTTTTAGCAACAGTAGAGATAGCAAAACTTTTAAGTAAAACAGCTCCTAATGTTTGGAAAGCAAGTTTGATGACAACAAATAAAGATAAATCTCTTGAATTAATTAAAAATGAATTAACTTTTTGTACTGATTTTTTTTATTATGGCAAGAGCTTTCCGTTTGTTTTAACTTTTGTATGTGAGCATCCACAATGGGGTTATCCTATGTGTTTTGATCTTAAATTAGACCCAAGTAATTATTTTGGCTTATCTACACAAGAACTTAAAAAAGAACTTAAAAAAACCCCAAAAGTTATAAGGACTATAAAACATAAGAAGCATCCAATAATTATGAATTCTAGTTATGGTATGAATTTTGAAGGATATAAAAAAATAGGGGTGGCAAAGCTTAGAGAAAGGGCAAAACTTATTAGAGAAAATAAAGAATTTATCAAAAAAGTTTCTTCAGTTTTGGATGACGAAGCAAGAGAAAAAAATGATTTTGAAACGCAGGAAGAGATTTATGCTGAAGAGTCAATTTATAAAAAATTTACTACTAAAGAGGATAATGCAATTATGCCTTCTTTTCATCGAGCAGAATGGAAAGAAAAATTTTTAGTTTTGCAAAAATTTAAAGATGAAAGATTAAGATACTTTGGTAAAAAAATTCTTTATGAAGAAAGTCCAGAATCTTTACCAAAAGATGAATATGACCTTATCCATAAAGAAGTAGCAACAAGAGTTTTAAGCACAAACAAAGAGAAATGGAATACAATTCCAAGAACATATGCAGAAATAGACACATTGAGAAATAAGTTTAAAGAGGATGAAGAAAAATTAAAAATGCTCGATGAGATAAACTTATATATTGAAGAATTAGAAAAAAAGTATCAAAAGGTTAGTTGACTTTATTAAAAAAAAAACTAAATTAAATTAACTATATGAGTACAAAAAGTATTACTGACGAAAATTTTGAAACTGAAGTTTTAAAATCTGATAAACCAACCTTAGTAGATTTTTGGGCAGAGTGGTGCGGTCCATGTAAACAAATCGGACCAATACTTGAGGAAATTTCTAATGAAATGAAGGACCAAGTGATTGTTGCGAAACATAATATTGACGAACATCCAAATCAACCAACGAAATACGGAGTTAGAGGTATACCTACAATGCTGTTGTTTAAAAATGGTGAATTAAAAGCGACAAAAGTTGGTGCTACAACTAAATCTAATATAGTTTCCTGGATTAAAGAAAATATTTAATTTAAGTTTAAAATTTCTCCTGCAAAGTAAAGACTACCCGTACATAGTATAGTTGCATTACTATTACTTCTTGCAATGTGTTTTAAAGCATTTTTAATTGAATTTTCTGTTTTTGATTTGATGCCACATGATTTTGCTATTTCATACAACTCCTCTTTTCGAATAAAGTTTTTTTGATTTGGAATATCTAAAGTAATTATAGAATGAATTTTTTTTTTGAATGTTTGTATAAATTCTTTATGTTCTTTATTTATCATCATTCCAAGTAACATAATAATTTTTTTCTTATCACCCAAAGAAGCTAAGTATTTATTAATAGCATTCGCTGCTAGTTTGTTATGCGCACCATCAATTATAATTTGATTATTTTTAGATACATATTTTCTAAGCTTTCCTTTTGTTATTATTTGCAGTCTAGCTTCACTTCTAATTTTTTTTATAGCTTTTTTAATATGCAAATTTGTTATTAAAAATTTATCTAAAACTCTTATAGTAGCAATTGCAGTGGACACATTGCTGATTTGAAAATCTCCTAATAGATTAGGTAAGGGCAAGTTGATTATACCTATCTTATCTTTGTAAACAAAACCATTAGAATTTTTTTTATAGGAATAATTTTTTTTTAAAAAATACTTTTTAGATGAATTTGTAGATATTGTTTTTTTTATTTTCTTTAAAACATTATTTTTTTGTTCAGAAACAACAATTTTAGAATTATTAAGCAGACTTGAACATTTTTCATAAACAATTTCATTAATAGTTCCTTTTTTCAAAAAATCTTTGTGATCCATTCCTATAGGCATAATAACAGAAGCTATGTTTTTTTTTAATACATTGCTTGCGTCGAGTCTAAAAAAGAGGCCTGATTCTAAGATATTAACATCAGCCTTATTTCTAGATGCTTCAAGAAAAAAACAAGCACATATAAATTCATGAAATGTAATTTTCTTACCATTGTTAACTTTTTCTACTTCTACTAATAAGTCATACAGTCTTCTGTCTGATATATGACTTCCTACAAAATAATATCTTTCATTAAACTTTCTTATAGAAGGACTTATATTTAAATTTACTGTGTAACCAGCCGTTTCGAACAGTTCTCTTAAAGTAGTACACAAACTATGCTTACCATT
>MDSV01059909.1_pt1 | contig 11035 bp, 8 predicted proteins | sample 810851 | NCBI WGS metagenome assembly MDSV01 (sample SAMN05326640, study PRJNA326480) | marine metagenome | isolation source: seawater | place: Atlantic Ocean: North East | collected 2012 | reverse complement strand
GTTTGATGGTTATAATATTTCAAAATTAGACGTAAGACGTATATATAGATTCTTAGATAAGACCTCAAAACGCGATTCTGCAGTTAGCATAGATGAATGTTTGGTAGATTAGAATATTTGAAAATAATAAATTATACATTTAACATATAATAATGTTTCAAAAGGTTACAGACGCAATTGAGAAAATCTCAGTTAAACCCACTACAACTCTAGTTGAATATGTATGGATTGGTGGTTCAAATGAATTACGCAGTAAAACGCGTGTTATGCATAAAGATGTGAAGACCGTCGATGATTTATCAAAATGGAATTATGACGGTAGTTCCACTGGACAAGCAGAAGGACATGCTTCTGAAATTATATTGATACCAGGTGCTCTATTTAATGACCCTATTCGCGGTGCCCCACACAAAATGGTTATGTGTGAGACTGAATTACCCTCTGGAGAGCCCGCTTTAAATAATAATCGTCGTTGGGCAAAAGAAATATTCGACAAAGCTTTAGAAGAAGAACCCTGGTTCGGATTAGAGCAGGAATATTTTATGATGAATTCAATCACAAACCAACCTATCGGTTATAGCGAAGAAAAAAAACAAGGACAATTTTATTGCAGTGCTGGTTCCGCAAATTCTTTTGGACGTGACTTAGTGGAAGACCATCTACGAGCCTGTGTTGTTGCTGGTATCAAAATTAGCGGTGTTAACGCTGAGGTTGCAGCAGGACAGTGGGAATATCAAATTGGTCCTTGTGTTGGTATCGAACAAGGAGACCATTTGTGGATGGCTCGTTATTTGATGGAACGTTTATCCGAGAAATACGGTGTTGTTATTAACATTGAACCCAAACCTTTGGCTGGAGACTGGAATGGTTCCGGTTGTCATGCTAATTATAGCACGAAAAAAATGCGCGAGGGAACCGATGATAAGACGGGTTTGGACCATATTTACGAAGCAGTTGAAAAACTGTCGAAAAAACATATGGAACATATGGAAATTTATGGTAAAGACAATGACCAACGTTTGAGTGGTGCACACGAGACGTCTCCTTATGATGAATTTTCAGTTGGTATTGGTAACCGTGGGTCATCTGTTCGTGTTGGTAATGAAGCAATCAATGATAAAAAGGGATATTTTGAAGATAGACGTCCTGGTTCTAATTGCGATCCTTATCTTGTATCTGGTATGTTATTTAAAACTACAGTATTAGAGTAATTACCTTACTATTATCGTCACAATTTTTGTATATAGTATAATGATTTTATACTATATGGAGCCGGACAAAAAACGAATAGTATATAAACCGCCTATTATTCATATATCCAATGATGATAAATGCAGTAAAATAACACGGGTTATGTGTAATATGATAGGAGCTTTTACAGCGACAACCATGGTGCATGGTTTTGATGTAATTCGAATATCTCAACAAACAAATGTTAAACCCCATTATTCAATTAATTATTTATATAAGGGTATTCATGCCGGATTATTGCGACAACTCACTTATTCTGTGCCGAATATCACCACTTATTCAGAATTAACCAGACAATACAAAGAGAAATACAATAAGGAACCTCCATTATTGTATAAAACCGGATTTGGGTCAATATCGGGTGCAATTGGTGGATTTATGGGAACTCCAAGTGAAGTTGTGTTAGTTAGGTCAATTAATCCAACTATACCCAAAGCAGGTCTATTTGAACATGCTAAAAATATATACCATACAAATGGATTACATGGTTTTATCAAAGGTGGAGATGTGGCTACTGCTCGGTCTGCCTTATTTAATGGTATACGTTTATCTGTATACTCAGAGAGCAAAACACATATCCAAGGTTTCTATCCCAGCTTGGAAGGAACAAGCACATTACATTTTATGTCCGCTATATGTGGTACATCATTGGGTATATTCGCAAGTAATCCGGTGGATTATATAAAATCTCAAGTGCAAAATCCCGGGAATACAAAAAATGTGTCGGAAATTATTAAAACTACTTACCAACAAAGCGGCATCATGGGCTTTTACAAGGGAACAACCGCTAGTTTATGTAAAAGTATTCCTCATTCCGTAATATCGTTTGTAATTATTGAACGATTAATGCGAATATTTACAGGACAAGATGCGATTTAGAATGGAAAAAACTATATTTACAGTATATATAAATATAGTATGCTAATTTCAGAAATATTTACATGGATTATACAAATCATCATTATATTGATTCTTGTATTTGTATTTTATCAAATGTATCGTTATGTGAGAAAAATATTTACTCCATTTAAAGGGCGTGGGTATTCAAAAATTGATGCTGATTATATAAAACCGGTTTTATACCCAGATTTTATCACACCACAAGAAAACCGTTATATTATGGAAATGGCTACGCCAAAGTTTGCAGAAAGTGTATTGGTTAGTGGAACAATGGAGAATGTTCGAAAAAGTCAAACTGCTTGGTTAAATCGCGACGACCCAGTGGTTTCAAAAATAATAGAACGCGTTTGCAATTTGGCGAATCTACCTTTCAAAAATGCCGAGAAAATGCAGGTTGTTAAATATGAGCCGAATGGTTATTATAATCCTCATTATGATGCATCGTGTGATGACCGTCCCGAATGTGTAGAATTTGAAAAAAATGGTGGACAACGCGTAATCACAATGTTAATGTATTTAAACGACGAATGTGAAGGAGGGGAAACTGATTTTCCCAAATTAGGAATAAAATACAAGCCTCAACAGAATGCAGGTCTATTTTTTTATTCACTTGAGAAAAATGGTAATTTATGTCACCCACTTTCATTACATGCAGGAACACCTGTATTATCGGGTAATAAATACATAGCAAATATATGGTTACGTGAAAAAGAATATGATTTAACTAAATAGTTCGGTTGTTAAGCTATTGTATTTTGGTTTAATTCGTTTTGATTCGCTAATAGGTTTTCTAATTCGCGAATTCTAGATGTTAAAAGTTTTATATGTTCTTGTTGTTGACTAAGTGCCTTCACAATTTCATGAGGCGTCATGGGTCGTCGTTCTTCACCTGATATATCAATCATTATTTGGGGTGCAGGTTGCGAAGCCATAATTCGTTTTCGATATTCTTCAATTTCCGCAATTTGTTCCAATACATCGGGTTTCATAACTGGTTCGCCTGGTTGATAATCTTTTAATTTATTATCAATATCATTCATAAAAAATTGACGAATATTAGTTTCACTTGTTTGTCGTATAAAATCATCTACAGTTTTAGTAGATTCGGTAAAATATTGTGGGTGCATATTTTCTAACATATTGCGTTTGTCAAATGTGTTATGAATATGTGAAAATACGAGTATGGTTTTGAGTGGGTCAAGTTGAACCATAGGAACTGTGAAATTCTTCAAAAACACTTTTTCTTCGGCGAGACACGCATTTTCGTCATATTGGCTTTCATTCAATAATTGACGTCTGAAAGCAAATGTTCCCGCAGTTGCATGATGTTCACCATAGGGTCCACATAGATACATCTTTTGGATGTGCTTGAAATATATATATATTTCACTTGAACCCGCTATCATGGCTGTTGTATGAATCCGTAGCATATCGACCGCATGGTCCACTCGTTCGGGTGGGTAATAATCGTCATCGTCCATATACACCAGGATAGAACCAGTTGTTTTTGAGTGCATGAAATTGCGTTTTTTACCTAATTTCATTTTTTGGTCAAGTGGGAAATATTTTATTTGGGAAATACCAGATTGTTCTACCAAATCTTGTATTTTATCTGTTCCATCGTCGACTATAATCCATTCCATACGTGAATGGGGATATGTCTGATTTCGAAAACATTGGAACATGGATTCGATAAACGGTCTACGATTAAACGTGGGGGTACATATCGATACGAACGGTAAATCCTCTTCCATAATATGATATCTTTACATCATATTATTTATGTTGTTTTTAAAACGATGTAATAAATTTATATATTTTCACCTCCAGCTGCATTCTTTTCTAACGCTTGGTTTGGTTGATTTACATTAGGTATAACTACTTTACTATCATCATTTACATTAGGTATTGTATTTACATTAAGCTGGTCCACAACTGGAGGAATTACATTATTCATTTGTCGTTGATTAACATTTATTTTTTTCATAACCTGACCATCGAATTCTGGGTTATTTAAACCAGCCATTCTAGACCGCATTGTTTGATCAGTTTGGAATTTATCTGTTACGCCACTTGTTCCTGTTTGTAAATCCCAAATGGTCTTCATTTTTCTATACAAGTACATACAAAGTATGATGATGAGTAATATATTAATTAATATAAGCCAAGTAAATAAATATTTGAATGCTTGTTGAACATTTGTTGTAGGCGATGATGATATACCGACTTTCCCTGCACTAGCTATACTCCAATCTTTACTATATACTCCAATTCCCCCCAATAATGTTAATAGAATTAATATTTCAAACATATTAATTGATGCATAATTAACCATTCTAACACACCAATCCCATATATATTTTGGTATTTGTGAAAATTCAAACTCGGATTTGCATGCCTCTGTAGTAAGGTCAGGTTTAATCGTATCAATCGAATCTGATATGTTTGAAATAATGTTAAAACAATTAAAGCCTTCATGAACAAAAACACCCATAAATGAATACACAACTAAATACGCAGAAACAAGTAAAACTCCGAGTGGGACGTTAACGGCGACAATCCACATCATATATGCAGCAATATATAGAACCATAAGAACGATGAAGAAACACATCATAAAAAATCCATTACTATTTACAACTGATTTTTGTATTTCCATATAACCATCTGCCTCTTGACCAAACATAAATTGGATAGCATAGTAGCCAACTATCCCAATTGTAGATAATGATATTAATGATGTACCATATTTACCACGCATAGCATTAAAAAAGGTAAACAATAATGAAGTTTGAAAATTCATTTGAACTAATGAATAAAACAATAAAAACATACCTACCATAATCAACGCATTCGGTGTTTTCCATGACTTTATTTTGTTTCCAACTCCTATTATTAAAGAGTCGAACCGTTCTAGAACATGACATGCTGGACCAAATAGACCATATAATACTTTACTTGAGTTTTTTATGTCGTCTACCTCAAAAGTATATCGAATCTCATCAACATCTTCCAGGAAAAACACTATATAATACCAATTGTATACAAAAAACCATGTTAATAAAATAGAAATAAATTTTTGGACCTGGTCTTGAAATGTATTGATTTCTGCATCCGTAGCCGTATTTTGTGTAAGTGCATGTGATATATTTGTAATGAGTGTTTTAACATATTGGTTTACACGTAACATAAATAGCATAACACTGAGTTTAATAGCATTTAAATATCCTCCTATTTTTAAAAAAATATTTGTTATTACTTGACTAATGGTTAACATTGACGTCGATACTTCGGTAGCGACTTTGTCGATGTTTTTTGTCCCATTTTTAAAACTTTTCAAAACATCTTTTCCTGACCCTCCACTGATAGTATTATCATTCGAAAACAAATCACCAAAATTCATATCAAAATCTCCCAAATTACTTAGTCCATCGAAAGTGTTAGAAAGTTCGCTTTCTAAACTAGTTATTGGGTTTGCAACCGGTTTTTTTAGATTATCACTAATATTCGTTATCCCCTTTTCTGTGTTTTTAATAATATTAAATGGGTTATCGGGTTCACCCAATTTATCATCATTATCATTATCATCACTATTGTCGCTATTGTCGTCATCTTGTGTTTCAAGTCCTTCAATAATATTAGATGGTTGTGGTCTCATATAAATATCTTCAAATTCAGCAATTTTTTTGGGATTTTCACTACGATAATTCAAAGCATTCTTCTTTTTAGATTTTATAGATTTCACATCAAAATTTTCAGTGGTTCCTGTATCATTTGAACACTTATCCCATTTTTTAATCCACTTGGTCATATTCTATTATAAATTATATATAATAGAATTTGATATTTAACACGATAAATACATACTAAATGTTGATGACAACACATTATCTCGCATACATTAATCCACAATTTCCTCCTACAAAAGATAACACATTATATCGTTCTTCAAACACATGTAGGTTGTAATTATAAACATACAGTGCCCATGCTGGTTTTGATGAAACTGATACAGGAACATTGTCTGCATCACATTCAACATTCACTGTAGACCCACTTACATCTATTGGTGGTAAATAAGTAGTAAAATCAAATTCTATTGTTTTAAAACGGCTTGTATTTACTGCTCCAGATGGTTGATATACATACGGTGATGTATTTAAACAAAAATTATAACAATATAATCCTTCTTCTGCGAAACCTTGTGAACGATTGTATTTTTCAACGTAATTATATATACCACTTGGCATGGCTATTTCACGATAATCTCCACCAAATAAAATACCAAATGTTTGCATAATCATTCGTTGATTTGCAGAGCTATAATCCCCAGTAACATACAAATTACTAGAAGCATCTAATACAATATTTGATGGAATTGTTTTATATGGCCAATTTGTATAATTTGACCATTCATTACGAAGAAAGGCATCGTTTCGCTGAAAATACCACATCCAATCTGCGACCATACCCGATGAAGATTGTAATTTTACACGATTCGACCCAACTACATTAAGAAAATCATATTCATAGATCTCTTTGACTAAATAAACTTGGTCTTCTGCAGCAAATTTTTGTTGTTCTTCTTCTGATAAAAAACAATATGTTGATAGCAAATGAACATCTGCGTTCCAAGTATTCGTTTTATTTTCATAATTATACATTGATAAATCGTTTGATGGTGGTGTTTGTAGGAAACGATACATTTGAAATTGATCTTCACCTGCTCTAATTTTAATATATGGAAAATCAGGGGCATTGAATACATCGCGAACCTGAAATAGGTCTTGCATAGGACGTAATGTTACATTAATAATAAGTTCTTGGTATTGAAGTGCAACTAATGGAAATGCGCACTTACTATCCATTGAAAACCAAGTATTTAATGGTATATACAGAGTTCGTCCACGTATTGATGGTTCAGATCCACTCGTATTCGTTGTATATTTTGCCGACGGATATGCATTTCTTTGGTATGGAAAGGTAGAAACTCTAGCGGGGTCATTTGCAGGGTCGTTTAAAGATGGTATATTACCACTCATCACATTAAATAATTCTAATTTTTGTTTACTAAAGTCACGCTTTATCATCGCATCTAAGTATTGTCCCGAATATTTTTGAAGAGTGCTCGAACCACATGTAATTTCTATTTCTTGAATTATTTGTGTTCCTAAGTTCTCTATCCATTTAAAATCATACGGAGACCACGTATAATCATTCAAATTATTCGGTTCCCAGATTGGACTCCATATATCAGGTAAATTAATAACAAGACATGTGTCCATTAATAAATCGGCGTATCTTTTCATTTTAAACGTGTATTTAGAAGATTCGGTTAAACGGAGTTCGCGTAAACCATCGAAATCCAACCGAAATTTTTGTAATCCAAAGTTAGTATATTTAGAATAAGCTACTTTAAAAAATGTTTTTGTGGGATTTCCAGTCAAAATAATGTTTGCTTTTCCGACAGATATTATATTTAATAATCCACCAGCCATATTAAATGAATATATAGTAAGTGTCTATATTTTTGTTTCTATAATTACTTTATCTATCATTTATATACAAAAACTATGAATGGCTTAATTGATTATGTTTTAATATTAGGTTTTACTGCTATCGCTGTCTATATTATTTACAACATGGTTATTAAAATGAATGGTAGTAAACCCGAAAACAAACCTCCTGCATTTGTAGACACTCCAAATGCGAAACAAATTGCTCAGTTAAGTAGTGTCGAAGGGACTACTTCAAGTTCTGGGTTATCAAACCACCAATTTGACCCGTCTGTCGATAATGCTTTACGTAACTATTGTATAAAATCCTCGTCTAATAGTGCATATACCGGTGGATATATGAATTTAAATATGATTAAATACGTATTATCTTGCGGATGTCGCTTCTTGGACTTTGAAATATATATTAAGGATAATATTCCCATTGTTGCTTATTCCGATAATAAATATTCAGTGGATACCTTTACATCAGATGCTCCCGCGGTTTCTTTAGCAGGGGCATTATCAACCGTAATGTCGAATGCGTTCTCAGATACTTCTCCCAATGAAAAAGATCCTCTATTTATCCAATTACGTATCAAAACATTACTACCAACCGCTTATTCGAAAATCGCACAAATTATTGGGGGCACTCTTGGGAATAAGTTATATAGTCAAAATGGCGTTGCGGTCCCTGTAACTTTAGATACTCAACTACCTCAATTATCTGGTAAAATTATTGTGATTGTTGACCAAGCCTCATCTCCTGGATATGAAAATTATGCGACATGTGGTCCAGATAGCGCAGGTTGTGCTAGTTTAACGAATTACGTGAATATGAATAGTAACAGTCAAAGCATTCGCTTATATGACGAACATAGTTTATCATTCCAACCAATCAATCCTCCCGACCCTAACGTATATTTATTGCGCATTGTGTTTCCCAGTCTTGGATTTTTTAACAATACTACAAATGCAGATACGTTTTATTTAATTGAAAACTATGGCGCTCAAATTATTGCCCAAGCATTTTATACAAACGATGCGAATTTAAAATCATACGAAGAATTTTTTAAAGAATATAAAAGTGCATTTGTGCCTTTGAAAACAGCAACAAGCTATAGTCAATTATTAAATCAATAAAATATCGATAAAATTGGGTAATTTTAGATAATTTGTTTTTGCAAACACATTATCCTTGTATTATATATCAGACACTTTTGTATTATGCCGAACAAAAAACACGGAACCAAGAAAAAAAGATATATGCCGAGCGAATGTTCAGACAACATGAGTTTCCAAGAATGTGAATTGGCTGTTTTACGTCATGCGGTTGACCAAAATGAGAAAATTATGGGACAAAAAGTAGCGAGTAGTGATGAAATAAAAGGGATGATTAAAATCGTAGAGGAATTTCTAATAAACAAAAAATTATTATGCTATGGTGGAACGGCTATAAATAATATTATTCCAAAACAAGCACAATTTTACAATCGCGAATATGAAATACCTGATTATGACTTTTTCTCACCAAATGCATTGAATGACGCCAAAGAATTAACCGACATTTTTTATGCGGCAGGTTATTTAGACGTAGAAGCAAAATCGGGTGTTCATAGTGGAACATACAAAGTATTTGTTAATTTTATTCCCATGGCTGATATAACTAGCATACACAAGGAATTGTTCGATGCATTGACCAAGGATTGTGTATCTGTAGCGGGTATAAAATATGTTCCTCCGGATTTTTTACGCATGAGTATGTATTTGGAACTATCTAGACCTGCAGGTGATACGAGTCGCTGGGAAAAGGTAATGAAACGTTTGAATTTATTAAACAAACATCGTCCAATGAAATCAGATTATGATTGCTCTGCAATAGAATTTCAACGTAAGATGGACGAGAATGGCTCTGAATCTGAGCAATTATATACCATTGTTAGAGACACATTTATCGATTTAGGTGTTGTGTTCTTTGGTGGATATGCAGCAAGTCTTTATTCGCGTCAGATGCCCCATAAAGAACGCCAATTTATCAAAAAAATCCCCGATTTCGATGTATTATCGGAAGATATTGAAAAAACTGCCCTGGTTGTAGAAGAACGTTTACTAGATGCGAATTTTAAACAAATTAAACAAATTCATCACGAAGCTATTGGCGAAATTGTCCCCGAACATATTGAATTGCGTTATAAGAATGAACTAATAGCATTTATCTATAAACCCATGGCTTGTCATAATTATAATACTATTCAAATCAAAGATTCGGATATCAATGTGGCTACGATTGATACAATCATGAGCTTTTACCTGGCTTTTTTATATGCGGGGGCAATTTATTATTACAAAGACCGTATATTGTGCATGGCGAAATATCTATTTGAATTGGAACAAAAAAATCGATTATCTCAAAAAGGTGTTCTTAAAAGATTCGTTCCAAAATGCATTGGTGTCCAAGAAACAATGGAAAGTATTCGCGCTAAAAAAACCTCAAAATTTGAAGAATTACGTGGAAAAAAAGGCAGTGAAGAGTATGAAAAATTCTTTCTTAAATATTCTCCTGCAGACAATGCAAAAGGTAAAACGAATGAGTCAAAATCGAAAAGGTCGAAACAAACAAAAAAGAAGTCCAAGAAGACTACAACCGAAAAAAAACCCGAGACTTTAAAATCCTTTGGAATAAAATCACTATTTTAGACCACTATGATAAAATTGATATAAACCTTTTATCATATAATAAATATATAACATGAACCGAACCGGATTACAACGCGATACAATTGATAAATTTTATACAAACTTGAATATAGCATCACAGTGTATTCGTTGGTTCAGTGAAAATATCAATATTGAAAATACAGATGTAATTATTGAACCAAGTGCAGGAAACGGTTCCTTTATAGATGGATTGCGGAATATATCTAATAATTGTCTATTTTACGATATTGAACCGGAACATCCCGATGTAGTGAAACAAGATTTCTTGAATTATTCAGCTTTGAATATAAAAAGGGTTGATCCGAACACAAAAATACATGTTGTTGGAAACCCTCCATTTGGAAGACAATCCACCTTAGCTATTCGATTTATAAAAAATGCATGTTCATTCGCAAAGACAATATCATTCATTTTACCCAACAGTTTTAAAAAGGATAGTATGCGTAATAAAATACCTCGTCAATTTCATCTAGTGTTTGAACATGAATTACCTGAAAATTCATTTAGTGTAGACGGAAACGATGTAAATGTTCCATGTGTTTTCCAAATATGGAAAAAATGTGATAAATTACGTGAAAAACCGATCGTTGAAAAACCTATTGGTTTTCAATTCGTGAGTAAAAATGACCCCCATGATATATCGTTCAGACGCGTGGGGGTAAATGCGGGGG
>MDSV01161823.1_pt1 | contig 11036 bp, 13 predicted proteins | sample 810851 | NCBI WGS metagenome assembly MDSV01 (sample SAMN05326640, study PRJNA326480) | marine metagenome | isolation source: seawater | place: Atlantic Ocean: North East | collected 2012 | reverse complement strand
TTCCGCTGATGCCAAGGGGCATACCGTCAGAGAATGAACCTTGACCGAAGGGATAGACCAGGAACACTGCAGTAGCAGCAGCAACAGGTGCGCTGTATGCAACAAAAATCCAGGGCCTCATTCCAAGTCGATAACTAAGTTCCCATTCTCGTCCCATGTAAGAGAAGACACCGATAAGGAAGTGAAAGATGACAAGTTGGAAAGGTCCTCCGTTGTACAGCCATTCATCGAGACTTGCTGCCTCCCAGATAGGGTAGAAATGTAGACCGATTGCGTTTGAAGACGGGACAACTGCTCCCGATATAATGTTATTTCCGTAGAGGAGCGATCCTGCAACTGGTTCACGAATTCCATCAATATCTACTGGAGGGGCAGCAATAAATGCGATCAAGAAGCAAGCGGTTGCTGCTAGTAATGTTGGAATCATTATTACTCCAAACCAACCAACATATAGCCGGTTGTTAGTACTGGTTACCCAGTCACAAAAGTCATTCCAAATGCTATTTTGTTTTTGTAGCTCAATAGTCGTGGTCATTTAAGTAAAAGTGCATGTTTTTTAAAAATAAGTAAGTAAGACCATTTTAAAGACTTGGCTGTCTAATAGCCACAGCAGGAATTGCACCTGCTTGATTCTATTTGGCTTGTTAAGAGGCAACAGTTCCTTTGTTGTTGGACCGTTGGACCGTTGGCCCAATGTCAGTATACCATAACAGTTTACTGAAAAGCGGCTTTGTAGATGATTGGGAACTCTTTTTTAAAAATTTCTTTAATAGCCAAAGCTATCATGCGGTGTTCTAGCTGTGTTTCTTCCCCTCCTCTAATTTGAATATAGTGCAGCCAACTGCGAAGAGTGCCGTTCATCATGATCCTCGTAGGTGTCCCTAGGGGCAGGATAGATCTGGCGCACTCTTTAGCTACGCCATTCGATACCATGTTGTGGTACAGGTCATCAGCGCCCGAGTACAGTTCTTTGATGTGACGTTCGTAGCGCTTGGTCAGAACTGGATCCAGGTCGTCATGACTTGCTTGCTTGTTCTTAATGTCCTGCCGACGCAAATGAGGCATGCCAATTGCGGGCAGTTCGGAGACAGCACTATACCGCTGTGAAAACTCTTGATAAGAGAAGCTTCTATGCCTAAGAATTTGAGCGGCAACTGCTCTAGTGGTATCGATCTCCACTACCATGTTGGACATCTCGAACGGACTCCAGTGCTTGTGCTTCATTAAGTAGCGCAGTAGGCGAGGAGCAGTGGCGACGTTTTCCTGGTTCCTGGGATTTGAGACACGAGCACAGTAAGTCGCAATAAACTCAGCCTCTCGAATCTCCTTGATATCCAAAAGATCGTGTTCTCTGCTTGCCTCGAAAAGATCAATCAAGGTCTGGTCAGCAAGACGGGAGACACTAATCAGTTTAGCGGCGTGGACTTCTTTGCTCATGAGTTTGGGGCTGTGGTTCTAATTTTAACATTGATCCCTTGCTTAAAATACATTTTCTGTAGGCTCCTCCGGCAAACTGTAATGTTTATACCAGGAAGGATAAGAAAGACTGTGCATTATAGGCTCTCTGCTTGGCCAATCTCCTGTTGTGGAGCATTGCTTGTACAGTCGCAGCGCGGCCTCACATTTAATAGTGGCCTCTGCCATCATTTCTTCGTCTACCTCGAAGAGGTCGACAGAAAAAGGATCTTTTCGCTCTACACAAGTAAAAACAAACTTGAATGGTTTTCCATAAGCTACTTGAGCTGCTTTAGTGTAATAAGCAGCTTGAAAATCATATCCAAGGCCCAAGACTTTTTTAGTAAACAAATCAACTTCTACACTGTCGGTAGTCTTTAGATCGAGAACAATTCCTTCATTTACTAGAACGCTGTCTAGGCGAGCCTTGCATTTAACACCTTCCCATTCCCAGTAAATTGACACTTCATTGCGTTTGATGTATTCAGGTCCAGTGTTGCTGTAGTAGCCAAGACGTGATAAGGACTTAGCCATTCCTTGAACGCTTCCCCATGGATCGTCTTTGCCCCCTACTGCAAGGATTTTTTTGCGACCTACTCCCTCTTTCCATTCTCTGCCTTCTTTAGTACTTAACTTGATTCCATCAGGTTTCATTATATATTGAGCATTGAAGGCTTCTTTTCCATCAAGCGACAAGCAATGAAGAGCTGTCCCCATCTCCATTGCAGGTGTAGGTATCAGCCTGTTATTAACAGCGGATTGATAATGAGCAGGGCTGTCAAGAATTTTCTTAAGAGAAGATTGATTAACGCCCTCTTCTCTGCGATAGTCCCAATCACTTTGATTGTAGCAGATTTCTGCCAAGGTGACTCCTTTGTCTAAGACATTATAGCAGATAGATACGAACCAACCAGCATGAATCTTTCTTTGCGGCTTTGGACCAACGAACTTGAAGCTCGGGGATAATCCCAACTCTATCGTCGACCCACAGGACGCCATTAGCGCAATCCAGAAGGGCTCCTGCGATGTTGTCTGTATCAGCCCTGCCCTCGCCTATTACGTCAATCTCAACGCGAAGAGGACCCTCTAAGGGGTCCCCAGTGTACTGCTCCTTAATAGAAGCGAGCATCGCCTTTCGCTTTTCCATATAAGCTTTTGGCATGAAAGCATGACCGCGAGCAACCCTTGGCCTGGCTTTGCTGAAGATTGGCTGATCAATACGCAGTTCTGCTATCAGTTTCAAAGCCAGCACTCAACTGCTCCAGTATGCCTATACAGCCAACTCCCATTCTTCGCTTGCATTGTTAACAGCATATTTTAGTATTTCATCATAAGAGGGAAAAGGTCTATTACTACTGGGTTGCTCGGTAACTTGCTCGGCAGCAATTTTTAAAAGCACTAAGTAGCCGATCAGGTCTTGCAGGGTGTCTTCATCGACGTCTGAGGTGCCGGAAGTGGAGATGCGACTCAGTTTGTCATCGATCCTGACCTTGATCTGCTCGACAGCATCTGACTTAGCAAATATGCGGCTAGGATTGAGAGCCGAATCCCCGTATTTGCGGTTCTTCTGAAGAAGCAGCTCGCGAACAGAATCACAAACTTCGACGATTCGTTGCTGTGTGTTGGTCATTTCTGGTCCTCCGTTTTGATGTTTCTGTTGTCCCTTACGGTGACAGTTTGTTTGCCTTTAGTATTTCGAGGCACAAAACAGGTTATCCCTGTTGCGTTCCATTGTACCACCACTGCCTTTACCCAGCCGCCGCCAGAATAGATCTTAACAGGAGTCTGCTTTCGCATTGACCTCATTGGCTGAGGGTCTTGCTGCATCCACTCAACGGCTTTCAGTGTTGAGGGCTTGAACTTGACGTCCCCATTTGCTAGTACTCTCATTTGCCTTGCAGTGTCATTTAGCGGTCTCCTGCGCCATATCAAGGAGAAAATGTTGAGGCATTGTCCCGTTTACGCCTGCAACAGCCTTGATTACCGTAGAGACGTTATTAGGACTGTATACCAGCACCCATACGTCCTTTTTCTCGTTATAACGAAGCAAGCCCTCTATTATCATTTCTGCTAAGACTGTGTCAACGCATATTTCTGCCGTCGTCCGGTCATCGTCGTCGTCGTCGCTAATCTTCATGTCAGCAGTGGAACATATCGCTGACAAAGCATTGACTACTTCCCAGCTGTGGACCGCTCCACGATAAAGAATGATAGCCCATACGAACGGACGAACATGCGCTGACGTAAGTCGCGGTGTGTTGTCGACAAGAAGACCCGTAGTACCAGGGCAGTCCTCTGAGTCTTTGACCTGAAAACCAAAAGACATAAAAAAAAGGAGGCGGAACCTCCTTAATCATACCAGAAAGATTGGCTTTGTCAGAAGACTTCTTTTTTCTCCTTGTAGGCTTGGTTTACGCGAGCGTCTTTGACATTAAGGTAAGTTTTGTCATTGTAGACGTTTTGGACCAATTGACCTGTTACAGAAACAAAATCTCCGCGCTCCAAGCGATCGGCAATAATCTCAGCCTGTTTGCCTCCTACTTGTACACGATAAAATTGACCAGGCTTGTCATCACCTTTGTAGTAAAAATACTCAGTGTCACGCACCGAGAACTCTGCAATAGTGTAAGATTCGCTGAGGCTTTTAAGAGTTACAGCCGCAGTACCTTCCTTGCAGACTACTGTTCCAGAAAGAGTTGCTTGCGCCATGGGTGGGGTCCCTTGATTTACGAATTCATTATATCACTTCCCTGCATTGTTGTATTGCTTTGTGATAAGTTTTGCTAGAGCGACTAACGCTTAGACCTGTCCTTGAAGCCGCAGTAGCAAGATTGCCAACATTAGAATATTCTAAAAGGAATTTCTGTACTTTTGGCTCTATTTTGGCCTTTTCCATAATTGAATTGATTTTTTCAACTGTTTCATCGAGATACTCGCATCTTTTGGAATTGTCAGGAGCTTCTAAAAGGTCCGCCAGGCAATTCTTCTCATTGTAGCGAGCGTCTAAAGATAAGGTGTGCTCCATCACTTCTTTTGCTGCACTGTAAACCGATTCGGACTTTGGAGCATTTTTACTGCCGCTAGGCTTGCCGCCGTTATGACGGCGATGGTAAACCTCCCTTGCAACGTTTTCAGGAACATAGATCATTCGCTCTTTACCTAAAAGGTAACGCCCGACTCGTTGACGAATCCATGGAACGGCGCAGGTAGAAAATCTTGTTCCTCTGGCAAGGTCGTAATGCTCTGCGGCAACACGAAGACCAAAGTACCCAGCTTGCAAAAGATCTAGACTTAGCTCTGTGCCCCAAAGAAATCGACGACGGTCAGAATAAGATTTCGTAGTGGAGTAGAGAAGTTTAAGATTTCCTTCGCAAATACGATTGACAATACTAATGTATTTTTTTGAGCCTGGCTCTGTTCTTGAGAGCTGCGAAGCCAAAGCTGTTGTAAATTGTGGGCTAATCGCTTTAGCGCCAGCCGAGTTAAGCCAGAAAGTCAATAAGTCCATTTTTGTTTTTTGAATTTGTCTTAGACATTGAAATTGTAGCACAGAAAGGGCCTGCAAGGCCCCAAGTGTGTTTATTGTTTTTATTTGTTTTCCTTTGTCAAGACTAAGCCATTAAAGAATAACGCGAAAGAGTTTACTGCTTCATCTAAGCTAGTACCTCTCTCCATCATTGAGTTGTTCTTCGTTTGGAATGGCTTCGCCTTGCTCGCGGGAAGGGCCGTACTTTTGATTGAGTTCTTTTGCGGAAAGGCTTCCCACTTGCGTCTGTCCTTTTGCCCAGTCACCGTCAAGTTTAGCGATGACAATTTCGACACAGCTATCGATTGCGGCTGTGTGAACTCCTTTTTCAAGAAGGAATTCGCGAAACGTGGACTCAGACGCCTTGACAGCCTCCGCAATGCCCTGCTGAGGTAAATGGCTCACTTTCTTGCCAGTCATAGGTACCGGGGGGCGCTGATCCTCCGAGGCTTGCGCTGCGTAAGCGTTTTCCATGGGAAGCTTTGCCCATAATTCGTAAGCCAGGCCGAAGTGCATCGCAGCTGCCATACACATGCCGCGACGCTGTGTATCCGAAATGTCACGAGAGCTGATTCGCTCGAAAGGAATGCTTTTATTCTTGTTGTCCATTACTGCTTGAGGTAAAGCAGGTGTAGAAAAACCCGTCTCCATGTTTGTGAAGCGAATCAAAAGGTAGGCGCCCACAGGAGCCTGATGGAGCAAACTGCCGTCTCTTGCAGGCATGTAATCGACCAACCAGTTGGGCGCATGCTGGCGCAAAAGATTCATAGTCCTAGACCAGTTGATATAAGCGGCACTATAGCTGCCTGATCCGATTTTCTCAACTAAGTCCTTGCTAGCGACTCCTGCAAGGTTTGGGATTGTCATGCTTGTCATGCTTGTCATGCTTGGACTCCTACAGAGTATCACATTCTGATCTCTGAGCTTGCGTTAGCAATTGATTCTTCACATTGAGCTAGCATCCTTTCCTTCTTTTTTCTTCTTTTGTATTTTCTGGACTTCTGAGTGTTGTATTCGGTCATGTTCTCTTCACGATACAAGGTAGCAAATGCTTCAAGGTACCACCTAGGCCAAACTCCAGTGCCTCCAAGCAGCGACCAAAGATACTCCTCCTGGCTTCGATCATGCATGATCATTCTTCCAACGGCTCGACCTTCTTCCAGGTAAACCGGTGTGACCTTTTCCCTCCAGTTCTTTGGCCTTTTCATCATCCTCGCGTGTATTGGATTTGTTTTAAGGTATTAGTATATATAGAGAGATGTACGCCACGCACATAAATGTTGTGCATGTTGTCCATCGAGAATGTGCATGTAGTACATGACTGACATGGACGTGACGCACAGGGTGTGGTACCATGAGAATCTCCGAGAAAGGCTTCCTATGCGCTTGAAGGTGCCACAGCCCCTAAAAAATTTCACCATTCTCCCTAACGACTTGCTAAAAAGCTCTCTATCTCCTGCTGATAGAGATACTTGGATTATGATCGCTAGCGTATGCAGAGACGGATCATTCGACAGCCCTAGGGGCATGGTAGTTATTTCTGAGCTTTATGATATTTCTTACAACACTTTTATGGCAAGAGTTCGTAGGCTTAAGGCTGCGGGAGGCTTAAAAGGCGATCAACATAAATGCGAGCTTATAATCCCTCATTCAGACGAAGCTCCTATTGAAAAAACTTTAGACATAGCTGATGAGACAAATTCTAAGCCCAAAAGAAAAGCAAGCGGAGTTACCCAAAAAGAATCCATGAGCGCAATCAAGGATGCCTGGAATGAACACAGGCCAGATAATTACCTAAGACTTGACGGCAACTTCCCTTTGCCTTTGTTTATTGCTATAGAAACACAAGCCAAAAGATTGAACATAGAACGACAGAAATACCCTGATTTCATAACCCAAGTTTTATGTGCAGTGAAAGCTGATCCTTGGTGGTCTATTCAAAACTTTAAAGCAAGCAACTTGTTTGGGTGGTCAGCGGAGCTTGACGATAAAAAATTCAAGAATGTTGAAAAACTTTACAAGTCTCCTTATAAAGAAAAGATTAAGTTTGACTACCTCTCTGAAGAGTTTTGGTTAAAGTGGTACGATGGTCATTACGAGGTAAGTAAGGTTATTTTCAAAACTTCGGCTGATTATTGGGAGTCACTTGACAGAGCAACTGAAGAAACCGACACTCAGGCAGCATACGTCTGGGTCAAGGAAGGAGGCAAGACCCCTCATCACTGGACTGGCCACAATGATCAAACCACTCGCAAATTTCGTTACTTGCCATGAGTCTGCCTTTTTATGTTCAAAAAGCTGTTGATCTAGGCTTACTAACCGAAAACGATGGCAAGGTTACAAACTGTGCAAATGAAGAAGTTGAGACAATTCTTGGCGCAGCTCGCATAATAGAAAAACTTCAGCCAACAACTGCTGTAGAAATTGACGACACAACAGATCAAGAGGCGATTGTATTGTGTCGTGTTTTAAATTCTCCTTCAGGGGCGGCGAAGGAACTATGGTCTTCTTTGCGTGTGGCTTTTGGTGTGGCGCACAACCAAGCTGTGCCTTTGAACCTTTGGTCCTCACCAGATCTTAAAGCTATCGGCAATGAAATCGACAGGACTTATCTTGGCGAACGTAATGCTCAGCTTATTAACCGTGAATCTTTAATTGCCAGTTACGAATTGCTTGAACCTGGCAGTCGTCGTGTTTCTATAATTGACTTCAATAAGGCCGTTGGAAACTTAACGGCGCCTGATTCAATGTCTGCTTACGGCGATGCTGAGTCGGAATGGGCAGTTGCTCTTGATTTACTTCGCCAAGCTCGTGTTAAAGCTCTTTATCACGAAATGATTCACTCAATCACTCAGGTTCAAAAAGCAGATACCAAGCTTGAGAAGTCTATCGAGTTTCAACAGAGACAGCTAATGGAATGCCTTGGGATGCTCCGAGGCTCAGTGGGACAGCAAGGCAATGCCAAGACCTCTACAGACATACTATATGGAGTTAATGGAAAGCCAGGAATGATCGATAGGATCTTGAATACAGTAGAGCAGATTAAGCCAGTAAGTACTGGTATTGATGCTATGGACCTAGACATGGAAGGTGGTGTATATCCTCCTGGAACAGCATTCTGTGGTGGCCGCTTATTCACTCTTGCGGCTCGTACCGGAGTCGGAAAGACAATACTTGGCTGTCAAGCCCTTGTTGGTCTTGCCGCAGGAGGATTAAAAGTTGGCTACCTTTCGGCAGAACTTGACGAGCAAGAGATCTGGACTCGGATCTGGTCTTGCGCCACCAGAAAGTTCAATAAGAACAATGCATGGGCCTCTGTAGGCAGTGTTAAGCAAGCACCTTCCCATAAGAGGATGGAAATAGCTTCTTACATTCAAGAAGCCTGCGGCGCTTTGCAGCAGAAAGGTGGAGAAATTCTTGTTGAGGCTCCTTGGGCAGCAGATGTTGATGCAGTAATTAATAATTTACGCTCAATGAAGGCTAAAAATCCTGAATTGAGGGCCGCAGTAGTAGACCATTTTCACTGTATGAGCCGTCATCGCAACGCACCGCTTGCAGAAGCTTCAATGCTTGAAGAAAGGGCTTACAGGCTCACGACTACCGCTAAAGAGCTTGGTATTGATTTGATTGTCCTGGCCCAAATGAACAGAGTGGGCATGAATGAAGAGCGCCTACAAGGCTCTAAGCGTCCAGCTCCCAGTTCTGATCAGATTCGAGGCACTGATGCGATTGCTCACCTGTCTCATGGTGTATGGTTGGTCCGCAAGAAAATCGCTAGCGAAGACAATCCTGGCCAAAAACGTGAGCTTGAGTTTTGGCACGACAAGACTCGTGGTCGACAAGCGATATGGAAAGACAATCAAATGCAAGATGTCACCAATTATGTGGAGTGTTCAGAGTTAGTAATGGACTATGCACATTGCTCCGTAATGCGCGACGATACTTTGCTAAAAATTTAAGGTAAACTGTATAAGAACAAAGGAAAACATGCGGAAGTTTTTTTTCGATGCGGTTGCTACCGTTGCCTACGGTCTTATTTGGCTTAACGATCGGGCTTTTAGCGTACCTGCAGCTCTGTTGATCTGGATCGGTCAGAAAATTAGGTTTGTTTTAGCGAATATCGCTTTTTTCTTTATGGTAAGAATTGATCCTATAAGAGCAAAGCAAGTCGAAGCCGAAGGAGATAGCGATCCGATGGATTTAGAGATTCAATCAATGGAGCTACAACTTTTAAATTCTTCTTACAAGGTTCGTGACAGTGCAATTACTGCAGGTGGTTGGACAGAATTTCACTCAGAAGCGATTGAGGCTATCGGCTCTGCACTTTTGCTTGACATTGGATGGGAAGAGGAAGATGTTCATACTCATTTGAAATCCGTCGTGGAATCTATTGACGGCTTTACATACAAAACCTTCAGAAAAGACTAGGCATAGTTTTTAAAATTAAAAGTCACCACGAGATATTGCGTCAACAATTCCTTGATGTCTAACAAATAATCCAACCTGAAAGTTGTTTTCGAATAAAGGACGCGCATAATAGCGTATTTCGCCATTCTCAGGATTAACGTGCATTGTAGGTTCAAGCGCAGCGCCTGATGTCCTTAGTCTTCGACCGTCAAAAAAATATCCAGGAAGCCAAGACAAAAATACCTGCACTTTTTTAATCATTCTAGCAAAAGTATACCAATCAGCTTTTTACATGCATTGCCCAGCCATCTTTACCTGAACCATCAATCAACCATCTCTTCATAAGGTTCTTCCTGCTGTATCTTACCTGATTACCTGCGTTAGCCCCATTTAAAACATAACCTCCCCCGACAAGATCCATTTCTCCAAATGGGTCATTAACCCAGAAATGAGTCTTATCTACTCCCGTAAGGCAAACCCAATGGCCTCCTCCAGAAGGTGAATCAACAGGCCCTTTATGCAGAACTCCAATCGGAACTGGTGTATTGTTATTAAGCATATCTACGAGATCTTGCTCCGATCCGTTGGTAAAGAACTTAACATCGTAACCTAAAAACTGAGCGGCCTCAAGTTGCGCCGTAGATGAAATAGTGTCACCATACTTTAAAACAATTCGCAAATAGTCATCGTCATCCATGTCTTCAAATTTTTCAGGATTAACGTAATCTAAAGCCATTGCCATACTGCTAGAGAAGCAAGACCTTTCAGCGTGTCCGGTAGTGCTGTCAAGCTGGTAGAAATAGGTCACATCTAGAGGGAATTTTGGCTTACTGGCCTTGGCGGGGCCATTCCTAAAGCTATTCTTGAACCTGTTTAGCTGTTCTTCCGTCAGGTCGTCTTCAAGCTCTCTCCAGGCATGGATCTGATGCTCTTCTTGATTGTCGTAAATCGAGGCAGTTTCAAGAAAGTACTCCTTTACAGTAGACTTCAGCTGGTTTTGTTTCATTAAGCGAATTAAAAGGTTGGAGTAAACCGGATCAGTGGCGTAGCCCTCATGCTGTAGAAGAAAAGCGGCCTCTTCCCGGCTCTTAGCACGATCGACTCCCCTATGGGCCTTGTAATCCTTATACCATCTTTCAACAAGGTACTCTACGCAATCTTTGATGGTATCAAAGTCCTTAAAGGTTGCCGTAACAAAGACTTCTCTTCCGTTATATACCTCTCTAGTTTTTATTTCAGTTCCTGGCGAGCCCTTTATGCCAAAGTAATTATTCTTGCCGGATAAATGAGCACCCCATCCAGACTCTAGTGCCGCCTGAGCAGCGACACAATCAGGGAATTTAGCCCCTGCTTTTTGAGCCATGCTCGAAAATTGTTGCCAGAATAAAGCTTTGTCCATCTTATTTGTTTAGGGATTAGGAAGGATTAACATACCAAGCTGTGCAATTCCAAGCGTCGCTGCCATCAGTTGTCCATGCCCTCCCCCCAGCCAGTGGGCCAGCTTCGTCTTTAAGTGAAACTCCATACGCGACCATGAGCGAGCTTCGGTTAAAACCAAAAAATCGATTTCCTCCCGCAAACCCAGCCAGAGTCAAACCTGTTGGAGCACTACACGAAGTGATGTCGTCATCGTCCAGATAACCAGTCA
>MDSV01126134.1_pt1 | contig 11036 bp, 5 predicted proteins | sample 810851 | NCBI WGS metagenome assembly MDSV01 (sample SAMN05326640, study PRJNA326480) | marine metagenome | isolation source: seawater | place: Atlantic Ocean: North East | collected 2012 | reverse complement strand
TGTCCGCCCATAGCTCAGCTGGATAGAGCACCAGGCTTCGAACCTGGGTGTCGGGAGTTCGAATCTCTCTGGGCGGGCCATCTTCTTGATAATCTTAGTCTGGTTTCGAGCAACCACTAGTCGACAGCAGCATTTAAAGCAGCGTTGCTCTGCCGCATTACCCTTCCGAATCCTTCCCGCAGCGCCGTTACGAAATTTAGCTTTCCGTGTGCTTCTTTAAAACCCTTCACATTTAGTTTATAAATGTTACGTTGTAACATATCCGTGTATGCTCATGTCCAACGAAAACAAGGATGAAAACTACATTTCCACTTGCACGCTCCATGTTTGCACCTCTTGCAGACCGCCCGGCTTTCCTCGTGAACCAAAAGACAAGCGGCCTGGTTTCCTGCTCTACAAGAAATTAGAGCATCTACTTAAAGATAATCCCCTCGAACATCAAGTCTCTCTCAATCCAGCAGACTGCCTGAGTCTATGTAAGCGCCCTTGCGGCATTTCAATTTCATCATCTGGCGCATGGACCTACCTATTTGGTGATCAAGATTCGGAGCTAACGGCACAGGACATCCTGGATTGTGTTTCACTTTACCTTGAAGCACCCAACGGGCAAATGACGAGAGAAATGCGACCAGAAGCATTGCGTGTGAGTATTCTAGGACGTGTCCCCAGTTCAGAAGCGCACGCAAAAGACGCATAGACGGTTTAACTATGAAAGACTTGAGGAATGTATTTCGACGTCTTCAGAGGAGTCTAGTGGCGTCTCGGTGGTTCGAAGACGATTGGGAGATTTACAACCGCGGTGCGTATCTGCAACTCTATAAAACGAATTGGCACAATAACAATCAGGGCGGTGTGCATTTCGAGACCTTTATCGAAGCGCAACAGATCAAGCAGAAGAGTTTTCCTGTTTGTCTGCATGCTGAAGAGGACTGCCCCTCAAGAGACCTTTTCATTGAAAGACTCTTAGAGCTGGAGGGTGATCGCATAAAAGGCTGGAAGGGTTACCAAATCGCGACCGAAGGATATAGCGTCTGTCAAAAAACACTCCCGCTCAACTTCAAGAATCTGGAGGAACGACTTTATTCTGAACTAAGCCATCTTCGACAGCTTGAAAAAGGGATTGACCAAGTGTTGCTTTCACTCACAAATCAAGAAGCAGAATCATGAAGCGCAACAACAGCCCATGCATAGATATTTGCGAATTCTCTGGGCCACGAGGATGGTGCCGCGGTTGCGGTCGCACAGAGGACGAATCTCAAAGATGGAAAAAGATGAAGCCCTACGAAAGAAATAATGTTTATAGAGAACTGAGGAAAAGACTGTCCACAATGAAACTTCACGCAACGCATCAAGAATAGTTAGATGATTATAGTCCCCTTGCTTTCAGAAATCGTATTGATTTCGTTTTGTTTAACCTCCGCCAAGCAATCACAATAGACGTATAAGAAGCCACAATACCCGCCACTGAGAGCAGGAGGACCACGATGTCCCACAATGGCCGATTTGCCAGTAGAAACTGGAAATCAAGGCTGTGTAAACCGTTGTAGAGCCAGCGTTCGATTCGACTGATTGTTGTGGATCTAAACAGGATTTCACCCGTGTCCGCATCTATGTAGTACCAAGTGCTCTCCTCGTCATTGAACCTGGCGCGATAAACAGGTAGTGGCCGATACCGGTTGTGCGTCGAGTAATAGTAGTTGTCAAAAGATTCGAGTCTCTCCAGCTCGGTCAGTGCGTGATTGGGAAGAAGAAGCGGAAGTGTCTCCTTAATCCTGATAGCGATCTCACTGGATGAAAGGTTTAATACAAAAGGGCCAGAATCTGTGCGTGCGATCAAGACCCCATAACCGTTTATCTGCTGCCACAACAGCTCCTTTACTCCTTCCAGTTCGGCATCTCTCAAATGCAAAGAATCCATAGCACGCTTTAAGCCCTCAAGCTTTAGTGCTCCACCTTCGTATCGATCGATCTGCGGAGCTGAAGAACTCTTCTCATCAAATATACCGAAGGGATTCATTGATAACATGCCACTTACAACAAATGTGGTGATAAACACTGTAAAAGCGATCCCGAGCAAATGATGCCACTTTTGCATCCCTTCATATGGTGTGACCGAACCATTTCGATACCTCTTTGTAGTCCGCAGTCTAAGCAAACCGATCACCGTGCCGCTTGCAACGGCGACGATACCAAGCATAGACAAGACGATGACTACCTTTGCCCAAATATCGGGGTATTTACGTAGTTGCATCGGGTAAATCCAGTGGATAGTTGAGCCAACCCAATTCCATCGACGTTCCCAAGCATGGGTGTCACGAATTACCTGGCCGGTCAAGTTAGATAAGTAAAGGATGGTTCCTCCCGAGTTATCCAAGGCAACCTGATGCAAAGGCCGATGAGCATTGAATCCGCCGTAAACGGTCCACTGATCCATCTCCAATTGTTTTATATAGCGGGGATCTCCACCGAGACCAGAATTTTTTGCGAAGATACTTGCCGCCGCCTCGGCAGTGGCTTTTTTTGCCGTTTGAACTGTCTCCCCATTGTCAGCGAATATCACTGCCGTGGTTCCGTCATCAAATTGTGTGTGAAAGACAGGCCGACCCAAGTGACTGTTGACTCTGAGATTTAATAGTTCTTTATTACTTGAAGCTAATTGCTCAAGTGAGTCGACTCGTATGTTTCCTGCATCCAAATCCAGTAAAGACAGGCCCCGAATTCTCTCTTGCTCGGTCAGCTCAGGGTATTCGACGTACATCATAACGATGCCAGAGGCGAACCAAAGAAAGAACATAAGGCACATTAGAACCCCTAGCCACCGGTGGGTAAGATAGAGAATACGTTTAAACTTCACTGGCTTGTCGATTTAGTTGGCAGTTGCAATTTGGAAGTGATGCCTTCCCCTTTTCTGTTGAAGCAACGGACAGAGTTCCTCTCTGCCCACCTTCCCCGAGGAGATAACAACCTTTTTCGCATTTAACCTAGAAATCAACATCGAATGTCATGCTCAAAGTTCTAGGTCTGCCGACCAACCATTGACCACCTGTCCAGTGATCAGCCGTCGCATAGAGCTCATCAGAGATATTTTGGGCATTAATCATCAGTCGAACTCGTTCGCTTATTGAATACCCAAACGAGATATCAACAATCGAATATGAAGGAAGCGGCTGCTCCTGATAAGGTCGCTCATCAACATAACGGTAGTCTGCACCAACATAGAAAGCATCATTCAACATGTAACGCAATCCAAAGTTGGCAGTAAGTTCCGGAGCATATGGAGTGTCGATGACGTCGTTACCTGTGTCACGCTCAGAGTCTACAAACGCGGCATTCGCGTATGCAGTCAACTTTTCACTTGCTGTATAGCTCAGACCGATCTCAATGCCTTGTGCTGTCTGCTTGGGTATTATGGTGAAGTCCGTTGGATCAGAGCTGTCTGGATCATCTATCAGCATATTCTCCCTAGTGATATCAAAAATGGCCAGATTCAGGGCAATGCGGTCATCAAATAACGATTGTTTTAAGCCAACTTCGTATTGTTCGACTTCCACCGTATCCGCCTCGCGCAGGCTATTACTGACACGCACGACATCACCGCCACGTGGGTGCGTTTCACCTGTCGAAAGTTGTCCGTAAAGCGTGGTACCTGGGTTAACATCATAGACCACACCAAATCTGAACATGGTTGGATCAATTTCCTGGTTAACGCTGTTATCAACTGTCCTGTCACGCGTGCCAGAGGCGTTGTAAGTCAAACGTTCGTAGTCTGTTTCAATATTGTCGTGACGAATGCCAGCAATCAAAGCAAGCTTGTCGGTTACCTTCAATTGCGCTTCACTAAACACCGCCCATTGCGAAGCATCAGATACTTGATCGAGAGCGGCGACGCTATCAGAAACATCGTGCCAGGAACCGGCTATAAAGTTATCAGGATCTACCGAGTCAAAGTCACCACCCCAGTCAACCGAGTTCGGATGCGAACCGTTAAAGTTTGAGGTGTAGTCTAGAGTAATATCGGTTGATTCAATACCTAGCGACATCTTCAAGGGCATATCACCGAGTTGAGATTCGAACACTAAGTTCACACGGCCGCCCGTCTGTTCCATTTCATGACGTATGATGAGTGGATCGAAACGATCAATCATTTGCGTCGCGTCGTTATAAAAGTAAGTCTCGACAGTCTGCCAATAGCGATCTGTTTGGAGCGAGAAAATTTCTGCGTTGATGCTTAGTGATTCAGAAACATTCCAATTAGCCATTAGGCGAGTTATTTCGTCATCGTAGTTTATCACCGTATCGCCGACGCTCAGGTTCAGCCCAATCCAGTCATCGTCAAAATCGCGTCCTACTATGGGTACGCCAAAATAACGGAGCGGAGATTGATCACCACTATCGTAGCGAAACGACAGCGTCAAATCCTCGGTTGCCTGCCACTCCAAAGCAACAGCGAGCATTTCTGTATCACTCGAACCATTGTTAACCCAGCTGTCCGATGTTCCATCACTGTAATCTATTCTACCGATCACTGAGTCTGAAAGAGCACCGGAGATACTGACGCCATAATAACGTTCGCCATCTTCCCCAACAGATACTCGTAAATCACCATCAAACTCTGATGAGGGAGACTTGGACACAACATTGTATGCACCTGCGATACCACCCAAACCATAAAGCACAGATGCTGGTCCTTTAAGTACTTCAACGCGTTCCACAGCCCAAGTATCGAAAGGAAAGGTGATTGTTGAGGCCATCGTATAATAATTATTGCCATCATATAGCTTCGTGACGACATCCTGCCCTGTAAATCCTCTAGCTGCGATGCTGGTACCTCCGTTTCCCGGATTACCTGCACCGGTAAATCCTGCACTTCGAGTGACCGCCTCAAGTAATGAGATATCGCGTCTCAGACGGATGGCATCACCTTCGATCTTATCGACAGTTGCGGGTATCTCTTTTATGGTCAAATTCAGCCTACTCCCGCTTTCACTTAAAAAAGTGAGCTCCTTGCCGACCACCAAAATTTCTTCGATCGAGTTTTCACTATCTTTAGCCCATGCAACCGATGTTACTATTGCAAAGGCGACTAATATCACCGTCTTAATCACGCCATATCCCCTACATGATCATTGTTCGTAGGAACTACCTATATTTGTTATGTTATAACATAACAAATGATATGTTATAACATAACTGTTAAAAAACCTACTCTTAACACTCTCGACTGCTACCTAGCCTTGTCGTCAACCATGGGAGACCAACGCTCGTCTTACTTACATTAACATCCTTTCTGCATCTGGATTGTTCTCCCACTCCGAAGGACTATCCGCAAACAGTTTTCGATATAGGGATTTGGTGGCCTTTTTTCAAAGTTTACTAAGCAGACCTATTATTCCTAAGCTCGAACAAGCCAAAGAGTCCCTAGCTTCGAATTTCCTGTAAATATTCCACTACCAGGCTATAAATTGCAGGTAAGACTAGAAGGGTCAGTACAGTCGTAGTTAACATACCGCCTATCATTGGGGCTGCAATTCTTTGCATAACATCCGCCCCTGTGCCACTAAGAAACATAATAGGCAGCAAGCCTACAATTGTTGAAGTGGCGGTCATGATAATTGGCCGGAGGCGTCTAGAGGTTCCATCTATTACAGCTTGATGTATTTCGTCTACAGACAGTATTTTGAGGTGTTCGTCCTGGCCTCCCGTTTTTTCTATGCGTTTCAGTTTCACTTCTTCCTCGATAAACGCAAGAACTAGCACGGCAGTTGCAATAGCGACTCCAGCTAACGCGATGAAGCCCACCGCAACAGCAACAGACAGATTGTAGCCCAGCCAATAGACTAGCCAGAACCCTCCAATAAGAGCAAAGGGGACTGAGAGCATTACAAGCATTGGTGCTGCAATATTTTTAAAGTTGAGGTACAACAATAGGAAGACGAGCAAGACCGTCAACGGTATCACTAAACGAAGTCGATCACTCGCCCTTTTCATATACTCGTACTGGCCTGACCAAATTAGGGTATACCCGGGAGGCAGCTCAACCAACTCTTCTACAATTTTCCTTGCTTTGGCAACAAACCCCCCAACGTCCGAGGTACTCAAGTCAACATAAACCCACGCATTGGGACGAGCACCTTCACTCTTGATCACTGGCGCGCCGCGACGGAGCTCGATGGTTGCTACTTGCGAAATCGGAATTTGTGCACCCGAGGCCGTCGGAATTAACACCCTCGCCAATCTATCCGGGTCATCCCTCAATTCTCTTGGATATCGAAGATTTACTGAGTAGCGTTCCAAGCCCTCAACGGTATCGGTAATTTTCATTCCACCAACGGCGGTCATGATGACATCCTGAACATCGCCCACTTTAAGACCGAACCTCGCGAGTTCCTCACGCTTGATGTCGAAATCCAGAAAGTACCCCCCCGCCGCTCTATCTCCAAAGGCTGATAAAGTCTCCGGCATCGTCTTCATTGCTCGCTCAATTTCTTCCGCAATACTTTGGAGTACAACAAGGTCAGGGCCACTAACTTTGATCCCAACGGGAGTTTTTATTCCAGTTGACAGCATGTCTATACGCGTTTTGATAGGCATGGTCCACGCATTGGCTAATCCGGGAAACTTGATTGCCTGATCCATTTCCTGCATTAACTCCTCTGTTGTCTTAGCAGGATCAGGCCATTCATCTCTAGGTTTGAGTCTCGCTATTGTCTCAATCATTGATAATGGAGCAGGATCGGTCGCCGTTTGTGCACGACCTACTTTTCCAAATACAGATTCCACTTCAGGGAAGCTCGCTATAATTTTATCTGTTTGCTGCAACAACTCTCTCGCTTTGGTAATCGAAATACCGGGGAAAGTCGTTGGCATGTACAAAATATCTCCCTCATCTAATGGTGGCATGAATTCACTGCCGAGCTTGGATAAAGGAATCACTGTCGCGAGAAGCAGCAGCGCCACTATACTCACAACAAACCAACGAGCAGACAATATAAATTTGAGAATAGGCGCGTAGAGGTTCCGAACAAATCGTATTACGGGATTCTGCTCTTCTGAAACAACCTTGCCGCGAATAAATACTCCTGCTAGGACAGGCACAAGGGTGATAGCTAAGATCGCAGCCGCTGCCATTGCGTAGGAACTGGTAAAGGCCAAAGGCTTAAAAAGACGCCCTTCTTGAGCTTCAAGCGTAAATATCGCGAAATAGGCGACAACAATAACCATCAATGAAACGAAAACCGCAGGGCCTACCTCTACAGACGCATTTTTTATTGCCGACCATCGTTGGTTAGCATCCAGATCATCACCAAAACGTGATCGAGCGATAGCGAGGTGTTTGTGAGCGTTTTCAACAATCACGATTGGTCCATCTACCATCGCACCTATCGCGATAGCTATTCCACCCAACGACATGATGTTCGCATTGATCCCTTGCACTTTCATCGCGATGAAAGCCAATAAAATTCCGAGAGGCAAACTGATAAGTGCGACCATTGATGAACGGAAATGTAGAAGAAATATCCCGCAAATCAACGACACTAGAACAAACTCAATAATCAGAGTTTTAGTAAGATTATTCACTGCACGATTAATCAGGTCGCTGCGGTCGTAAACGGGAACAATCTCTACGCCCTCTGGTAACCCGGATGATAGATCCGCTAGCTTCTTTTTAACCTTATCAATAGTTGCGAGTGCGTTCTCACCATACCGCATAACCACCACGCCGCCAGCAACTTCTCCTTTGCCGTTCAATTCAGCCACACCACGTCTCAATTCAGGGCCAATGTGAACGTCTGCAATATCTTTGATCCTTATGGGTGTCCCTCTTCCATCGGCCTTTAATGCAATGTTCTCTATGTCTGAAATCGATTGAATGTAGCCGAGTCCGCGGACCATGTATTCAGTCTCAGACATCTCAATCAATCGTCCTCCAACGTTATTGTTTGAGCGCATAATGGCGTGCCTTACGACAGAAATCGGAATTCCATAGGCCGCCAGCGCATTCGGATCAATTTCCACTTGGTATTGCTTAACATGTCCCCCTATCGACGCAACTTCGGCGACACCTTCTACCATCTGGAGCGGATAACGAAGATACCAATCCTGGACTGACCTGAGTTGTGCGAGATCATGACGCCCTGACTTATCAACCAGTGCGTACTCAAAAACCCAGCCAACGCCAGTAGCGTCCGGTCCTAGGGAAGGCGTTACATTTTTGGGTAAGCGGCCGCTGACGTAATTTAAATATTCTAAAACTCTGGCTCTGGCCCAGTAGAGGTCAGTGTCATCCTCAAAAACAATGTAAATAAAAGACAAACCGAAAAATGAGAAGCCACGAACATTTTGCGCTTTCGGCACTGCCAGCATCGCTGTAGTGAGAGGGTAAGTGACCTGGTCTTCAACAACTTGCGGGGCTTGTCCTTCATAGCTAGTAAACACTATTACCTGCACCTCAGACAGATCTGGTATCGCATCGAGTGGCGTGGTCCTTGTTGCCCAGAGACCAACGACAAACAAAAATAAAGCACTAGCCCACACCAAAAATCGATGGTCCAAAGCCGCCCGGATGATAGCGCTAATCATAATGATGATCCTTACGAAATTTGCTATCCCCATCAATCAGAGGGTGCTTCTCATGTATACCGTTTGAGTGATGTTTCATGCCAGAGCGATTGTGCTCACTTTGATTAACAGCTTGATCAATTTCGAGCTTTTCATGGTCGCCCTGATCTATCTGTTCGCCATCATGGTTTAAATGAGTTTCTTTATTCTCATTATCTATCCGAGGGGCAAGAACAGACATTTTAGCCGCGGCTTCTCTTAATTTTGATTCGGAGTCGATGAGGAACTGGGCAGATGTCACAACTGATTCACCGCTGGTCACACCCTTCAAAACCTCGATCCAGCCCTTACTTGTGACGCCAAGCACGACCTCTCTAGGTTCGAACTTACCCTCACTCACTTGAACGAATATTTTCTCTCGAGTACCTGACCGGACTACAGCTTCTGAGGGAACCGAGATGGCTGATGCCCTCCGTCCAACTGCAATCTCAATTTCCGCGTACATGTCTGGTTTCAGCAGGAGACCAGGATTATCAAACTCAAGACGCGCCTTTATCGTTCGAGTCTGTCTATCGGCGTAGGGATAGATGTATGTTAATTGGCCAGAGAAAGTCTTTCCCGGTATTCCTTTAACTGACATCCTTGCATGATCACCTTCTTTCACCCAAGCCAATTCATCTTCAAAAATGTTAACGAAAACCCAAACCTTTGCTAGGTCAGCGATGAAATAAAGTTCAGTTTTTGGAGTGACATATTGCCCCTCACGAACGCCAACTTTAATGACAGTTCCAGCGGCAGGGGAATGAATATGCAGATACTTCTTAACTTCACGATCCTGTTTTAGCTCTTCAATTTGATGATTTGGTACATCAAGGAGCTCAAGTCTTCTTAATGCTGTTTCCGCTAGTTGCCCCGTGACAGAAGAAGCTGTAGACCGATTTAGTGCTAGCAAGTACTCCTCTTGGGCGGAAACCAGTTGGGGCGAATAGATACTCAGTAGAATGTCATCATGCTTAAGAGACTGACCTGTTGTTTCCACTTGCATCAGCTCGACCCAGCCCTCAGTTTTTGGATGAAGTCGTGTTATCGAAGTTTCGTCATAGTCAATTCGGCCCCAGGTATAAATAGTTTTAACCAAAGACCTTCGAGCAGCTTTTGTAGTTCTAATACCCATTGATTGAACGGTTATCGGATCAATCAACACCGTACCAGCTACTGATGAACTCACATCATCCTCACTGTAGACGGGGATGTAATCCATCCCCATTTCATCCTTCGCCGGTTTCGGTGATGTAATCGTTGGATTCATGGGGTTTCGGTAATAAAGTGGTGCTCTGACTTCTTTTACTTCCTGCATAGCAATTTCGGTTTCTACCTTGCCAACGCCAAGCCAGTAACCAGCAATACCTGTAATCAGAGCCGCGAATACGAATAGCGCAATAAACACTCTATTATTCATAAATAGCCTCCTTACCTACCCCTGCTGCTAGCCTAGCTAGCGCCTGTTTAGCGCTTGCCATTGCATTCCAGTAATCGATAGAAGCGTTGTAAAGCATAATTTGTCCGTTGAGAACGTTAAGGAAGTCGATTTTGTTTACCTCATATCCAGCCAGCAGCGCTGATATAGTCTGCTCAGCCTGTGGAATGATTTCATTCTTCAAGAGTAACGCCTGCTTTCGAGCAGCTATATACTCGGCCGCCTGCACACCTATTTCTGTTTCGATGGCTCTTATGGTGTCAGACAATCGGTACCGCATATGATCACGATCATGAATTTGTTGTTGCAAAGCCTTGTCTTGTTTCTGCGCTGAATAAAGTGGCAAATTGACACTAAACATTAGACTCAAAAAATCCGAACGACTTCCTCTTACGGGATCACTACCCTGCCGATCTGCATAGCCAATACCTAATTGAAAATCAGGCCAACGATTTTTATCCGCCAGTTCAACCTTTTTGTCTGCTGCCTTGAGCTTGAACTCAATAGCCTGAATCAAATCACGTCGTTCGACAGCGAATCTGGCCAAGCTATTAACAGGTTCAAGCACAGGAAGCGTCTTAGTTGGCGGGATTTCGGGTAAGGCAATTGGATGTTCAGGAGCTCGGTCAAGCAATCCATTGAGGATCGCTTGAATTCGACGTCGTTTCCCTTTTAATTCCACTTCGCGCTTGACTAGTCTCGACAACTCAAGCTCTGCTAAAAGCACATCCTGCTGTAGGCCTTTTCCAACCGCGTACTTTGTCTTGGCGATTTCCACTAGATCCCTGAGCAACAATTTGTTGCTTTCCACTATTTTTAAGCCTCGATCAGCAGCAAACAGTTGCCACCATGTTTCACGTACCTTGCCCGTGAGAACATCTCTATATTCATCAGTCTGCTTCTGTGCGGCACTAACCATTGTTTTCGCAACCTCACGCCGAAGCTGCCGCTTCCCGGGAAAAGGTAATTTCTGAGTTAGCATCAGCTGCAGTTGCGTCAT
>MDSV01221886.1_pt1 | contig 11037 bp, 12 predicted proteins | sample 810851 | NCBI WGS metagenome assembly MDSV01 (sample SAMN05326640, study PRJNA326480) | marine metagenome | isolation source: seawater | place: Atlantic Ocean: North East | collected 2012 | reverse complement strand
CGCTGGTCCTTCATCACCGCCTGCACGACCTGGATCGACAACAGCAGCAGCGTCGGTGAGACGATCACCACGCGCATGGCATGGGCGCGCTGGACGACCGCCTCGTAATGCTCGTGGATATCGGCGAAAATCGATTCGGAGGGCACGAACAGGAAGGCCGTGTCCTGGGTTTCTCCGGGCAGCAGATATTTGCCGGCAATATCGCGGAGATGAGTCTCGAGATCGCGGCGGAAACGCTGGCTGGCGGCGCGCGCTGCCTCGTCGCTTTCCGCCGCGCGCATCGCGTTCCAGGATTCGAGCGGGAACTTGGCGTCGATGATCAGGGGCGGCGCGCCATTCGGCATGTCGACCACGCAGTCCGGGCGGGTTCCGTTCGACAGCGTCGCCTGGAACCGGTAGCTGCCGGCAGGCAGGGCATCGGCGATGATCGCCTCCATCCGCCCCTGACCGAAAGCGCCGCGGGTCTGCTTGTTGGAAAGGATTGCCTGCAGGCCGACCACGTCCTTGGCCAGCGACTGGATGTTGTTTTGCGCCGCGTCGATGACGGCGAGACGTTCCTGCAGGCGTCTGAGGTTCTCGTGGGTGGTCTGGTGCTGCTGGTGCAGCGTGGTGCCGATCCGCTGCGAAAGCCCGTCCAGGCGGGATCCGAGCGCGGCATTCAGCTCCGACTGGCGGCTGCCGAACAGTTCCGCCATCGTCGCCATGCGGCCCTGCATCTCGCTCTGGGCCTGCACCAGTTGCTGCAACTCGCGTTCGAGGCCCTTTTCCTGCCGCCCGCCGCTTCGGCGGGCCAGGAGAATGAAGAGAGCGGCAATCAGAATGCACAACGCCCCGGCCATGGCGAGTATCGCCGTATCCGCCGCCGCCAGTCGGGCCATCACTGCATCCATCACATCACCTCTCTTGTGGCGAGCCTAGCGCAGATTCTTCTTGAAAGAAAGATCAAAACGTGAACAAAATGATTTACGGAAATAACGGGAAGGGAGGTTTGGGGCAGAACGTATGAAAAGATTTCCCCTCGGGCGAACTTGCGCTATGGGGAGGGCATGACCACGATGCCACTGATTATTTTGCCGGACCCTCTGCTGCGCACGGTCTCGAAACCGGTCGAGCGCATAGACGACGACCTGAAGAAATTTGCCGACGATATGCTGGAGACCATGTATGAGGCTCCGGGCATCGGCCTTGCCGCGATCCAGGTCGGCGTGCCGCGACGCATGCTGGTGCTCGATGTCGCCAACAAGGACGAGGGCGAAAAGCAGCCCATGGTGGTGATCAATCCCACCGTGCTGCACAGCTCGGACGAGCGCTCGGTCTATGAGGAGGGTTGCCTGTCGATCCCGGAGTTCTATGCCGAGGTGGAACGCCCGGCGAGCGTGCGGGTGCGCTATACCGACCTTGCCGGCAAGGAACAGGAAATCGAGGCCGAGGGCCTGCTCGCCACCTGCCTGCAGCATGAGATCGACCATCTCGACGGCGCGCTGTTCATCGATTATCTGTCGCGCCTGAAGCGTGACCGGGTGATCAAGAAGTTCGCCAAGGCGGCCAAGCACAAGCTTTAGGACAGTCCGCTGCCAGCCGGCACGCCGAAGAACGCATCGAGACGGAGCAGGCAGCGCGGTTCCCGCGTTGCCTTCGCATACCAGTGACTCGAGGGCCGGCCGGCCTGCGAGGTCGCACAATGGCGTCCCGGTTTTTCAGCGCGCCGAGGGGTCTGTTGTTGTCTGGTGCTCTTCCTTATGCGGCGGATTTGCCTTTTGCGGCGCGGCATTCTCGTTTATCTGACCAGTTGCCGTATATTAACGTTTGCCTTTTTGCGCGGGCCCGGAAGGAGCGATCATGACCCTCAGGATTATTTTCATGGGCACGCCCGAATTCTCCGTTCCCACCCTCCGGGCGCTGAAGGAGGCGGGCCACGAAATCGCCTGCGTCTATACCCAGCCGCCGCGGGCGGCCGGCCGGCGCGGGCTGGCGGAGGTCAAGTCGCCGGTGCATCAGGCGGCCGAACTGCTCGGCCTGCCAGTGCGCACGCCGGAGAATTTTCGCGCTGACGAGGATCGCGCCGCCTTCGCCGCGCTCGATGCCGATGTCGCGGTGGTGGTCGCCTATGGTCTGCTGCTGCCGGAGGCGATCCTGAACGGGACGCGGCTTGGCGCCTATAATGGCCATGCCTCGCTGCTGCCCCGCTGGCGGGGCGCGGCACCCATCCAGCGCGCGATCATGGCCGGCGACAGCGAGACCGGCATGATGGTCATGAAGATGGAAAAGGGGCTGGATACCGGGCCCGTGGCGCTGACCAAACGGGTCGCGATCGGTCCTGACATGACGGCGGGAGCGCTGCACGACCGGCTGATGCATGACGGCGCGCGGCTGATGGCGGAGGCGATGGCGAAGCTCGAGGCCGGCGACCTGCCGCTGACCCTGCAGCCCGATGACGGCGTCACTTACGCGAAGAAGATCGACAAGGGCGAAACCCGGATCGATTTCAGCCGGCCGGCGCGCGATGTGCATAATCATATCCGGGGGCTTGCCCCGTTTCCGGGCGCGTGGATGGAAGTGCCGGCGGGCAAGCGGCTGGAGCGGGTCAAGGTGCATGAAAGCGCGCTCGGCGAAGGCGAGGGGGCGCCCGGCACGGTGCTTGGCGGGACGGGCCTGACGATCGCCTGCGGGAAGGGCGCGGTGCGGCTCCTCCGGCTGCAGAAGGCCGGCGGAAAGCCGCTTTCGGCCGAGGATTTCCTGCGCGGCACGCCACTTATCCCGGCAACGGTGCTTGCCTGATGCCGCGTTACCGCCTGAAGGTCGAATATGACGGCACGGCCTTTGTCGGCTGGCAACGCCAGGCCGAGGGGCGCTCGGTGCAGAGCGCGCTGGAGGAGGCCGTTGCCGGGTTTTCCGGCGAAACCGTTTCCATTCGCGGCGCGGGGCGGACGGATTCCGGCGTCCATGCCCGCGGCCAGGTGGTGCATCTCGATCTTGCCAAACCCTGGAGCCCGTTCACGATTCTGAATGCGGTCAATGCGCATCTGAGACTTGCCGGCGACGGTATCTCGGTGGTCGATGTGGTCGAGGCTGAACCCGATTTCGATGCCCGGTTTTCCGCACTTCGGCGGCATTATCTCTACCGCATCATCAACCGCCGCGCCCATCCGGCTCTGGAGTGGAAGCGCGGCTGGTGGGTGCCGAAGCCGCTTGATCACGCGGCGATGCACGCGGCAGCCCAGGTGCTCGTCGGCAGGCATGATTTCACAACATTTCGCTCGGTGCAGTGCCAGGCGAAATCGCCGGTGCGCACGCTCGACCGGCTCGATGTGACGCGGGCGGGCGAGATCATCGAGATCCGCGCCACCGCCCAGAGCTTCCTGCATAACCAGATTCGCTCCTTCGCGGGCACGCTGAAGCTTGCCGGCGAGGGCAAGATGTCGGTGGATGATGTGCGGCAGGCGCTGGAGGCGCGCGACCGCAAGGCCTGCGGGCCGGTGGCCCCGCCGGAAGGGCTCTATTTCATGAAGGTGGACTATCCCGGCGAATGAACGACATCCGGCCGGGGCTTGCGTCCTTCGTTCTTCCGATATATCTATATTTCCAGCTTTATGGATATGTTTGAGGTCTCAATGCCCGTCACCATCTACCACAATCCCGCCTGCGGAACGTCGCGCAACGTTCTGGCGATGATCCGGCAGTCCGGCGAGGAGCCGGAGATCATCGAATATCTGAAGACCCCGCCAACGCGCGAAAAGCTTCAGGAATTGATCGCGGCGATGGCAATTCCGGTGCGCGATCTGCTGCGCCGCAAGGGCACGCCCTATGATGAGCTTGGCCTCGATGATCCGGCGCTGTCCGATGCCGAACTGCTCGACGCCATGATGGCGCATCCGATCCTGATCAACCGCCCGATCGTGGTGACGGAAAAGGGCGTAAAGCTGTGCCGCCCGTCGGAGACCGTGCTTGAAATCCTGCCAAACCCGGCAATCGGCGCCTTCACCAAGGAAGACGGCGAGGTTGTCTCGCCGCAGGCCAAAAAGTGAACCTGCCGGACGCCGAATCAATGCCCGCGCTTGATGAAACGGCCTTCCGCCCCGTCGATCCCGAGCGCCTGTTCACAGGCAACCGGATCGCGCATCCGGTAAGGGTGCTGATGCTGTACGGTTCGCTGCGCGAACGATCCTATTCCCGGTTTTTGACCGAGGAGGCGGCGCATTTGCTTGCGGCATTCGGCGCTGAGGTGCGGATTTTCGATCCGCATGGCCTGCCGCTGGTCGGCAGCACCGATGAAAATCATCCGAAGGTGCAGGAGTTGCGGTCCGCTTCGATCTGGTCCGAGGCGCATGTCTGGTGCTCGCCAGAACGGCACGGCGCGATGAGTTCGGTCCTGAAAACCCAGATCGACTGGCTGCCGCTTTCCGCGGGCGGCGTGCGGCCGACACAGGGGCGGACGCTGGCGCTGATGCAGGTCTGCGGCGGATCCCAGAGCTTCAACACCGTCAATCAGATGCGTATTCTCGGCCGGTGGATGCGGATGTTCGCGATCCCCAATCAATCCTCGGTCGCCAAGGCCTACGAGGAGTTCGATGACAGCGGACGAATGAAGCCGTCATCCTATTATCGGCGCGTCGTCGATGTCATGGAGGAACTGGTCAAGTTCACCCTTCTATTACGCGGGCAGAGCGCATACCTCACGGAGCGCTATTCCGAGCGGATCGAGGCGGCCGAGAAGCGCGCGCTCCAGACCGGCGCCTGACGCCGGTTTGCAAAATGCACGGCGACGCAGCCCTACTGTGTTGAAACGGTCTGGCCGGTAACGCAGGTGAGCTCGTTGAGCGGCGGCTGGGTTGTCTGCATCTGATAGGCGGCGCGCTCTTCCTTGGTCTTGCAATAGGGTATCTCGACGCCGGAAAAGCCCTTCTCCTCCAGGCAGCGGTTGATCAGGCGCTGGCGCAGTTTTTCATTGGTGTCGTAGCTGTAGCTTTCCACCGGCGTGGTGTAGCCGCCCACTTCGCCGCATATGGTGGTATCGCCGTTGGTGTCGCAGCTCACAAAGCCTGGATAGCTGTAGCCGCCTGTCACCTCGGTCACCATGTTCTGCGGAACATCCTTGAGCGCGGCGATGAAGCACTGGTCATAGGCTTCCTGCCGCTCGGCGCGGGTGGAGCCCTCCTTGTACAAAATCGAAACCGGTCCCGTCTGGCAGGCGACGAGCCCCAGCAGAACGGCGAGCGCCAGCGCTTTTCTGGTCATGACATATCCCCCGATGCATACAATCTTTGCGTGAGCGGCAGCACCTGTCAAGTAAGGATGCTCTCACCCTCCAACGATATAGCGTGTGCCGATATCGGTGACCAGAAGCGCGGTGATCGCCGAGGCGATGATCGCCGCCGCCGTCGGCAGCACTTTTTCACCCATCAGCATGTAGACGATCCGGATTTCGAACAGGAAAGCGCCCAGCAGCACGGTCTGGAACACGATCAGCACGATGGTCGCCAGCGGCTGCAGCCCGGTCGCGATCAGGAAGATCGCGAGTGCTGCGAAGATGTTCACCGGCAGGCTCAACCAGTTGGTGGCGACGATGATCTTGAGAAAGGCGCGCGGCAGGCCGGAGACCATGCAGACGACGCCGAGCACGACTAGCGGCGCCATCCAGCTCAGCCCCTGGATCAATGCGGTGCGCAAAAGGGTAACGAGCGTGAGGTCGATCGGGGGCTGTACAAGGCGGGTGAGGCTCACCAGCTCGCTCGCCGCCATCAGCGGCAGGCAATAGGCGAGCGCCCAGAACGAGCGCGCCACGCCCCGTTCGGTGAAATCGAGATAGCGCGCATGGGCCGGATCGGCCTTGAACAACAGCCAAAGTCCGCGCAGGTAGAAAAGGACTTCAGCAAGCAGCGGCAAGCGCGAACCACCTCTCTATGAAATGCCGGTAGATTTCGGTGAGCTTTTCTAGATCTTCGACCGCCACCCGCTCATCCACCTTGTGCATGGTCTGGCCGACAAGGCCGAACTCGACAACCGGGCAGTAATCCTTGATGAAGCGCGCATCGGACGTGCCGCCGGTGGTAGAAAGCTGCGGCGTTTTGCCGGTGACCGCCGCGATCGCTTCGGACAGGCTGCCGGCAAGCTGTTCATCGCGGGTGAGAAACACCGGGCTGACGCGGCCGAGCCATTCGACCGAAAACCGGGTGGTATCCTTTCCGCCGGTGCGCGCCGCGCGGCCAAGCCGATCGAGGATTTCGGCCTTCAGCGTCTCCTCGCTCCACAGGTCGTTGAAACGGATGTTAAAGGTCGCCGTGGTCTTTTCCGGGATCACATTGGTGGCGGCATTGCCGGTATCAACCGATGTCACTTCCAGATTGGTCGGCGGAAACAGATCCGTGCCCTCATCCAGCGGCGTGCTCATCAGCGCATCGAGCGCTGAGGCCATGGTCCGCAGCGGATTGTCGGCAAGGTGCGGGTAGGCGACATGGCCCTGAATGCCGGTCACCGTCAGCCGGCCGGTCAGCGAGCCTCTGCGACCGACCTTGATCATGTCGCCGAGCGCATCCGGATTGGTCGGTTCGCCCACAAGGGCTGCGTCCCAGCGCTCGCCGCGGGCCTTTGCCCATTGCAGCAGCTTGTCCGTGCCGTTGATGCCCGGACCTTCCTCATCGCCGGTGATCAGCAGCGACACCGAGCCCGCCGGCTTGCCGTTTTCACCGATGAAGCGGGCGAGCGCGGCCACGAAACAGGCAATGCCGCCCTTCATGTCGACGGCGCCGCGGCCGTAAAGCAGACCGTCGGCGATCTCGGCGGCAAAGGGCGGGCGGGTCCAGGATGCGGCGTCGCCGGGCGGCACCACGTCGGTATGGCCGGCAAACATCAGATGCGGGCCCTCCGCGCCGAGCCGGGCGTAGAGATTTTCGACATCGGGCGTTCCGTCCCCGCTCGCCGTCATCCGTTCGACGGCAAAGCCGAGCGGGGCAAGCATCGCCTCAAGCGCCGTCAGCGCGCCGCCTTCCTCCGGGGTCACGGAGGGGCAGCGGATCAGGGCCTGCAGGTTCTCGACGGGATCGGTGACGCTCATCATCTCTATCTGGATATTCCTGCTGCGATTGCCAGTGGTCAGTCGCGCAGAAGCTCGTTGATGCCGGTCTTGGAGCGTGTCTTTTCATCGACGCGCTTGACGATAACCGCGCAATAGAGACCGGGTCCGGGCGCGCCGTTGCCCATCGGCTTTGCGGCCGGCAGCGTGCCGGCGACGACGACCGAATAGGGCGGGATTTCGCCATAGCTGATTTCGCCGGTGGCGCGGTCGACGATCTTGGTCGACTGGCCGATATAGACGCCCATGCCGAGCACCGAGCCTTCGCGCACGATGCAGCCTTCGACCACTTCGGAGCGCGCGCCGATGAAGCAATTGTCCTCGATGATGGTCGGGCCGGCCTGCATCGGTTCCAGCACGCCGCCAATGCCGACGCCGCCGGAGAGATGCACATTCTTGCCGATCTGGGCGCAGGAGCCGACGGTGGCCCAGGTGTCGACCATCGTGCCTTCATCGACACGCGCGCCGAGATTGACGAAGGAGGGCATCAGCACCACGCCCGGCGCGATATAGGCCGAGCGGCGCACGACCGCATTGGGCACGGCGCGGAAGCCGGCCGCGCGGAATTGGTTGTCGCCCCAGCCCTCGAACTTGGAGGGCACCTTGTCCCACCATGTCGCGTTGCCGGGGCCGCCCTTGACCACTTCCATGTCGTTCAGTCGGAACGACAGCAGCACCGCCTTCTTCAGCCATTGATTGACCTTCCAGGCGCCGTGTTCCTGCCTTTCGGCAACGCGGGCCTCGCCGCTGTCGAGCAGGTTCAGCGCCTCCTCCACGGCATCGCGCACCTCGCCTTTGGTCGAAACCGAAATTTCGCCGCGGTTTTCGAAAGCATCGTCAATGGTTTTTGCGAGGGAGTTGAGATCGGTCATGCTGGTATCCTGTGCCGGTCGCGCCGGGTGGCGCAAAGATAAGCCTTGGTCTGAACCGATCTAAGCGAGGGCAGCGACGGCGTCAATCTTTGGGGACGGTTCTTCCCGGACTTGCCGTCGCCAAGCCAAACGAAAATGCCCCCGGAAAAACCGGGGGCATCAATGCAGGCAGACAGGTCCGGCGCAAGGCCGATCAGGGCATCGGGCGGCGATCCGGCAGGTCCTCGATCGTGATCACCATGTCGCCGTTGCGGTCCATGCGCGAAAACATCTTGGCGGCAAGCTGGGCGAATTCTTCCTGGCTCACCTGACCGCTGCGGTCGGTATCGGCGCGCACGAAGAAGATGCGTTCGACATTGCCGGGCCGTCCGCCCCATTTCTTGCCGTCCCACTTCTTGCCATCGTCGTCGCGGCCGCCCATGCGGTGCTGCGGGCCGTCGCCGTTCATCGCCATGTGCTGGGGCGCGCCCTTGTTCATGCCGCCCGGGCCGGCTTCATTATTGGCCATCTTGCGTGCGGGCTTGCCATCGGGGCCGGGCATGCCGTCCGGGCCACCATTCTGCGCCGCCATCTTGCCTTCGGGGCGCGGGTTGGCGTCGCGGAACGCCTGCCACTGGGCCTTGCGGAAGTCGGAATACTCGCCGGGCGTGATCACGCCGTCGCCATTGACGTCGATTTCCTCGAACCGGCCGTCCTGGAAGGCCACGACCTCGTCCTCGGTGATCTTGCCGTCCTTGTTGGCGTCGGAGGTCTTCAGCAGGTAGATGAAGCCGCGTTCCGGGCCGGGGCCGCGCATGTCGCGGGCAAGGCTCGGGGTTGCGGCGGCGCCGAGCGCCAGCGTGGCGGCAAGGGCGGATACAGTGAGTTGCTTCCCATTCATGGCTTCTTCCTCGTGTTGTGGGCCTATGAGGAAAGAGTAGGTGAGCAACCGCTCAAAGACGACTTAATTTACGGAAAGGTAGCCTGAATAATCGGTAATTCATATTCCATTCATCATAGCAGACTGGTGACGAAACCCGCCAGATCTTCCGTCACATAATCAATGTGTCCGGTCTCGTCGCCGAGTTGCTCGAAAGCCTCCGCAAACCCGTATTCCAGATTGGGCGGTACGATCAGCACCGTGCGCATGCCGAGCACTTTCGGTTCCCGCAGATTGCGCGGCAGGTCCTCGAACATCGCCGCGTGACGAGTGTCGACGCCGGAGCGGTCGAGGAACTTGCGATAGGCCGCGGCATCCGGTTTCGGGATGTAGCCGGCGGCCACGATATCGAAGATATCGTCGAAATGGTCGCGGATGCCGAGTGCTGCGGCGGTCTTTTCGGCATGCGGCACGGAGCCGTTGGTGAAGATGAACTTCCGGCCCGGCAGCGCCTTGATCGCCTCGCCCAGCACCGGATTGGGCTCGATCACCGTGTAGTCGATCTCGTGCGCCTTTTCGAGAAAGTCGTTCGGGTCGATCCGGTGGTTGATCATCAGCCCCTGCAGCGTGGTGCCGTGGTCGCGGTAATACTGCTTCTGCAACTGACGGGCCTCGTCATGCGGCAGAGAGAGCAGCCGGGCGACATAGTCCGTCATGTTGCGGTCAACCTGGGAGAACAGGTTGACGTGATGCGGGTAGAGCGTGTTGTCGAGATCGAAGACCCAGTCGCGGACGGTCTCGAAATCGGTTTTCTTGGGATGCGTCATCGGTTTTGTCATGCCTGCCTTATGGCAGAGAGCGGGCGGGAAGGGAACGGGATTTGCGATTTGCGGCAACTGGCGCGGTCTGGAGCGGCGTGATAAACAGGACCCATGTTCAGATCCATTCGCCAAAAGCCGATCATCCTGCAGGACCGCAAGCGCCTGCCGGTGCGGTTCTTTGCCGATTTCTGCAAGACGGTGAACGGGCGACTTTGAAGGGCTGAGCGGCGGCTTCGACCGTCAGAGATTACCCTTCTCATCCTCTTCAAGGTCAATTCCCATGGAAATCTGGATCGGCATCACATTCGCGGCCGCCTTCCTGCAAAATCTGCGTTCCTCGCTTCAGAAATATCTGAAAGGGCGCATGGCGACGCTTGGCGCCACCTTTACCCGCTTCGGGTTCGGCGTGCCGTTCGCCGCGCTCTATTTCGTCGTTCTCGCCTATGGTCTCGACCGGCCCGTACCGTCCGTCACCGGCGACTTTCTGTTCTGGTCGGTGATCGGCGCGGCAGGGCAGATCGCGGCAACCTTCCTGCTCGTTTACCTGTTTTCCTTCCGCAATTTCGCGGTGGGCACGGCCTATTCGCGCACGGAGCCGGCCCAGGCCGCCATCCTCGCCTTCCTGTTCTTCGGAGCGACGATCTCGCCGGTTGCGGTCATCGCGATCCTGATCTCGATTGCCGGCGTCATGCTGATCTCCCTGTCGCGCAGCGCCGTCAGCTTCCATGCGCTGGTGGCAGGCCTGATGACCCGGACGGCGCTGATCGGCATCGCGTCCGGCACGCTGTTCGGGTTGTCGGCTGTCTCCTACCGCGCCGCCTCGCTGGCGCTGGCGCCCACCCTGCCGGCACCCGACAGCATCATGCAGGCGGCGTTTACGCTGCTGGTGGTGATCGTGATCCAGGCGGTCGCGATGATCGCCTGGATGCTCGCCTTCGACCGCGTCGAGCTTGGCAAGGTGTTGCGCGCATGGCGTCCGGCGCTCGCCGTCGGCTTCGTCGGCGCCACCGCGTCGTTCGGCTGGTTCATCGCCATGACCCTGCAGCAGGCATCGATCGTCAAGGCGGTGGCTCAGGTCGAGATGCTGTTCACCATCGCCACCTCGGTGCTGTTCTTCAGGGAAAAGATCACCCGCGTGGAATTGCTGGGCTGCGGGCTGGTGGTCTGCGGCGTGCTCGTGCTGCTGTTTGCCTGAGGGCTTCGCTCTTGCGGCTGCGCAGAGAGTGCTGCCTGGACCCTCGGGTCAAGCCCGAGGGTGACCCGGAGAGGGGGAGACGGCGTTGAAAAGCAGCCGTCATCATGCTTCGAAAGGCCGCCGTCATGCTCTGCCGCACACCCCACAGGTGTCATCAACTCTGTTGGATGACTTTCTCTGTGAACCTTGCATTGAGGGTCACGACGATTTTTCGCATGACT
>MDSV01088818.1_pt1 | contig 11037 bp, 8 predicted proteins | sample 810851 | NCBI WGS metagenome assembly MDSV01 (sample SAMN05326640, study PRJNA326480) | marine metagenome | isolation source: seawater | place: Atlantic Ocean: North East | collected 2012 | reverse complement strand
ATGCAGTTGTAATTGCTTCCTGGAACCGTTTCGCTTCATCATAAACGCCTCGGGGTCCTACCGGATTTACGCTCCCCCAATACGATTCCGTTTGGGGATGTACTTCTGGGTCACCGTAAACCTCACTTGTAGAGGCGATGGTAATGCGCGCGCCTTTGTCTTTCGCAAGTCCTAACAGGCGATGAATTCCGATTGATCCCACTTTTAAAGTTTGTATCGGAATTCTCAAATAATCTATGGGACTGGCTGGCGACGCAAAATGAAGGATGTGATCGAGTCTCCCGCTAACATGCGTGAAGTTTGTGACATCGTGATGCAGAAAAGTAAAGTTCTCCTTTCCATTTAAATGCGCAAGGTTTCTAAGATCTCCCGTAATGAGATTGTCCATCGCGATGACCTCAAACCCTTCGTTGAAGAATTTGTCACAGAGATGGGAACCTAAGAACCCAGCTGCACCTGTTATGAGAACGCGCGCTTTCATTTTTCTGTTGAGATCACAGTCCTTCTGCCCACGCTGTGATATGTGAATCCTAAACGCTCCATTCGATCACATTCATAAAGATTCCTGCCATCAAAAATAGTCGGGGCCGCCATTGTTGCTTTCATAAATTCAAAATCAGGGTTCCGAAATGCGGCCCATTCTGTACAAATCAGCAAAGCATCCACATCCGAGAGTGCTTCAGTAGAACGATTTGCGTATTGAATTCTGTCTCCAAAGATTGCTTTTACGTTCTCCATCGCTTCTGGATCATAGACGATTAACTCTGCACCTTCTGCTAATAGGGCGTGAATGTTATCTAGTGCAGATGCCTGTCTGATGTCATCTGTTTCGGGTTTAAAAGAGAGTCCCCAAACCGCAATTTTCCGCCCTTTTAGATTGCCAGAGAAGTGGTCTTTCATCTTCGCAAGCATCATTACTTTTTGCGTCACATTGACGTCCATCACACTTTCCAGAATCTTAAACTCACATCCTTGCTCCTTTCCGCTGCGGTGCAATGCTTGCACATCTTTGGGGAAGCAACTGCCCCCGTATCCTATGCCAGGGAATAAAAACCTTGGCCCTATCCTAGAATCTGTCCCGATTCCTCTTCTCACCATGTCGACATCGGCACCTACCGCTTGACAGAAGTTCGCCACTTCATTCATAAACGAAATTTTCGTAGCCAAGAATGCGTTGGAGGCATATTTCACCAGTTCAGCACTGCGTTCATCCATGAAGATAACAGGATTTCCCTGCCTGACAAACGGCTTATAAAGTTCCTCCATAATTGCTTTGGCACGGTCGCTAGAGCATCCCACAACCACTCTGTCTGGTTTCATGAAGTCGTCTACCGCATATCCTTCGCGCAAGAATTCGGGATTTGAAACCACATCGAATGAGACCTTGCAATTCCTGCCTATAACGTCACGAATTCTATCTGCCGTCCCTACTGGAACGGTGCTTTTGTCGACCACCAACGTATATGTATCAATGATGCCACTCAGGTCTTTTGCGACTTCCAGGATGTATTTTAAATCGGCTGACCCATCTTCTCCGGGCGGGGTAGGTAGGGCTAGGAAAACAACAGTGCTTTTTTTTACAGCTGATGCCAAATCTGTTGTGAAATCTATCCTGCCCGCTTTAATATTCCGTGCCAACAAGCTCTCTAAATGCGGTTCGTAAATAGGAATCTTGCCCGATGCGTATGCGGCAACTTTTGCTGCGTCGATATCGACGCACGTCACATTGTTCCCTGTCTCTGCAAGACAAGTGCCTGTGACGATACCTACATATCCTGTTCCAACTACGGTAATATTCATATCCTGACTTTTACTGACTCAAAATTAACCTATACCTCACCTTTAATCTCACTTAATCGACTTATCAAACGCGCAACAATATACTTCTGTTGTGCGCTGCTAAGTTCCGTATGCATAGGTAGAGATAAAACAGTTTTTGATAATTTCTCAGTCATCGGAAATTCTCCTGTTTTATATCCCAATCCTTCAAAGGCCTTTTGTTCGTGTATTCCTTTTGGATAGTAAACACTGGTAGGCACTCCATCTTCTGCCAAGCCGCGTGCCAATTCATCTCTGATCTCTCCCTCTAGCTTGATGGTGTATTGATTAAAGACATGGCTTGATTTTTCATCTCTTACTGGAATAACCACCTCGTCCACGTTTTTAAGTAAGTCATCATATATGGCTGCTGCGTTTTGACGCTGAGAGATATGCATCTTCAGATGTGGTAATTTGACTCTTAGTACAGCTGCTTGGAGTGCATCTAAACGCGAGTTTAATCCCACCCTGTTGTGCTGGTATCTCTTTAAGCCGCCATGATTTGTAATCGATTTCGCTATTTGAGCTAAATTCTTGTCACGCGTAAAAAGCGCGCCACCATCTCCGATACAACCCAAATTTTTACTTGGGAAAAAACTCGTTGTTCCGAAAGCCCCAAATAATCCTGCCCTTCCACTCTTCCCTTGGTCGTCACAATATGTACTCAAAAGTGATTGTGCGGTATCTTCAATGATCGGAATCCCCGTTTTGTTTGATATCTCCATCAAGGCTCCCATATCGGCACATTGGCCAAACAGGTGGACAGGGATGATTGCCTTTGTCTTTTCTGTGATCGCCTTTTCTACAGCATGACAGTCAATGTTGAAGGTGTCTGCTTGAACATCAACAAGGACTGCTTTCGCGCCTAAAAGTGCAATCACCTCCACTGTAGAGATAAATGTAAATGCCGGGGTGATCACTTCGTCTCCAGGCCCTATTTCTAGTGCCATTAATGCAATCTGTAAGGCGTCAGTCCCGTTCGCACAAGGGACAATGAAAACATCATCGCTTAACCCTCCCATGGTTTTGCCTTCGTTCAAACTCAATGCTGAGGTTAATTCTTTTGAGAATGCTTCCACTTCCTCCCCTCCAATAAACCGCTCGGAATCCAATACCCTTTTAATGGCATCGTCTAATTCTGGTCTGATGTGATTCATCAATCCATTGAGGTCTACCATTTTTATTCCTTCCATGTCTTTTTTAGAAGCTATTCTCAAGCGTTTTTTATACAAAGCGAATATACACTTTAGGATTTGTTCTTTGGACGAAGTAACCGCTTGTTCTTCAACGAACTGATAAAGTTCTATAAATTCATCCTACACCTCAAAAGTGTAAGATTCAAAACCTACCTTCGTCATTATGAATCAGACGCACAATACAATATATATATTATTGATTACCTGTTGTTTGTCTCTTTTCGTACTGTTGGGAAATTTGACATCTGTTCAAGCCCAAACCATGCGAGACGTCGCTTCGTCCCCTCTAAAATCTCCACATATCTCATTTGTTGCTGGAGGATTTCTACCAGTTGCTGATTTAAACACACGATTTGGTGCGTTTGCTTCTGTAGGCGCTTCATTTGGTGTCAAAACGAAAGATAATAAATATCTCGGATTTCGTGTCACATACCTTACTGGAGCCGAGTCTCAAGAGCCAGGTTTGCTGTCTAATTTGCTTTCTCCAGATGGGCAAATCGTTGATAACGAAGGAGATGTTGCGAATATCTCCGTCTCAGGAAGAGGTGCAATTTTTGGGATCCATGCAGGGACAATCATTCCACTGGGTTTTTCAAATGTGAACTCGGGTGTTTTTTTACGCGGTGGCCTCGGGTCAATACATCATAAAATCGGTTTCGATTTTACAGAACACCGCATCACTCAGCTCGAAGATCCTTATTTATCTGGTTACGATAGGCTTTCTTGGGGCGGGTATGTTTCTGGATTTATAGGGTACTGGCATATGGATACAAAAAGAAGGCTCAATGCTTACGGAGGCATCTTCAGTTTTGCCTCTAGAACAAGTCCGCTCAGAACCACAAATTTCGATACCGGTATCCCTGATACCGAACCTCGCTTCGATGCAGGACTCGGATTTGAGTTTGGGTGGGTTCTTCATATCTACAAACGAGATGCAAAAGAGTACTGGTATTAATGCCAGTCCTTTACGGATGCGAATTCTACATTATATATATCTGTCGGCACTCTCGATGTATTCATTGATACTTCGTGTACTTGCACTTTTCGGCCATGCCCGTGCCCGCGCATTTTTAGCGATGCGGTCTCCGAGTCACCTTCACGAGTTGTCACAACGTACGCACAACCTTATTTCTGGCAATGATAAATGGTCTTGGTTTCATTGTGCCTCACTTGGAGAATACGAACAAGCTGCGCCAGTGATCGAGGCGTATCTCTCTCTGCACCCCGAGTCACGGATTTTACTCACGCTGTATTCTCCTTCTGGACATATCCCCTTGACCACAACTTCGCCTCCCAGTTGGTTGCGCAAGAACGATTACATCACTGCACTTCCGATGGATACGCCATCCCAGGTCAAACAATTTCTTCAAGCTGCGCAGTATCGGATTGCGTTTTTTGCGTCTGCCAAATATGAGGTTTGGCCTGAATTGATCAGGCAGTTAACCCATGCATCACCATCTGTCCCCACGTGTGTTTTTGCGGCACATGTCCTTCCCGATGCGCCTTTGTTGCGCAAAACGCTCTCAGGTTTATTTCTACGTCACACTTGGTCGAAACTTTCTGTGATTCTCACCCAAGACGATGCTTCATCTCTGCTGCTTTCTCAGATCTCCATCAAATCTCAACCACTGGGAGATCCACGGGCCGATCGTGTGAGCCGACTCGCGCTCTCAAAAGAAGTGCCTGAAACCCTTAAAGCATGGAAGGCTTCATCACGAGTTGTCGTCGCTGGAAGCTCATGGCCTCCTGAAGAAAAAGCCCTCTCAAATCTAGAGTGGGACGAGACCACGAAGCTCATACTTGCCCCTCACAATATTGATGACGAACATGTCACATCGGTTCTCAATCTTTTTAATTCGTCATCTTCTAACTCACCTCGTGCCATGCTTTACTCGGAATGGGTTTCTTCCATGAATGGTCATGATTCCACTTCGCCTTCTATTCTCATCATCGATTCAATCGGCTTGCTTTCTTCGCTTTATGCTTTGTCAGATCTGGCTGTCATAGGGGGGGGGTTCGGTGCCGGTATTCACAACCTCCTCGAGCCTGCTGCACATGGTGTCCCGATGATTTCAGGGCCCAACATCAATAGATTCCGAGAAGCTGTGGCGCTTCAGGACAATCAATCTTTGGTGATTTGTCCAAACGAAACGGACCTTGCTCAGACGATTACATCTTCTCTCGACCCAAGCAACAAATTTAAATTATCCCAAACAGGCCAACTTGCTAAAGACTGGGTCTCATCTCAATCTGGATGTGCAGAAAAAATCGCACAACTTTTACCTTAATCTCCCAAAGAACGACTTAACTTTGGTCCCGCCGATGCCCGGATGGTGGAATTGGTAGACACGTCAGACTTAAAATCTGATGGCCGTAAGGCCGTGCGGGTTCAATTCCCGCTCCGGGTACATAACGGGAGGTTATCGAAAGATAGTCTCTCGTTTTTGGTTTTAACGGCTTCTAAAGTGTTGATGCTACGAGTAATCAGCTCAAGTCCTCTGTTCAAGATTGGGGTTCGATACTTCTATCCAAGTAGATTATCGCTAAGCTCGAGACCAACATCAATCCGGCTGGAAGAAACTTGATTGCTTCATCGTCGACTCTAAAATGCATGACTATTGCGCCACACATGAGTACTGCCATTATCGATGCACAAGGCACAATTGTTTTTTTGTAGAAAAATCCAACCAACAGACCTGTCGCAGACAATACTTTTAAAGCGCCGATAATATAGAACATGGTTTCATTTAGCCCATAGACTGCGAATTCTTCAATCATATTTAACGCGTCTCCACCTCTGTATATCGTTTCTTTATTAAGTCTAAAGAGCCAGACATTAAGTACCAAAAGTGAGACCACCAACATCAGGAGTTCTTTTAAATATTTCATTTTACAGTTTTTAAAGATTGCATGCTTTTAATAAAGATAAAGGAATTAAGAATTAAGTACCCAATTGCTGGCAATGACTGAATCGAATCGTCTTTGATCATAATTCTTACAATTAATGCACCAGTCATAAGGAGGGCCAAAAACAAAGCGCTCACGATGGTGACCTTCACATTTGACCTTGACAACAAGAGCCCCAAACCAAAAATAACTTGGCTCAGTCCAATTAAGACGCGAAAGTCCTCAAATCCATATCGGATAAATTCATCGACGTAAAATGAAACAAACAATGAAGTAATTCCATAGAACACATGTGAAGCACCTGAAAAAATTCGAGAAAGTAAAAGTGTCATGCAGCGAAAGTAGACGTTTTATTTTTTGAATTAAGTGTTTCGTCGGGTTGGTTTTCTTTATGCATCATGACGGCAATGTGTTTCAGCGTGTGTTTATTTAAATTTATTTAAAATCACCGGCAAATAGACAAGGTCGAATACGATGGCAAAGACAGCTGTTATGCTTGTGATGATGGACAACTGGGAAACGGATTTGAATTCAGAGAAAAGCAATGGGAGCAAGCATAAAATCACCACAATGGTTGTCTTAATCACAGCCTGTCCAGTTGTATATCTCACATACTTTAATACGCCTTTGTGATCAGGATTTGATTTTTTATAATGGATGAAAGAGCTGACAATGTGAATCGAGTCATCGATGATGAGGCCAAATGCAATTGTGAATATAAACGCATTTGAAAGACTGATGTAAAAGTCAAAAAAGTACAAGACACCGACTGCAATCACAATAGGTAAAATATTTGGGACAATACCTGCCACCAGGTATTTAAATCTAAAACCATGAATAGTAAAGATGATCAGACCGACAGCGAATGCTGCAAAAAGAAGACCGAATATCAGGTTTTTTGTCAGTTCATTGCTGACTGAGTCAAACAGATATCCGATGCCACCATATTTAATTCGAACATGTTTGTATTCTTCTTGGAGATCACGAAGTATGATATCTGTTTTTTCAGAGCCGATATCCTTCATTCTGCAAGAAAAAACGACATCGTTAGAGGTGTCCTTAAAGATGTACTTGTAAATCAAGTTTTTGGTTTTTGACTCATTGCTGAAGTCAATGTTTATACCTTTTTGTTGAATGCTTTTAATAAATTGACCGTACGCAATGTCATCTTTGTCTTGTGAGTCGATGAAAATGGTCAGTGGCTTAATCCCTCCAAACTCGTCATCAAAAAATTTAGTTTGTTGGAAGAATTCCGACTTGGGATTTAATTCGTCTGTGAGATAGTTGTCAATTCTTATGTTATTTCCAGCATACAGCCCCAGGAGAGTTAACAGGGACATTAAATACAAATAGACTTTATACTTGGGATGTAGATAGGAAATAATTTTGTCGATTATTTTCTGGCTAAAGGTGTTGTCGTTGGTGATGTTAAATTGATGCTTCACAGCAACCGCATATGCGATCACCGAAATAAATAGCGTGATGATGACGCCCAAACCTGTGATGAGCCCAAATCTTGCGAGGGGGACCATGTCGACCAGCATAAACGTGAAAAAACTAACCATGGTTGTGATTGAGGTAATGGCAATCGGAATACCAATTTTTCTCATTTGTGCCACAAACACTTCTTCTCCCGTCTTAAAGTTTAAATCTTGGTTGTTGATGAGGTGCATGATGTCAGAAACCGCCACAATGAAAATGATGGCAGGCGATATAATCATAAACAATTCGATGCCACCAAACAATACTTGAGACAGTCCCAGACTAATGACAATACTGGCAATAACAATAAAGAAGCACGCCAATACAATCTTGTAATTTTTCGTAAAGAAATAAAGTGTGAGGAGACAAATAAAACAGCTGATGAGCGACAAGACTATAAATTCCAATAAGACATGTTTTTGAAAATAGGCTTCACTGGCTGCTCTTCCAGCAATATAGATGTCATGATTTTCATCTTGGAATAAAGAGGTGATGTGAGTGATTAAATTGTGCGTGGCTGTTTTGTCTAAATCAACAGTTTCGATGAGAAAAAGTATATTTCTGAGGCTGTCTCCTATAAAGCGGCTTTCACTGTCAAGTGTGAGTTGAAACTTTGATTCAGTAGACAAATCAAGTTTTGTTTTTACCAATGGCATAAGCCCTGTTTCAAACACCTCTTTTTCATTAATAAAACTGAAAATGCGCGTAATATCTTTTGACGCATTTATACGTGCTTGAATGGTCTTAAACTTGAGTGCTTCTTCAAAATTGACTTTTTCTTTTAATGCAACACCCAATAACACAACATTTTGATCATTGATTGTGTTAATTGAGTTGGTTTCTAAAAAATCACTATCTGCCAATTCTTCAATGATTCTTTCAGATTCAAAGAACACATTGATGTTGTTCAACTTGATGGTTGAGAGAATAAAAATCGTCACAAATAAAAAAAGAAACTTGTTTTTATAGTTCCATATTTTTTGATACAGTCTTGTCATGAAGTTGATTTTTCAGTAAAAAGAGCTATGTGTCCTCAAAAACGTAAATTTATTCGTTGCAAATCTATGACTATAACGACCCATTTGTCTCTTGATAAGTCGCATATGGTCCCCAAAAAACCCCAAAAAAATATTGGATACTTCTCTTCAGTCTTTTCATTGACGGTGATATGATATCAAGACAGAATGTGGATTCTGAAGACCGTGGGTATTCGTCGTTTTGTTTTTAGATGTTTGTGGTGTTTGTGGTGTATTTTATGCAAACTAAATTTATGAAACAATGAGGTTTGTACTTTTTTTATGTTTTTTGTCCTGCACTTCAGTATTTGCACAAACTATTCTTTTAGAAGAGAACTTTTCAGGTGTTTCGCAAAGTGGCTTGCCTCTCATGTGGAGCCAGTCCACACTTTCAAGTGATGGCGGTTGGTTGAGTGGTACGAGTAACAGTTTGCAGAGTCAATACTGGGGTATTGCACCTCATGGCACTTTTGTCGCCACAAATGATGATGCCTGTGATTGCAATAAAAGTGCCGACTATCTGATTACGCCACCATTAAATTTCTCAGGGCTACACAATGCCATTTTATCCTTTGCGAGTTATTTCTCAGGGCAAGCTTTTGAAGGCAGCACAGACCGAGCGACCATTGAGTATTCCTTGAATGGTGGTGCCTCCTGGGTTGTGCTGACAGAAATCGTTGGAAATGGAAATGCAGAGAATACTGTGTGGGAAAATCACAATATTAACCTCTCTGAATTGCTCAATTACAATGACGTTTTATTGGCATTTCATTACGACGATGATGGGGGATGGATGTTTGGTTGGGCAATTGATGATCTCTTCATTTACGAACCTGTAGGATTAAATGCTGAAATGACTACACTGGATCTACCCACAAATATCTCATTGGGTTCAGCGGTCAATATTTCAGGTGTCATCACCAACACAGGAACAGACGTTATAGAGAGTTTTGATATTGTCTGGTCACAAGGTGGCTCTATGTCCTATTCTCAATCATATGGAAGCCTCAATATCTCTACAGGCAACTCATTTAACTTCACTCACCAAAATCAATTTGTTGCGCAGAGTGCGGGATTGTATCCCATTGAGGTTACCGTGACAAATGTCAATGGTCAGCAAGATGAAGACCTCTCAAATAACAGCCTCAGCAGTTCCATCATGGTCATTGAGTATGGACAGATTTCCAGTGGCGGATTTCAACGCGATTATATCTATTTTAAACCCAGTAGTGCTCCAGAAAACTGTCCCTTGGTCTTTGTGTGTCATGGTTATACTGGCACAGCACAAAACATTATGAATTATTCTCATTATAATGATTTGGCGATTGAGTATGGATTTGCGGTGTGCTACCCTCAAGGTATACAAGACTCTGGTGGGAATACGTTTTTTAATGTTGGCTATGATTTCCAAAACAATGAAACTGTAGATGATGTGGCATATCTGGAGGATTTAATAAGCTTGTTTTCAACGGATGGCTCGGTTAATCCAGATGAGGTCTTTTGTACCGGGATGTCAAATGGTGGAGATTTTTGTTATCTGCTTGCGTGCGAAGCCTCTGAATCATTCCGTGGTGTCGCACCGGTATCAGGTATGATTATGCAGGATATTATGGACAACTGTACCCCATCTCAAAATATGGGCATCCTAGAAATCCATGGAACGCAAGACAATGTCACCTACTACAATGGAGATTATAACAACCAAGATGGTTGGGGTGCGTATCCAAGCATCCCCGCGACCATCGACTTTTTTGTGGATTTGTTTGGTCTGTCATTAAATTCAACCGGTAATTTCCCCAATATTTCTTCCAATGATGGAAGCAGTGTCTCGTATCAAAAATATGGTGTAGAAGATGAGTGCGCTAAAGTTTGGCTATACACAGTAAGCGGAGGAGGTCATGATTGGCCTGGCGCATATGGAAATATGGACATAGATTCAAGCAGAGAAGCTTGGTTATTTTTTGACAGTCTTTGTGGATCTGCTCCACCCACTGGGTGTGTTGATTCCTCAGCTTGTAATTACAACTCAGAGGCAGTTGAGGATAATGGAACCTGTATCTATGCAGTGGACGGTTATGATTGCGAAGGAGTGTGTTTAAATGATGTTAATGGCGATGGGGTTTGTGATTTCTTTTGTCAAGAAGATCTTAATTCAGATGGATACATCACAATTCAAGATATACTTCTCATACTTAGTGAATTTGGATGTGTCTCATTATGCGAAAATGACATAAACCAAGATGGCTTTGTCACCGTTGATGATTTATTACAAGTCCTGAGTGAGTTTGGAAATGTATGTTCCTGAATAGTCTACTTTTGCGCAATAGCAGTTTTTGTTTAAACAAATTAAATTAAAGAAAAAATGAGGTTTGTCTTTTTATTATCCTTCTTGTCTTTCAATTCCATTTTTGCACAGACCATCCTATTGGACGAAGATTTTTCAAGCGCTTCTCAAGATGGCTTGCCGGACTTATGGAGCCAGTATACACTTTCAGATGATGGAGGTTGGCTGAACGGTATGAGTAATGACTTGCAGAGTGAATGGTGGGGTATCGATCCTCATGGCACCTTTGTCGCTACAAATGATGATGCGTGTGATTGTAATAAAAGTGAAGATT
>MDSV01043827.1_pt1 | contig 11037 bp, 19 predicted proteins | sample 810851 | NCBI WGS metagenome assembly MDSV01 (sample SAMN05326640, study PRJNA326480) | marine metagenome | isolation source: seawater | place: Atlantic Ocean: North East | collected 2012 | reverse complement strand
TAATAATAAAATTACTGATTGTATATTGTTATTATAAAATTTTACTATTAGTTCAACTGCTGATGGTAATGCTAATAATACCATGCCTAGTGCTATAAAAGCACCTACCATACTTCCGATTGCAGCATTTGATATAGCAATATTACCTAAGCCTCTTGAAAAAAGTCTTTTACCCTCTCTAACGGCAGGTAAACTACTTGCTTCCCCTGGCACCCCAAATACTGTGGCTACAACACTACCACTGAATTGAGATACAGAAGTTAGCGCCATATAAAATAATAGCAGTTGTAGAAGTGTTGAGTCTAATAAGAAAGGGTACACTAAAAATAGTGTGACTAGGTTGCCAATACCAGGGATAAACCCTGAAAAATATCCACAAGCTACTCCTGCAAGTACGTGAGTTGCATCACCTAAATCTATCATTTTCTACTCTAAATAGTATCGACCCATTAAAACTCCTTCAGGATACCTGTATAATGCTGTTCCATGAAGTTTAGTATTGTTTACCCCTAGCAGGTCTTTGAATAATTCGGGGTATATTTTGTACATATATTTTGAAAATGCTTCAGCTTTTCTTGAGATGTTTAAACTAGATACGTGTTTTTTATCAAAGAAAGGTGATTTTCTAGTTAGCACTTCAGTTCTACAAAGAGTTTGAAATATTTTTCTATAGTTAGTTTGTCTAGCTGCCGTAAACGAAAATAGCTTATGCTCTCTTAAATAGTTTTTCATCATATGACACTGCTTAGAGTGAACCCAAGGAGCCTCTGGACTTGTAAAAAATGATACTCTATTAGAGTTTTGACTGCCACATACAAAGTTATCTGAATCCCATATTTCTATGTAAAATTTATCTAAGCTCTTATCATATATCACAGTGGGGTGGGTACTGCCTCTTATTATGATGCCATTTTCTTTAGTAGTTTGCATTGCGATTCCGGCTAAAGGCGCAGAGTATTTTTCAAATGTTCTACTACTGTGATTAAAAACATAATCTTCTGTATATGCTTCTTTTAATAAATCCCAGCTATCCATCTGCCAAATCTTTACAATAGGATTTCCAATTTTAGAAAGATTACTTGCTTTAAGTCTTGGAATTGCTACTTGATTTATTTCCCAGTTTAGATGATCGTGAAAATCTTTACTAAATCCTTCTAGTTGTGTTGCATATATAACTATTTCATCAAGTTTAATTTTATATTTTAAGGCAGTATCTAATATTACTTGACTATCTGCTCCTCCACTATACGAAAGTGCTATATAGTCATACTTATCTCTATACCACTGTAGTCTATCTTTTAATATATCTTCCCAAGACTCGATTGGTTCTTTAGTCCAGTCGTAGTAATCAAAAGATAAATCTTTATTTAAACAACATCTTAGTTTATCAAATACTTGACCATATGTCCAGCCCTTATTAAAGGCGTGATCTATTGCTAACCATTTAGTTGGGAAAAATTGACCGTCTTGCACATGATAGTGTAAACTCGCATCATTATGATGAAACGTTTTTGCGGATACGGTTTGAATCATTATTTGGCCTTCGTGGTTGATACGGTCTTTTAGAATTTTGCGGTCTATTTGAGTTTTGCGGTCTTTTAGAGTTTTGCTGTCTGCGCTTATTCTTATTAATACGAAGTTGATTACGCTCTTCTCGAACAAACTGCTGCTCTAGCTTTTGTCGTTTACGAACCCATCTATATTTGCCTGCTTTTTCTTCTGCTCGTTTCTTTTCACCTCTTGAGACAAATGATTTTCTATCTCTTACTTCTTTTAGAACACCCTCATTGTGTAATTTACGCTTAAGGAGTCTAATAGCTTTTGAGACATCATTATCCCTGACTATAACGTACATATTCTTTGTAATAATCCTCTATCATTTGTTTATAATCATTGTACATAGGTGTAATTCCAAACGTCTTCCTTAGTTTTGAACTATTTAATGATCCTCTAGGTTTACCTGTTGGCCCTAGTTTATTTGTATATTCGAACGGCTCTGGATAAACTGATTGAATATCCTTGCCATCTCTTAATATCTCAGATGATATATTATACGTTCCTGGCTCCCAATTATCAACTATTTTTTCAATAATTGGTACAAGTTCTTTAATGTATATACAATCTGCTGCTTCTACGTTCAAAGGCTTACCCGCTGCTAACTGTCGTTCTAGGTTCATCCAAATGGAAAACTTACCATCGCCCATTCCAAATATATGTATTGGTCTAAGAATTATATCACGCGAATCACAGAGAGCCTCGCTTTCAGCTTTACACTCGCCATAAAAACTTTCTGGGTTTAATTCGCTCTGTTCATCTACTGCACCTTCCCATGTCCCATAAACCATACTACTACTTAAGTGTAGGACAGGGCAGTCATATCGCTCTTTAATATGTGCTAGTCCATCTACTATGCTCTGTTTACAAAACTTTTCATAGTATTGAGAAAGTATAGCCTCTGATAAGGCTCCAGCATTAATTACTAAGTCTATAGGTTGATACTGTGTATCAGGTAACCACTCAAAACTCCAACATCGTTCAGCTTGTGTGCCTGGAAAATCTGCAATTAGTTCTTGTCGGTATTCCCAGTTAAGTTTACGGTGACGGGCTTCAATCTCATTAACAGGTTGCAGTCCTTTAGCTCCTCGATGTATCTTTGCATACCCAGGATAGTGTTCGTTAAATTTATCTATGGAAAAAAGGTTATGTTTAGGAAGCAATGCTTGCGCTAGATGGGCGCCTACAAAACCGAGTCCTCCCGTAACCAGTATATTCATTATATACCTAGAGAGTTAATCCAGCTGAAAACTTTTGAGTTCTCAAACTTTCCATGTAAACAAGTGACAAACTTGTCATTCTTAATGTAAAGTAGCATTGGGAACCGATTTCTTAGGTCAGGAGCTATGTTAGATTCGATCAAAGAATAAGTTTCATTCTCTTCTGCTATTGTTAGGCTAGAATTATATTCTTTTATTGCGTCAAGTTGATTTTTTATATATACTTTAATAGTTGAGTTATTTGAGTGACTAACACCCACAATCTTATGACTCATTGATTTTCCTCTCTGACTAAACGAATCTGTTCTTCAAGCAAAGAAAGGCGCTCAGAAAGTTGTTGAATTTCCTGATGAAGATATCTAATATCGCCCGTAAGTTCTGTTGCCATATCTTTAACCATGGCGTGAACTTCTTTGGCTTCTTGTCTTACATAAGTTTCAGTTGCGTACATAGATATACTGTACTATTAAAGAAACTTTTTGTCAACAAGAATCTATACGCAGGTTAAATTGTGCTTGAAAGTTCCATAAAAAAAGGATATTATATATGTATAACAATAAAAGACCACGACTCAACGAAGCACTTACTAAGATGAAAGCGTTTCAAATGCAGGGTTTTAAAGAAGCTACTGAAGCACTTGACCTTTATGATGATATATTAGAAAAGTCAGGCGAATGGGCAGCTGGACACTACATAATTGAGTTAGCGATAAGTATAGATAACAGTTTACAGGAGTTACGAGATGCCAAGGGCTAAAAAACAAGATATTAATGCATTCGGTCGATCAAGTTTTGTCGACTGGAGTGTAAAACGAATATGTGATGAAGCTGCTAATGTTGCAAGGTGGAATCCTCCACTAGCACTAGAATGGTTTTCAGAAGCTACTGAACGTCTTGATGCTTTTAGTGATGACTATGAGTACTATAACGAAAAAGCAAAAGCGACTAATCGTCACTGGGTAAAGATGGAGACATATCAGTGGTATGACAAAAACGATTTTTGGGGCAAGCTCCCTATCAAACGTGTACCACTCATGGGCGATTATTGATATCCAAGACATTAGCAGAAATCAAATGGAGTTTGTTAATAAATTTTCAACTTGCATGGAAGTCAAATCCATGCTAAAAATATTATAAGGAAAAAAAATGAAATTTAAATTCGTATCACGAAACCCATATAGGGATTTAGCAAGAAATCTACGCAGGATTAGTATTTCAAAGGCTAGTGTAGATGAGAAAGCTGACTCACTTCGTAAGTTAAACGAAGTACTAAAACCGCTTCTCAAAGAGAATACTAGGTTTTTGAATAACCAAACAGCATTTTCTTCTCGTTGCCAACACTGGAACCAGCGTACAGCATATGTTTCTCAGCCTGTAAAAAACCCGAAGAATCCGTGGCTTGCTCTGAAACGGGAGTTTCAAAACGCAGTGAACACGCAAGATAATAAAGGACTCGCCAGAGCTGTGTCTTGCTCACTGGCATGGTTTTACTCGAATCCTCACATAAGTTATTGGGTGGCAGAATAAATGATAACGAAACTTGAAGCATCGAATATAGTTAAACGCGTGGTAACATCGTTACCCATAGAGGTGCTTGATGATGAAACTGGGGAACAGTGGAGTGTAGCTGAGTACGAGCTGGTCAACGAGCGACCATCGGGAGACTGCGCAGGCAGCCGTGAAATCGGTTCTGCAAACTTAATAATTTCATATAATATGCTCTATAAAAAACTATATAGTAAGAATAGAGTAGCTCCTAAAGCTGAACTAACTAATCAATCACTCGATTTGTTTAAAGATGCTTTAGACCATCTTATTGAACAAAGAATTATAAGAATGATCCCCGAACTTCAACGACAAACTTTTAAAGTAGTGGACTAAATATGGACGAAAGTACTATTAACTACCAACTGCAGAGTGTTCCTGCAATTACTTATCTTGAGGCAGATATACCTTTAGATTTTATAGGTAGACTTAACGAACACATTGAGAGAGTTGTAGCTAAAAAAGCTGAGGACTATTCTCACGAATTAGTTGGGCAAATTAAAACTAATAAACGCTCTGCACAGTATGGCTTTGATTTAACTACTGATTTTGGTATTGAATTTAAACATATGCTTGACCATAGTGCAAACACCTACATTCAAAATGCCTACCCGCTAAAGAAAGGCTATGCTGATTGCTTTAGTTGTTGGACAGTTCATAGTTATGCAGGTGACTATAACCCTATTCACTCTCATGGAGTAAAAACTATGGGCGGTGTTTCATGCATTATTTATTTGAAAGTTCCTAAAAGTGTAGAGAACAAACAGATACAATCAGGACAAATAGAACTTAAACATAATAGTGGGTATAGTGATGGCTTAACACATCTTTTATGGGGCACAAGCACTTCTGACGACTGGAGAAGGTTAAAATATCCTACTGAAACTTTTTATCAACCAAAAGTTGGTAGGGCTATATTCTTTCCACACTGGCTACAACATTCTGTATTTCCACACTATAGTAGAACAGAACGCAGAACTTTATCTGCTAACTTTAATGTATTTTTTGAAGAGGATATAAATAATCAATGAGAATTGATACTGTACCTAAGTTAAACTTTGAAGACGTTTTACTACAACCTAAAAGGTCAACTCTTTCATCAAGAAAAGATGTAAACATAAATCGAAAATTTTTATTCAGAAATTCCCGCAGAGTACTAGATTTTGTTCCTATATTTGCAAGTAATATGGATGGAGTAGGTAATTTTAGTATGGCTAGGGTACTTCAACAATATGGCATGATGACCGTTATTACAAAAACTACCACATTAAAGCAGTGGAAGAAAGCAGTAGTTAACGGAGTTAGGTTACAGAGTGTAAGTGTTTGTACTGGCACTAATAGAATATTTGACGATGAGGCAGAAGATTATGCCAATATGGGTGCTATTTTAAAAGCCTTTCCTGACATTAAAATGATTACTATTGATGTAGCAAACGGCTATCATGAAAACTTTGTAGACTTTGTTAAGATGGTAAGAGAAGATTACCCTAAAAAGATTATTGTTGCAGGTAATGTTGTAACTCCAGAGATGACAGAAGAATTAATAATTAATGGAGCTGACATAGTTAAGATAGGAATAGGACCTGGTAGTGTATGCACTACTAGAACAATGGCAGGAGTAGGAGTCCCTCAATTTAGTGCTATACTTGATTGTGCTGATGCAGCAAACGGAGTTGATGGTCATATTATGGCTGACGGTGGTTGTGTATATCCAGGAGATATTGCAAAAGCATTTGGAGCTGGAGCTCATATGGTAATGGTAGGCGGTATGTTAGCAGGACATGAAGAATCAGAGATACCCCTTGTTAATGGAAAAAGAGAATTTTACGGTATGAGTTCTGATAGAGCAAGAGAGATTCACGGTAAACGAAAAGACGGATATAGAGGTAATGAAGGTAGACTAATATCTCTGCCTGATAGAGGATTGGTCAAACACACTCTTGACGAGATAGTCGGAGGAGTTAGAAGTGCTTGTACCTACATAGGAGCAAGGCGTTTAAAAGATATGCCTAAATGCGCGAGTTTTGTGTTAACACGAAATGTAATTAATAGAGCTTATGAACATTATACTAAATAGGAGGTAACATGGCAGAAGATAAAGCACTACTAAGAGAAAAAATAAATAAAGTTGTGGATCTAATGATTCAAGATGAAGCTATACGAGACACTATAAGTGAGATTTTAAAAGAGATAAAAACTGAGTTTGCAATCCCAATGCCTACTGCACGAAAAATTGCAGTAACAGTTCGTAAACAAAACCTAAATGATGTTCAGCAAGATTTTGACGAGTTTGTAGAACTTGTGGAAATGTGCTATGACAAGCAGTGAAGATATTGTAGTAGACCTTAACGGTAACCCCGTTGAAAATTCAAATGAAATATTAGTTGTAGGTACCAGCTGGGTTGAGCAAACTATAAATGTACGATACCCTTGGCCTCATTGGTGTGGTATCGCAAACGTTTGGGGTCACGCTGGAGTTACTATTGATGCTCAAGCCGAATATATACTAGATAATTATAAAGGGTTTAAATATATAGTATGGAATCTTACCCATTGGCATCAAAGCGACCCACAAGGTAATGGTAATTATATACTACCTTATGACTGGGGTGGTCAAGATACATGGGGAAAACTTACAAGAGATATATGGTTTAAAAAATTTACTAAACAACCTTGGTATGAAAGAACTTCTGCCCTATGGATTAAAGCAGTAATTGAAACTGTTGGTAATGAGAATATGTTAATCTACCCTATTTATAGACCGTCTTTTATTAATCATAGATGGTTAAAAGATTATAGTTGTATATCTGAGTTTCATATTGGAGACGAGAGAAAAGAACACGGAGACGGCAGAGGTCACTGTAATCAAACAGGTCATCAATTAATTGCAGTCCGTATTGCCGCTGATATTTATGCTAAATGGAGAATAAGGTGCAAGATTTTAAATGAGACAATTGAACGATCATAATGACATAATAAACCCAGCTTACGATTTTTGTATCAAACTTAAACAAATTCCGTCTATAGCTAAAAAAGCTGACGCTATGATTGATATGTTAGATAGACATAAAGTCGGTAAAAATAATCAAATTACTGCAGGGTTTAGTGGTTTGTCTATGCACGCAATTAAACTTACTCCAGAAAAACACTATGATTGGCACTTTGATAATTGCGATTGGAATTTTGACACAAAACAAATACGATTTACAAACCATAATAGGTATTGGACTCATCTTATTTATCTCACAGACGGTGCTCATTTAGAACTTGGTGCTTTAAACTTTGACGAAAAAGTAGCAGTTGAGACACAATGGTCAGCGCCTCCTACTAATAAAATTATTGCTAAGATACACCCCAAACCTGGTAAAAGTATTATTTTTCCTAGTTTTATTGCTCATAGAGTTCACCCAAGCATTAAGCATGACCGATGGACACTTACAGAGTTTGTAACTAGAGTAGACTATGAAGGTTTCACTCAAGAAACATACAATAAAGCAAAGGAGTTATATTTTAATGAGTATACTAGGCGTTTCGGCATTTCTCCGTGAATAACTTCATACATAAAGACTATCGGTTTTGTGTCAAAGTTGAATATAATAACTCAGTAAAAAACTCTGCAGAAAAAATGATTGATAGTTTAGAGAAGCACGCTGTTGAGCATGAAAATCAGTTTGTGTCAGGACTTCCAGGCATGACGGCTACTGCTCTAAAACTTACCCCTGATAAAAGTTACAACTGGCATTTTGATAATTGTAAGTGGACTTTTTCTAAGAAAAAAGCAATGTTTACAGAGCTTAAGAGAAGTTGGACTCATGTTATTTATCTTACTGAAGGCGCTCCTCTTGAGTTAGGAAATTTAAAGTTTAAGGAAGAAGTAAGTGCTCCCGAACCTGACAAAATTATTGCAAGAATTAATCCAAAACCAGGGTTAGGAGTTATATTCCCTGGATTTATCGCCCATCGAGTGCACCCCGATATTACTGGTACCCGTTGGTGTTTAGTGGAATTTCATACTAATCTTACCTACAAAGATTTTAACGAATCAACATATAACAGAGCCAAGGAGATATACTTTAATGAGTATTCTAGGCGTTTCAGCATTTCACCACGATAGTGCAGCTGCCCTTATAAAAAAACATAAGATAGTAGGAGCCTCTCATGAAGAGCGATTTTCTCGAGTAAAATACGATAAACGGTGGCCTCAACACAGTATTCAATGGCTTCACTCTCTTACAAACGGTATAAAAACTGTTGCTTTCTACGATAAAGATAACAAAAAAGATTCTAAATATTTAATTCAACGTCAATTTCCTCAAGCTGAAATAGTGTATGTAGATCATCACGAATCTCATGCTATGAGTTCTATACTCATGACTCCTTGGGAAACTTGTGCAGTAATGGTTGTAGATACTATCGGAGGTAAGTATTCTACTAGCTTAGGAGTGTACGACAAGGGAAAGTTTACGTGGCTTAAGCGATTTCGTTACCCAAACTCTTTGGGACTATTTTATAGTGCAGCAACTAGATTTTTAGGATTTAGACCTTTACATGACGAATCTCAAGTAATGGCTGCTGCGGGATTTGGTGTGCCTAGTTGGGCGCATACTATAGAAAATCATTTCATTGAAATTACTGAAAATAGTTATAGATTAAAAATGGATTTGAGAAACGGTGTAGGAACTCAAGGGTTAAATTGGGATATTGCTGCTAGTGTTCAATACTTAACAGAACAAGTACTAGTAAATCTTGCTACTTGGTTACAAAAAGAAACTGGTCTTAAAAATTTAGCATATTCTGGTGGAGTAGCTTTAAACTGTGTTGCAAATACAGAAATGTACAAACTTGCAGGATTTGACAACATAGCAGTTCAACCCGCCTCTGGAGATGCTGGTTGTGCTTTAGGTGCAGCAGCATTATTAGAAAGACCAACTTGGCAAGGCCCTTATCTTGGTTTTAACGATTCTTCTAGCATGACAGAAGATGAAATTGCAGAAAAACTAATTCAAGGGCGTATAGTTCCAGTTATAAGAGGTAGAGCAGAATTTGGACCAAGAGCCTTAGGCAATAGGTCCTATCTCGCTATTCCTAACAAGATTAATAGTATTAGGTTACATAACCTAAAAAAAAGAAAGAAAGATTCTTGGAGACCTTGGGCACCAATATGTTTGGAAAGTCTTGCCAACGACTACTTTAAAGTATATAATCAATTATATAACGAAAATATGCTTTTTGTATCTGATACCAAAACTGATCTGTGGTATAAGAATAATTTACAAAATGCTAGGTTGCAGGTCGTTTCTGCAAAGAGTAATATGTTTTTAAGTACGATACTTGAAAAAACCACAAAAGCAGGTTATCCAATTCTTATAAACACAAGTCTAAATGCTAGAGGTCTGCCTATCGTGAACTCTGTTGTAGACTACACAAGAGAGATAAAAAATGATATACTACATGGTAGCGATTCTTTACTTAACTGACCCTTTTGTACCTCATATGATATTTAACAAGCAAGTTAATTTTCAGAGTGAAGTATTATGCGAAAAATTTATACAATCAAATAAAGAATATTTACGAACTTCTATATTAAAAGAGTATGGACATTTGAAAATAGAGTCTTTTACAGTTAGCTGTATTGACGAAAAGAAGCATGATTTTTACATGGATTTATACAAAGATAGAGACGATCTTGAAGTTTGATTATTTAACGGAGGTACCTACAGATACTCTACCAACTGGTAGAACATATCATACACCAGATGGCTCATACCCATCTATTACTACGATATTAGGTAAGACAGCTAACAATGTTTGGTTACAAAAGTGGAAAGAAAAAGTCGGAGAAGAAGAAGCCGCCCGTGTCTCCAAAGAAGCAACGGACAGAGGAACAGCAGTACATGAATTTGCTGAACAGCACTTCAATGGAGAATCTATACATTCAGCACTTTCGGAAGCACCGAGAGACGTAATTCAGATGACTAAAGACTTGATTCGAATTGGTGAATCAGGAGTTGAAGAAGTTTGGGGACAAGAACAGGTTCTTTGGAGTAAAAAGTATAGATATGCAGGGCGAACAGATATGGTAGGAATCTGGAAAGGTAAACCTACTATTATAGATTTTAAAACATCAAAGAAGAAGAAATATGAGTCTCAAATCAAAGATTATTTTATTCAGTGCTGTGCTTATGCTGTTGCTCATAACGAAATGTATGGAACTGGCATCAGGGATGTAGCAGTACTTATTACTGTGCATGATGGAGAGCCTCAGATATTTGAAAAGTCTGCAGTGCCTTACCTTCCTCTGTTAAAAAATAGGAGATTAGAATTTGATAAATTGGCTACTTGATATTATTGAACATTTAAAATTCAAATGGAAGTTAAGAAAATTAGGGATTCAAGATCCATTTATATATGACTTACCTTCAGAGGATGAAAATGATGATAAGAAGAATAAAAACAAACCTTAAAAGATTTTTTGAAAGTAAACCTTTGACTGACAAAGAAAAATCTTTTATAATGAGTGCATTAAGTAGTCAACAAAAATACCCACAACTACACCCCAATATTTGGAAAGTAGTTTGTGAGATAGAATCGAGATACAAAAATGGCTGAAAAAAGGAAAAAGCCTGGCTTGAAAGGACACTCTATAGGTGGTGGGCATAAACGCCCTACTAAATCTGGTGCAGGTATGACTGCAAAAGGTGTTGCTAAATACCGAAGAG
>MDSV01017448.1_pt1 | contig 11038 bp, 11 predicted proteins | sample 810851 | NCBI WGS metagenome assembly MDSV01 (sample SAMN05326640, study PRJNA326480) | marine metagenome | isolation source: seawater | place: Atlantic Ocean: North East | collected 2012 | reverse complement strand
TTTCTGAACCTATAAATACGCCAGCCAGAGCAGCCATAAGAAGTAAAGACATAACTTTAGGTTTTGTTAAGTAAATTAGGTCAAGTACTAGATTATTTTTATTTTCTAGTTTTTTAAACATTAGTTTATTCTATAATAATTTCACTAGCTTTTGTTGGTTTGAGAAAAAAGCCTATCATAAAAACCATGTTTACCCATATTAGAGTTGCTAGGCTAAGATGCCCAGCTCTAACCCATTGATCAAAAGTTGTTAAAGGGTTTGCTGCGCCTATAATTATTTGAGCAAAAATCAACACTATTCCAGAGATAGCTGCAAATCTTAGATGACGTGAAATTTTGTCTGTATTAAGTACTTTGTAGCAGGCAAAAAATACAACAAATACAGAAAGTATAGATATGAATCTGTGTAACATATGTATCCATGCAAGATATGATTGGGGAATTATACTTCCTCCACATAGCGGCCATGAACTACACACAGTTCCTGCTTGTTTCCAAACTGCGTATGATCCTGACAATAATGCAACCAGAGTGAAAATTGCAGCAAAGACAGTAAAATTCAATATATTTTTATGCTCTTTGTCAATTTTACTCCATAGCCATTTAGAAGATTTATTTATAGGAATATTAATAGTATAAGTAGAAAATATATATGATAAAATCACTAATGCTGTTACTATTTGAGCGAGGGTTAAGTGCAAGGTTCTTACGCTTGGAGAAAGCTCACTAAGTACAACTACTCCACCAACCATTCCAACGATAAATACTAATACTGAACTTAAAGTTACCAATCTAATTACTGAAGAATTTTTTCGGTATTTTATCCAGACTATTGCTGTAGATATAAATATAAAAATTCCAAGTGATGCACCTAAAGTTCTATGCGCATACTCAATTAATGCATGATATTCAAAAGGAGGTATCCAACCACCATAACATTTTGGCCAATCAGGACAACCATCTCCTGAACCAGTTACTCTTACTATTCCGCCAAGCGTGATTTGAGATATGACAGTGATAATAGAAAGAATTAAGAAAAAAACAAGAACTCTATCACGAAATATGTCTAAATTTTCATTTTTTATAGAATTCATTTAGGTTCTTAATTTTACTAATAATTATCTGTCTCGAGAAACTCTTCCTTGATGGATTTCTTCATTAAGATGAATTTCTCCATTTCGTATTTTAATGTTATATCCGCACTCAGGATCAGTACACACCCATGCCTTATATAACACTGAAGCTCCATGTCCTCCAAAATCAGACAATGGCACTAATACGCCATTTTCACAAGGTGTTGGACAAGGTGGTAGTTCAAAATTACTCATTCTTCCGCACTCCTAAACTTAAAAATTAAGTTTATATAATTTTTTGTATACTTTTATTCTACAATATTAATTTATATTAGATATAAAATAAATATATAAAAAATACAATAAATAATATTTATGTTTGTTTTAGGAATAGAATCAAGTTGTGATGAAACATCAGTAGGTATAGTTGATGGAGAAGGAAATGTATTGTCTAATATAATTGCTTCTCAGATTGATATTCATTCTCTATATGGAGGTATAGTACCTGAAGTAGCATCTCGCCAACATATTAGTCATATTCAAAAAGTATGTCTATCTGCATTAAATGAAGCATCAATAAAGTGGTCAGATATTAAATTAATTGCTGTAACTAATGGGCCTGGATTAGCTGGCTCATTACTTGTTGGAGTAAACTTTGCTAAGGGCTTAGCTACTAATCTAAATATTCCTGTTTTTCCAGTCAACCATATGGATGGGCATATTTATGCTGCTTGGGCAAAAACAGATAAAAATAAATTATTAGACTTCCAAAATTCAGTAGGTCAAAAAAATATTACATGCTTAATTGTTTCTGGTGGGCATACAGACCTAGCATTACTAAAAAATTATGGAGAAATAAAATTGATTGGCGAGACAAAAGATGATGCTGCTGGAGAAGCATTTGATAAGGTTGCAAGAATTTTAGGTTTACGATATCCAGGGGGCCCTGAAATTCAAAAAGTTGCTGAAAAAACTGAAGAAATTGATATATTACCTAGGGCATGGATGAAGGGAACAGATAATTTTTCCTTTAGTGGATTGAAAACTGCAGTACTTAATAAAGTAAAAAAATACAAAAATGAAAATAGTTTTGCCTCATATGTTCCAGTTCTTGCTAATTCATTTCAAGAATCTGTAGTAGATGTTTTATTTAAAAAAACAATTAATGTTGCCTTGAGAGAAAATTCTTCTGGAATAATACTTTCTGGTGGTGTTGCTGCAAATTTACCACTTCGAAATCAATTTTTACAATATTCTCCTTTACCAGTAGCTATTCCAGAATTTCAATTATGTACAGATAACGGTGCGATGATTGCTATGGCAGGATTAATTAACCACAAGATAAAAAATTACTCAGAAAATTTTGACGTGAAACCAAATCTCAGAGTAGGCGAATCATGAAGATGGATAATTTCTAAAATTATTATTCAGCCTTGAGTGAATTATATTTTTTTTTGTATATTCTAATAGGCTTACAAAGCTAATAATTTTTTTTTTGTTAGTTTCAATTCGTATATTAAAAATATCTTTTAAAGTAGTAATCTTTAAAGATCTACCTTCAGGTGTAATAAAAAAGTCAAAAATAAAAAATAGAGAAAAAAATAATGTAGCGGCTAACGTAATATTTAGTAAGTTTGATTCAGGTAGAATTTGCCATAAAATTATTGATGCAATTAAGCCTATAATACCCCAAAATCCAGATGAAATTTTTTTTTCCAATTTACATATTTCCACAGTAGTAACTTCACTTAATAAAATTGAAATGAAAGGTTTTTCTTTACTTTTTATATAAAGGTTATTAGATGTTAATTGAAGATTTGTTAAATTTGAAACTTTTATCTCATCAATAATTTTTTCCATGATTTTTTTCTTTATTTAATTACAAAAATCTCTAGCATTATTATGCATTAGATCCATGATTGATAATTTATTAAATATATCATCTAGGACTATTTTTTGTGATTCTCTCGCCTTTAGTTCGACTTTATTTGTAGACTCAACTCTTATATTATTATTAGGGTCTCCTGGAAAACCTAAGGACGCAGCAAAATCATTAGGTCCTCCTGTAATTCCTGTTAATTCTTTAACAGATAAAATTTCATCAATATTTTCAAAAGCTTCTTTTGATTCTATTTGTGCAATGACTAGCATATTGCTATTAGACCATTTTGAAAAATTTAATTTACCATCATAAATTTCATTTATCTTTTTGTCATCATTAAATTCTGTTCCTCTTCCTCCACCCCATGATCGTTGACCTGAAGGTGGAAAAAGACAAGCATCTACAAGTTTTCTAGCTTCTTCTTTTGAGTTAATATGTGGGCCAATAATTCCTTGAATCCCTCTGTCTAAGTACAAATTAATTTGATGAGGAGAATTATCTGGCACCCTTGCAGTGACTGATTTACCAAATCCATTGGCGACTCTGCAAATATTATCAACATCTGTCTCACTAAATGTCCCATGCTCCCCATCTAAATGAATTGCATCAAAACCAACATGGATAGCTATTTCAACTAATTGTAAAGATGGAAATGTAAGCTCAAAAACGTTAGCTTTTTTCCCAAATTCATTAATTTTCAGTATAGAATTTTCTATCATAATTTCTCCTAAATATTATTTAAAGAGTTTAATATTTACATCTTTAAAAATAATATAATTACTTTATGGATAATTATTAGACAAAAGATTGTAGAACACAAGAGTTGTTTACGAAATTATTTATGAATATTTAATATTTTCTAATTTCCTTAGAAAATATTATTGTAGCTCCACCTATAAATATGCTTGCAAGAGATGAAAATAAAACGGAGAATTCAATACTTGTTTTTTCTAATAGATATCCACCAAAGAACCATCCTAATTGGTAAGTTAATATGGTCATATAGTAAAGGCTAATTACTCTTCCTCTCATTTCATCACTTGAATAAGTTTGCAACATTACAGGTACTGTAACCATCCAACATGCAAAGCCTGTACCCATCATTACGCTAGCTAAAATTGCTATAAGAAAATTAGGAGCAAAACCAAAAATTATAACTCCAATATCAAACCCGATAAATGATAATATTAGTACATATAAATTCTTAACTTTAGAACCTAACGTAAATAATACTATTGATCCCAATAAAGCTCCTAATCCACTTGCTGCTAGAGTGTATCCATAATGTAATTCTTTTAAACCAAGATCTTCTTTAATTTTTACAGGAATAACAGGTTGATACATTCCACCGAAAACAGCAGTAATTGAGATTAATAGTAGTGGCCGAATTATGGGACTTTTAATTGAATATACTATACCTGTTTTTATTTCTTTAAGTATGTTTTCTCTTTTTATATTACTAGTATTGTTTTTTTTCTTACTTCTTGTTTTAACTGAAAATATCATTAGGGCACCCAATATATATAAGGAAGAAATAAAGTAAAAACTTATATCATAGCCTAGCCATATTAGTACTCCTCCAAGGCTTGGTGCAACTATCTGAGCAAGTGTACTAGCCGATGTATTAAAACTAACAGCCTGAACTAATTTTTTTTTACCTACAACATCTACTACGAATGTTTGGCTTGAAGGATTATGAATACCGAATAATAATCCAATAAGTAAAGATATGGGAATTAATAACCATATAGTATTTTCATTAATAATATTTGTTGATAAAAACACTCCAGTAATTAATGATATTAATGCAACAGATAATTTAGTAATCCATAATAATTTCCATCTCTCAAATCTATCTGAAAATGCTCCCCCAAAAAGAGACATTCCAATTACACCAATACCACTTATTGAGTTAATTAATCCCATAGAAGTTTCAGAATCTGTTAAGTCCAGAACAATCCAAGCTAAAGCCATAACTCTAATTTGATATCCAGCAAACATAGTGATATTGGCAATTACTAAATATTTGTAATCACTAATCGAAAAAAGGTCGTTTAAATTATCTGTAAAATAGCTTGGATATCTTAATAAAGTTTTCGAAATACCCAATTAACCACCACCAACTGGTTTAACTATATCTAATTTATCCCCATGGTTTATGAAGGTTGCATCAAAATGATTTTTATTGATAATTTCAGAATTTAAAGCTACGGCAACAGATAAATTTTCTAAATTTTTCATAATAATTAATTCCGAAATAGTAATAGAATATTCGAGAATATTTTTTTCACCATTAATTAAAATTTCTAACATAATATTTCTCCATCATTTAATTTAGCAAGAATTTTTTTTGACAATTTTTGATCTGAAAAAGATCTTATAGAAGCTATTCCTTTTGCTCCATTTTTAAGTGGTATAAGACAATTTTTTTCATTTATGCCTCCTACAGCTACTATAGGTATTTTTACTTTTGAAGTTATTTTTTTTAATTCTTTTATTCCTAAAGGTTTTATAGTTGGATGTGATTTTGTTGTAAAAACACTTCCAAATTGCAAGTAGTTTGCACCAAGTTTTTCAGCTAAAATTGCAGATTGCATAGAATGAATTGAGCAGCCAATAAATTGACCATCATTAAGCATAGATTTTATTTTTTTTACATTATGAATTTTTTTTTCTGGTAAATGAACACCGTCTAAATTTCCTATTTTGCATAGTTCATAATCATCATTAATCATGATTATGGTTTTATTATTTGCAGTTAACTTAATTCTTTGGATGAGTTTTTTTTTATTCTCGTTCGAAAGGTATTTTTCTCTAATTTGAATCATGTTAATTCCATAACTGGTAGCTTCACTTATATTATTTATCATTTTATCTCTATTTTTATAAACTAAGGAATCAGTAATCAAGGAAATTATCGGAAATGTAAGTTGTTTCAATTACTACTTAATCCTTCTTGTGGGCTGCTTGGATTAGCGGATAAAGTTTTTGGTATTCTGCCAGCTATAAAGGATTTTCTTCCTGCAATAACACCGAGCTTGAATGCCTCTCCCATCAATTGAGGGTTGTTTGATTGAGATATTGCTGTATTTACTAGGACTGCATCAGCACCATTTTCCATTACTTTTGAAGCATCGGAAGGTACTCCTAAGCCAGCATCTACTATTACAGGGATTTTTGATTGTTCAATAATTATTTGTATTTCTTCTAGTGCCAAAACACCTCTTCCTGAGCCTATGGGTGACCCTAATGGCATCACGGTGGCACAACCAATATCTTCTAATCTCTTAGACAGAACTGGATCCGCTCCAATATATGGTAAACAAATAAAACCTTCTTTGATTAGAGTTTCAGCAGCTTTTAATGTTCCAATTGGATCTGGTAAAAGATATTTTGAGTCTGGTATTACTTCAATTTTTATCCAATTTGATCCAGTTACCTCTCTAGCCAATTTAGCAATATATACAGCATCTTCTGCAGTTTTGGATCCAGCTGTATTAGGTAAAATTTGATAATTATCCCAATTTATATCATCAAGCAAATTTTTCTCTTGTGGGTCATTCAAGTTTATTCGACCAATAGCCACTGTTATAATTTCTGTTTCAGAGCTTTTGATTGACTTTAAAAGGTCTTCTTTAGACCTATGTTTACCCGTACCGGTCATTAACCTAGAAGAGAATTTTTTTCCTGCAATAATTAATTGATCATTCATATTTTATTTTTCTAAATTAGATACTAATGAATTACTTATTATCATGATTCAAAGATCAAATATATTTGGTTATCGGCGCATGTTGTTTTTTTTATCAGCAAGTTTAGATTATCAAAGCTATAATAATAATTATATAATAAATTATTTTACGTATATTATAAAAAATAAGTTTAGAGGTTTCTTTTATGGGTAAAAAATTAGTATTTTATAGTAAAAATGATAAGAGTAGAACTCTTAGTAGGAGTGATAGGGCAAAAGAATTATGTTTTGATGATTTAGATTGTGGTTTTTTATTTTCAGGAGAAGAAGATTACTCTAATTCAGCAAAGATAAGGGATGGTTTTGAAAAAAACCTTAATGAAATGATTGATGCTGAGGTGATAATTTGTAATGGAGAGTTACTAAGTCCAGAAATGTTAAAAAAATTACCAAATTTAAGGCATATTCAGTTATTAAGTGCAGGCTTTGATGGCTGGGACATAAATGTCATAAATGATTTAGGTATAAATATTTGTGGGAATTCTCCAGCGATTTCTAATTCTGTTGCAGAACATACCATAGCACTCATTATGATGTTATACAAAAGATTAACACAGGCGGTAGAAGGTGTAAAATTAGATCTTTGGATGAAAAATGCAATTACTGGTCCATATGGTAATGTCCATGAAATTACAGGCAAAAATATAGGGATAGTTGGCTTAGGAAATATTGGATCAAAAGTAGCTAAATTATTGAAAGGATTTGATGTAAATATTTTCTATCATGATATTCATAAATTTGTAAATATTGAAGATGAATTAAATATCAGGAAAGTATCTTTTGAAAAATTACTACAAATTTCTGATATTGTTTCTGTCCATGTTCCTCTATCAGAAAAAACTAGAGGGTTATTTAGTAAAAAAGAATTTTCCCTAATGAAAAATAATTCCATATTCATAAATACTTGTCGAGGGCCAGTTCATGATGAAAAATCATTGATAGATGCTTTGAAAAATAATGAAATTTTGGGAGCTGGTCTTGATGTAACGGAAATCGAGCCAATATCTAAGAACTCAGAGCTCTTAAGACTGGATAATTGTGTTGTAACGCCTCATCTTGCGGGTTCATCAAAGGAAAGTGTCGATAGGAGAATTATATTTGCTTTCGAAAATGCACGAAAAACATTAATGGGAATTAAACCGGAAAATATAATTTAGTTTTCTCTTAATGCCTTCAAGCTTGCTTTGATTCCAGCTTGGAAAATTTTAGATTCATTCCTTACGGTTTCCAAAAATTTGTTACCATATTCCCCGATATTTCTGTACTTTTTATTTCTTCTACTTTTTAAAGTTTTAATGTGAACTTTATTTATTTCAAAAAGTTGATTAGCTAACAAATTTTTTATTAGTTTTGCTGTTTTTGACGGATTTATATGGGCTCCATGATCAGGTTCAGGTATTACATAGTCTATTATTTCTGCATTTAAGCAATCCGATGCAGTCAGTTTAAGCGATTGAGCAATTTCAGAAATTTTATTCATATCTTTCATTTCAGTTTTTGCTCCTTTTTCAGGAATAATCGGAGTGTATATAGCATTTTCTAACATAAGGACTTTATCGGTTATCGAAAACGCCAATGCTGCTTCAGACCCCCCTTCTCCTATAATGATAGAAATTGATGGAGTATTTACTTTGCCAATTTGATCAATCATATGTGATATTGAGCTTGATAATCCTAATTTTTCCATTTCCATTCCTAATGCAGGTCCGGGTGTATCAACAAAACTTACTAAAGGGATATTAAATAATTCGGCTAAATTAATAGCTCTTGATGCTTTCCTAAAGCCTGAAGGAGTTATCTCACCAGATTGAGACCCAGATGAAGTACTACGTCTAATATTTTTTTCTGATTTTTTTTGAGCAATAATCATTACACTATTACCAGAAATTTTTCCTATACCTGTTATTATTGATTTGTCATCACCTGAGACTCTATCACCATGAATTTCGAAAAAATTTGTGAAAATTTCTTCTATATAATAATCTGATGTTGGCCTATTTTTATGCCTTGATAATTTTATAATTTTTTCTGGCGATGTTTTATCAGATTTCTTTTTTGAATATTCTTTACTTAAGCTTTTAACATAATGATTTTGATTTGCAGAAAGTAAATCAAGTAATGAACTAATATTACTTTTCATTTTATCTCTATTCAAGATTTTATCTATTTGCCCAAACTTAAGAAAAGTTTCTGATGTGTGAGGATAATCATTTGCTATTTTGTCAAATTCTTTTATTTCTCCCAGAGATGAAAATCCCACTTGAGCATTAGGTTCTGAAATCATTATGTCCGATAAAGATGCAAAGCTACTAAATATTTGACCAGTAGTAGGGTTGCTTAGTATTGTTATGAATGGAATATTTGCCTCTTTTAGTGATCGTACGGCAAATGATGTTTTAGCCATCTGTAATAGTGAAAAAATGCCTTCTTGCAATCTTGTACCACTGGAGCTTACAGCACAAATACATGGGATTTTTTTTCGTTTAGCTAGCTCAAGAGCTAAAGTAACTTTTTCTCCAACTACAATACCCATAGACCCTCCAAGAAAGCTTGAATCGATTATAATCATAACAACTTCTTTATCATCTATTTTACAAGTTCCAGTTATAATAGCTTCGTTAAGCCCTGTACGAATTTTATCTTGTACCAGCCTAACTCTATAAGATATTCTGGGTGAAAACTCAATGGGGTCTAAGGATTTAATCCATTTACTTGTCTCATTGAAGCTATTCTTATCTATTAAAGTAGCTAATCTTCTTCTTGCAGATATTGAATAATGATAGTTACATTTTGGACAAATTCTATACCTTTGATAAATTTTTGATTGTTTTAATTCAAAATCACAATGCAAGCATAGTTCTAATAGATTTTCTAGTACTATTTGCTTTTCTTCTTTGGGTTCATTATCTGGAAAGAGATCAGTTACATTATTCAAAATCAAATCCTTACTTATAATCTCTTATATATCAGTATATAACTTTAAAATTAAAATTAAATTACTGGGCGAGCTTTTCCTGGTTCACCAGTTCCAACTATTCCAGCTTCTTCTAGCTCATCCATTAGTCTTGCTGCTCTTGGATAACCAATTCTAAGTCTCCTTTGAAGAAAAGAAACAGATAAAGTTTTTTGAGATTTACTTAGCTCTAAAGCATTATTGAATAATGAGTCATTTTCTGAGAATTCAACTCCACCAGTATCTGTATTATCGTTGGTGTTTATTTCAAGGAATTTCATATTTGGATAGATATTTTTCTTCCATAAATTAACTATTGTGTCTACCTCGACATCTGAAACAAAAGCACCCTGAACCCTTGATGGTTTAGGTTTGTCAATTGGCTTAAATAACATATCGCCTTTACCTAATAATTTATCTGCTCCAACACTATCTAAAATTGTTCTTGAGTCAATTTGTGACATTACAGCAAATGATATTCTACTTGGAAAATTAGCCTTAATGAGTCCTGTTACCACATCTACTGATGGTCTTTGAGTAGCTACTACTAAATGTACACCAGTAGCTCGTCCAAGTTGGGCTAGTCTTACAAGTAATCTTTCTACTTCTCCAGAAGCACTAAGCATCAAATCTGCAAGTTCATCAACTAAAATAACCAAATATGGCATTTTATGATCTGATTTTTTATTAAATGTTGATATATTTTTTACACCAAAATTTTCTAAAATCTTAAATCTTTCCATCATTTCTTTCACTAATGATTTTAGAACTAGCACAGCTTGTTCTGCCTCAACTACAACAGGGGTGTAGAGATGAGGTATGCCTTCATATGGTGTTAATTCAACCCTTTTTGGATCGATCATGACTATTCTTAGATCATTGGGAGTTTTGGACATAATTAATCCTGTGATTATACTATTCATACACACACTTTTGCCTGATCCAGTAGAGCCCGCAACTAGAGTATGAGGCATTTTTGATAAATCTGTCATTACAGATTCTCCTCCAGAACCTAATCCTAATGGGACGGGTAGGGGATTGTCATCAGCAAATTCTTTCCAAGCTCTTGTATCCATAATGGACCTCAATGTAACTTCATTAGGAGAGCTATTTGGTACTTCAATACCTACCACAGATTCACCTGGAACAGGAGCTTCAAATCTTAAGTTTGGTGATGCTAATGAAAGTGCTATATCTTTCTCTCTATTAAGTATCGTATCAACTCTGACTCTTTGACCTATTTTTTCATCAGTTTTTCCTTTCCATCCTGGACTAAGCCCATACATAGTTACAGTTGGTCCTTTTTTTACTTGATCAACAGTAACTTCAATCCCGAACTGTTTTAAGGATGTTTCTATTTTATTACTTGTTAACTCTAC
>MDSV01046246.1_pt1 | contig 11039 bp, 16 predicted proteins | sample 810851 | NCBI WGS metagenome assembly MDSV01 (sample SAMN05326640, study PRJNA326480) | marine metagenome | isolation source: seawater | place: Atlantic Ocean: North East | collected 2012 | reverse complement strand
ATTCATACCACAATAATCCTAAATTTGCTAAAGCGTATGCGAACCACATTAAAGCGTGTGGATAATCGCGTCCTATAATACAACACGTACATGTCCACATATAGCACAACGTTGAAATTATAATTGCCGGTAGTGCCATATTATACCTCAAACATTCTCATTACAACAGGTAATGTTTCTTCCCTGTTTTTTTCTCTTAATATGTGATGAAACAATGGATCTTGATCAACAAAGTATTGCATAGTATGATCTTCAAAATTCTTTCCACCGCTATCTGTACATAAAATCTTTTCTTGTCCTTCGTGTTTTATGTCATGGTTTTTTAATTTATGAACAATATCAGGATCATAACGCAGGTATGCTTCGATTAAAAATTCATCGTTACAAGGACTTCTGGCATTACGCCATAATAGAGGATAATTGTTATAGTAAGAAAGTATATCTTCTTTTTTGTTAAAGTTTAATTTATTCTCATCTAAAAAATTAACCAAACTCTGGCAGAAATCTTTGTTCAATACGGAGAATCCTGTATTAGTTATCATGTGTCTATGGGTGGCATTTGGAAATCTACTGTGGGCAAAATTCATTTTATTTAAGAAATAAGTTAGATGGTATGGTTTTTGACTATTATCAATAAGTTTTTGTCTTCTATCCCTGACTTCTTCGATAGTGCCGTAGTAATCACATTTAAGGTAGTTGTCACCTTTTCTAATGCAGTTTCTTATATCCACGTTCCTGTTTATTATAATAGTATCTAAATCTATAAACACTCCATAATCGTTGTCAGATTCTAAAAAATCATATATTCTATATATTTTGTTTATCGGTACGTTGTTTTTCCAATTCCTTCTACCGCTTTCCAATAACCCCGCCAACGAAAGCTTAACTCTATCATCATTGCTCCTTATTACATTCAAGGGTATGTCATATTTATCAAAGTAATTTCTTATGTTACTTTCCGACAAATGTTGCCAAGAATCTTGTGTTGTATTGTCGTAAATGTTGCAGAGATAAGAGGCTACTTTCATTTAATTTTTATCCCTACGTGTGTTTGAATTTCAGGAAGGTCTTTTAAAAATTCTTTAGGATTACTAAAGTTATCTTCTACAGGTTGGTCTTTGGCAATTTTAACTGCATGTTTAAAATTATCATAATTAAAAGTCACATTAATATTGTTGTTGTTATATACTTCTTGTAAATACTCTAATTTGTTTTTTTGACTATGAAGTTCATCGTATTCAATCGAACATTTATTGCCATTATAATTTTTATAAATTTCAAACAGTATTTGGTAATTTCCTTCTAGTTGTCTTTTCCTTCTTGTGTAGTGTAACTTATCCCACTGGAATTTAAGTTCTTGAGAATCTTTAAGTAATTGTTGGTTGTTTTTATTATTTATATTTTTATTATCTAGATACCACAAATTACATATATTAGCTTTTTGCTCACTAATATATTGTTCTAAAATGTTATTTCTATAGACAACTATTAAGTTATTACAATGACCTAATAACTTTTCCAGTTCTATATTATTGTTTTTTTCTCCTTCGTTTACTGTACTAGTGTGGAATAAAAATATTTTATGTACACTATTCAGATTTAATTCATCATTAATAAAATTAATAGAGTTTTCAAATAATGGCAAATTAGACACTTTTATAAATCTCGTCATCATTTCTTGTGTTAATCTGCTACCACGATTAAATACGCTACCGGCATTTTCTTTGTAGAATACTGACAGTTCTTTGATCCAATCTTTATATCCAAAAATATATTTGCTGTTTTGTTCTAACATTTTTGAAAGCAAATCAGTATGCCAAACAATATTCCAAGGAATATGATTAAAAAATTCACCTAAATTATAATAGGTCTTGTCAGAAATTACAGTATTCATGATGTAGTTTGTGCCACTTCTTCCAGAAGCACCTAAAACCATAAGGTTACTTTTATTATTCATGTATATGTAGGAAGGTTAGAGAAATGCTTGGTTATTTCTGATAGTTTTGAACTATTGTTTAGTTTATACAATCCATTGTCATCAATTTCAAGATCGTCAATCTCAAAATTTTCTCTGAATAGTTTTTCCCTAGCGTTATATCCTCTACTGAATGTGTCTCCATGATATATATGTTCAACAACACCTTTGCAGTAATTCATATTTGAACCAAGGAAATGATCCATGTCATTATAATAGTCCAAGAAATCCATAATTAGGGAATGTGGTAATTGCAGCAATATTATGTTAAAAACATCACCAAGCCAAGAAATTAATTGCAAAGCATCATTGCTGCCTAATATGTGTTTATCATAAAATCCATTTTTTAATATGCTTCTATTAACACCCCAAGACAAGCCTTGAGCAATACTTGCGGGTAATGTTGATCCATCTTGTATTTTGTCATACACAAGTTTGCCATACCCAAAACAATTTAAATTATGATTGTAATGATTATTTATTTCAACAACTCTTTCAAAAGGTTGTACAAAAGCATAATTATCTAATTGCGTTTCTAAATCGTCTAACCAGTTTTTATTATGAAAAATAATATCCGTATCTACCCACACAATTTTATCAACAGAAGGCGGTAGCGACTCTAAAGCTATATTAAAACATCTTTCTTTTTGCCACAATAAATTTTCTGGTTTAGCAATGATTTGTATTGCGTCGTCTATAAAAAATTCAGATTCATCTTTTGCCACTTCTACCGTCAATAGATCGTGTGCAAAATTTTTCCTAAATTTGATATAGTTTTGCTTTCTTAATTCATCTTCGTAATAATTAAAATAAGAACATATACACTTAATCATAATAATATAAAGCCTTTGCGTGAACATCTAAATCTATAGATTTAATCATATATCTTATGATGTTAATATTAATTTTTTTATCTTGTTCGTCTTCGCAGATATAAGGATCATAAAGATTGTTTCTTGTTAGATTAAAGAAAACTTTTAGCAGTTTAGTTTTTTCATCTTCATTTGTTAAACTTTCTGATTTATTTATTTCCTCCATCATAAAAGCATGAATATGATACTTGTTGTCTTTACAAGGCTCATGTCCCATGTCTAGTCCATATAAGGACCAATGAAAATATAATCTTTCTTTTTCAGAAAAACCATTATCTTTAGAATGCGGTTGATAAAAATCACCAATAGACGGATTCTTTTTAATGTAGTTTATTTCATCAAAGAATTTATTACAAATATTATTTTTGTAAAAATCTTCTATAGATATATCATTCATAATTTAATTTTTGTAAGCAAAAAACCTATGAAAAGAACAGTCTATTATCCCCGCATTACGATCCATCAGCAAATGTTCTGTAATATCTGCTATAGTATTATTGTTGCACATATTAATTACTCCTTGATATACCTCTTGGTTAGGGATATCATCAATAATTATTATTGTATCAGCATGAGCAAAGCTTTTGCAGTCGTACACATCCTGCATTAGATCGTTTGTGGTATGTCCACCATCTATATGAATAATATCATATTTTATATTTGTGGTATGGTCTGCTAGTGTCTGTTTTGTGTCTCCCTCTATGAGAGTAAAATTATATTCACTAGAAAGAAAATTGCAGCAAGGTCGTGTGTACGGGTGTTGACATATATCAAAACCAAGTATTTTTAAATTAGGATTTGAATATAAAAATAATGCAATAGAATGCCCTCCGTTGATGCCTATCTCAATAATAGATTCTGCATTTTTGGATATATTATATAAATTTTGTCTTAATATATTTTTAGTTTTATCTATTACAAAATTACTGGCGTGTTGATACAAGCAGTTGCCCTCAAACCCTTCAGGAGCATAAGGTTCAACTATTTTGTTTAATTGTGTAATTATTTTATTGTTTACAAAAAGGTTTTCATTGTACATATATCAAAGTTCCATAATTTCTTTAGCTATCTTTATTCTTAAACTATCAACATCATAGTCCTTATATTTTGGATTGTCATTAATTATCTTGTAAAGAGATGAATGTCCTAAATGATATGTTTGCGCATTGTCAAATCTCTTGTCTTTATTTACTCCATATACATTATCTATCCCGACACAAAGCTTAAAGTGCGATCTTGTCATAGTTACTGTTTTATGCATAAAATCTTCTAAATTGCTGACAGCTATTAAAAAATCTTGATCACCAAAATGTGTTCTTTGACGTTTTCTGTTGCAGTCTTTACACCATTCTATTATACAGGCTTCACTATTTAAGAGAAACTGTATGTACTTCTTCCAACCCCAGCTATTACCCGAAGCAAAACAAGAACAACAATCATCTCTCCAGTGAACTTTGCCTTTTAATTCATGTTTATCCTGCCATCTACATTGCCAGTTTTTATTTATAACATCATAGTCAGATATAAAAGAGGGTTCTTTTATTGTGTGCCAGGCTACAATTTCTAATTGAGCAGCCATCCAATAAGAATTATCTTTTAATTCAATACCCACACTTTTTTTGTGAACATTTTGCACAAAGTCGTAATATTGTTGATACAAAGGTGATTGTTTAGCGTCGTTTCTATCTAGAACAATTGGGTCAAATCCTTGTCTTGACCAGCTTTCTTTCCAAAGTTTTATAAGCTCTAATTGTTTTTTAAATTCTACATCTTCATGATAAGTGTATATCTTCATAATTTCATTTCAGCTTTTTGTGTATAATGCAAGGATTGTATCTACTTATTATCTTCTCTATAGAAAAATTTATATCCTCAGGTATATTGTTTGAATAATTGCATATAATAGTATTTGAAATAATATTCTTTTTAAGAAACTTAAAAATTTCTCTGTTATTTAAATCGTAGTCGTAATTATTTTCTAATACGTAATACATAATATAATCATATGGTATGTCCTTAGAAATATATTTTATATAAAGAGGCATAGAATCAAAACAAAAATCCATATATTTATTTAGAATGTTACTACTGGTGGCATATAAGCATATTCCTCCATTCATGTGCTGACTATTGATATTATAGTATTTCATAAAATTATGACCATCATATTGAGAGCCAGAAATTAGAAAAGAACCAGCATGTTTGCAATAATTATTAATTCTATACAACCAGTTAGGTAACAAAACACAGTCACACTCTAAAAACAATGTGGTATTAAATCGTTCTAAATACCTGTTTGCAAAAATACTAAAGAAAGAATACGAAGGACCAGACTGATTGCCATATGTTTGATCTTTCAAATCGTTATTGGAATTATAGTGATTATATTTTTCTGGTATATCTAGATATATAATATCTACTGTTTTAAATATTCTTTTTAGATAGCTAATATCTATAGCTTCTTTTTTTATTTTATTTCTAATTATACGAAAATGTATTTTTCTAGCAGCTAATCTATTTTTATAAAACCTCATTGAGTCTTTAAGATTGTCGATAAATGTTTTATACTGACCGTCTTCAAGTTCTTTTGCTGTTATCAACAAGCAGAGACACTCTAATTTATTGTCATGATAATCTAATCTGTCTTCTCGTGATATATATTGATTAATATTAACCAAAACTTTTTGACGAGGGTGATAATCTAAATTATAACTTTCTCTGGTTTTTTCTTTTCTGTGATCTATATGTATTGCATTAACTTTAGGGTATAGATTTTTAAAAGATATTTTTTGTTCAGCTAAAAACCTTTTAAATAGTCTGTCACAATTGCCTTTACCTAGGTCTAAATTAAAGACTTCTTTGATAGTCTCTGGTGGTAGGTGGGGCGAATTAAAATACACCCAAGCATCATGAGAATACATTGGATTAGTAGGACAAGAATCGTCTTGAAAGTAATCGCTACTTTCTACAATTTCTCCTTCTTCATTCAGGTCTTTTCTGGTGATACCATAAAATATATTACTAGAAAAATTTTGTTTTCTGATTAAATCAATTGTTTTATCAAAATAAATGTCAGAATTAGCTAAGAGCTTGATATCGTCTGGGAAGTTCTTATTTGCATATAACATCCAATTTGAATAAGATAGTCTTTTTTTAATCAAAGATTTTGATACATGCTTGTGTTTTTTAATTATTTTAGACAATGATTCCACAGAATTTTTTTCATAGAAAATATGAACATGATTAATTTTATTATTTTTAAGATTTTTCTTTAAACATTTAATTCTATTTTCTTGTGTGTCTTTATCTTCGTACCATTGTACAAATAGTGTTATATCAGAAGTGGTAGGCTGTTGAACAAGGTTATGACTATGAATGTCTATAATGCTATCACAAACAGGTTTATATATCCTACCCTCTTTTTTACCAAACATAAAGTAATGGGCTATAGCATCTTTTTCTGTAGATAATCCCGCTATAGTTAAGTCTTTATGGTTATCTAAATAAAACTTCCAATCAAAGTCTTTTGGTAAGTCAGATCTTTTTATTGTCATTGACATATGTCTGTGTCTTTATCTGAAATAATTGTTGGTTTCATAGGCCACTCTATATCAAAATTTTTATAACAATAAGTTTGATCTAACTTAGCATTATATTCATGATCCTGTTGATAGATTAGTGTGCAGTCTTCAAGTGCTAAAAATGCGTGTCCACAAAAAGCAGGTATATATAAACTGTTTAATTGATCAGCTTTTAATTCTATACCAAAATGTTCTAAATGAGTTTTGCTTGAGGGTCTTAAATCTACGCATACATCATACACAGAACCTTTAATACATGTAACATATTTTGCATAAGGTGTTCTGTGTATACCTCTTATTGTACCCTTTTTAGAAGAACTATAGTTTGTTTGTACTGGTTTAAATAAATTATCTAATTTAGAACTTTTATATATTTCAGAAAATGTACCTCTATGGTCTTGGAATATTGTTGGCTGAATCCAAAAACAATCCTCTACAACTGTTGAATACTTATTCACCGCTTAATATCCAATCTATTGTTTTGGTTAAAGAATCGTCAAAAGAAATTGGTTGCTGCCATCCCATATTACGTAGTTTGCTACCATCAAGACTGTATCTTCTATCGTGTCCCGGTCTACTTTTTTCTAAATCTACGTATTGTAATCTGGGTTTTTTATTCATTAATTGGCCTAATCTTTGCACCATATCGTCGTTATATAACTCAACATCTCCAACCACATTATAGTGTTCTCCTGCTTGTCCATGCTTGAATAAAAATAATGTAGCATTAGCTGCATTTCTAGCATGAAGCCAGTGTCTTTGTCCTACATATTCTACATTACCTTGATCGTCTAGTTTCGCATGAATTTTAACTGGTTGATTTTTATTGATAAGATCGATAGCTAAGGCAACAAATTTTTCTTTATGCTGCCTTTCTCCAAAAAGATTCATAGTATAAGTATGTATAATAGGAAGTTTATATGTATTATAATAAGAAATACCTAAAGCTCCTTGGCCTGCTTTACTAGCGCTATATGGATTGCTAGGACGCCATCTATCGTCTTCTTTAAAATCATAGCCTTCTGGGGCAGGTCCGAAGACTTCATCTGTTAGATAGTTAATAAACAGGGCTCTGGGACAATTGTTTCTGTACCACTCTAAAAGGTTTACAGTGCCTACAACATTATCCTCAACAAATTGTTTTGGATGTATTATACTTCTGCTAACATGGCTATTAGCTGCTATATGGGCTACATAATCGACCTCTCCTATGGCCTCAATGGTGTGAGAAGGTAGCTCAAATTTTAAATCATGATATATAATCTTGATTCTATGTGCATGCTCTTTAACGTGTAAGCTTTGTACAATCCTTTCCATGTCTCCAACATATGTAAGCCTACATAAAGCAACTATTTCCCAGTCAGTATTTAATAATACCTCTTCGACAAAATGAGATCCCAGGAAGCCAGCGGCTCCTGTAATAAGTATCCTTTTCATAGTTCCTCTGTATTATTATTTTAAATAATTTTAATGGTCTTCTTCTTCCAGTACGGTTGACAGTATTATATTATGATCTAGATCCTTGATGTCTAGTCTTAATATTTTATTAGACCATGTACTAATTCTATTAGTTAATTCTATAGCAGACATTCCAGACGGAAGAGAATCTATAAAAGATTTTAAATATTCTATATTAATTAAAACACTATATTCTGTAGTAGTATGCAGATCTATAATGTTATCATAATGCGTTCGTGAAACAATTAATGTATTTATGTGACTCATTTTTTAGTTAACTTATTATATAATATTAGGCTTATAACGGAACCAGCAACACCCATAAAAATACCAGATGGTGCCAACTCATTTTGCATGCCTAGCATATAATGTATAGCTCCACCCATGTACGATCCAGCAACTCCCAGAGCTACTGTTTTAAAAAAACCAAAATTTTCTTCACCAGGAACTAAGCTTTTAGCTATTGCTCCAACAAATATGCCATAAACACACCATATTAAAATACTAAACATTGTTTGAAACCTCCACAAGTTCTATAAGTTTATCATCCGTGAGATTTTCACCAGTATCCATGATTGAATCTAATAATACGTTGCCATATTCTTTGTATTTTTCTGAACCTAATTGTTGTCTAATAGCTTTTTTAATTCTCATTTTAGTAAACCATCCTCTATCTGCACATAAGTTTTTAATATGTCCAGCATTATATTTATTTTTTGCTTCTTGCTCCAGATCTCTAACTTTATTTTTATTGCATTCTTGTGTTACCCTTATTAAATTAACTATAATTCCTACAATCATAATAGTTAAAATAATACTTCCAAAATTTTCATTTTGTGATTTTTTAGAAGCTCCGCAAGAGACATCTTCAGCAACTTGCTCTAATAATATTTTATTCATTGTATTACCGTATTTTTATTGAAGGATTGGAATAGTCTATGGATTTTTTACCATCTTCCGGTTCGCAATATCCGCAGCTAACTTTAGCGATACCGTCTCCGCTAATGTACCATCCTTTACCTTTACATACTGGACAATCTTTACGCTTGTATTTTTTAATAGGGGTGTCTTTTTGAGATGCAATAATTTTACCACCAACCAATGTAACAACAGCGGTTGTACTGTAATTTGTACTTACGGCAAAAAACACAGAGGCTATTAGAATGCAAGGCAATAAAATTTTCATTTTTTAAATATCCTATCTAATAAATCCTTTAGTGGTCTTTTATTCTTTGGTGTTGTAATGTCAGTAGGTTTAAACATTTTTAAAATTGCTAATATAAAATTAGTAATTGTTTTTACAAGGCTATTCAAAGCGATTTTATCTAATAATTTCATAAGTAATCTACGAAACCGTAGTCCGGGAGTTTTTGTGGAGGAAATCCGTTAAAGTCACTAAAGGCATAAGCTCCGTTTTGCCTTAACATACCTTCTGCAACATCTGCATGTATTAAAAAAGAACCATCTGGAATTGGACCCCATTCTGGGTGTCCTCCATCATTCCATTTACCCCAGCTATTTTGTACTAAAAAAGCAGGTTCTCCATTTGTATCATCACAAGCCGTCCACGCCATTGCGTGTGACCAGCTACCAGATTTTCTTGCAAATCCTTGTTTATTTCTTTTGTTAGAAAATCCATAACCAGAGCATACACTTAATCCATATCCATTAGCTAGTGCGTCTCTAGCTTCTTCTACAGTTTTAATCAAGGATGCGGTTTTAACTTGATGATCATCGGCTTTATCTATTACTTTATCTGGTAAACCTCTGGAACCCCAAGTGGTTCCAAGTTTACTGTTGTATTTACTAAAATCTGCAACGCCAGGATAATTTTTACGAACCAATACTCCACCGGTTTGGCTTACAAAAGTAGCAGCACGACTACAACTCATACCTTGACCGCCATGGCCTCTACAGCCATATATGGCTTCTGTAGCCCCTCTAGCAATCCAGCTTTCTTTATCCCCTTTAATGTCTATTTCAATTGCTCTTGTTAAATCACATGCATTACGAGTAGCGTGAGAGACACAATCTCCTGTAGTTTGTCTTTCTGTAAAAGATCGTTTATCAAACTTTAATACAGATTTAAATGGAGTAGATAATTTACCTTTGCCACTATCTTTAATTCTTTTTGCTCCTTCTTTAAAGAATGCATATCTGGAGGTTTCTATTAATTCTTCAAATATGTGTTCTTCCCACAAGCATCCACTATAACCCTGCCTGTAAGAATCGTACAAAGATTGAGGCGTCATTCTAGACATTATTTGCTACCTTCGTAAAAAGCCCAACTTAATGCTCTGAATGCGTCAACTGCGTTTGATCTAGTGTCTTTATCTAATGCAACATCGTCCTCTCCGATAGAGGTTACAACTAAGTCCTTAGAAGCTTCTGCTAATCCAGGATATTTGTCTTTAATGTCTAGTCTTAGCATTTTACCGGATAAGCCATTAGCTTCTTTTATAGTAGCTGTATCTTTGACTACTTGATCATCTGCATCTAATTCAACAAGTGTTGCAAGGTCTGAATATAATGACGATAATTTTAAACAGTCCATGCGAGTAGTAGAATCATTAGAATCATTAAGTATGTCGATGATAACTCTGGCTTTATCTAGCAGTTCTTTATTGGCTGGCGCATCTACCACATATCCCTCTACTACAGGAATATTAGGACTAAAAACACTATTAGTAATTTGTTCTCCAAAGCAACCAAATAGTACTAATAATACTCCAGCAAATAAGATGACACTATTCTTCATCAGAAGGCTCCTTAACTTTTGCGCCTAGATCTTCACAAACCATTGGAGAAAGATAAGGAAACATTTGATCTGCAACTTCTACGGCCTTTTTGCATCCGCTTTTTTGTGCTAAATCTCTTGTTTGTTTCCACGACACTACTAGGTCAAAAAATAAATTTTCATCTTCTGGCTTTTCGTCAGAATTATCAATAATTTTCTTAACGTGTTTAGAAAACTCATTGTTTTTAGCACTACCTTTAATTTTCTTAATGATATCAGAAAGAAATTCTTGTACAGGGCTCATCTTGTCCTTAAATAATACCCATATAATTATACCCGCACCCGCATACAGAGCCAAGTCCGTTGGCCCTACCCTGCTACTAAATTCGCTAAAACTTTCTGTAAAATTCATTATT
>MDSV01193224.1_pt1 | contig 11041 bp, 8 predicted proteins | sample 810851 | NCBI WGS metagenome assembly MDSV01 (sample SAMN05326640, study PRJNA326480) | marine metagenome | isolation source: seawater | place: Atlantic Ocean: North East | collected 2012 | reverse complement strand
TATTAGCTTTAAAAATAGCTAAAGCTGCATATGGTATAAGCCCTATAGTGGTTGATATTGATGATGAAAAACTTGGAATGGCAAGTCAATTAGGGGCTTCTGCAACGATTAACTCAACGGAAGAAGGGGCTGCAGAAAAAATACTTGAATTGACTGAAGGAGGAGCAAGATCGATAGTGGATTTTGTGGGGGCTGAGGCCTCCGTTAATTTTGGATATAACCTCTTAGCTAGAGGGGGTAGTTACGTCGTAGTTGGTCTTTTTGGAGGACAACTTACACTTCCTCTTCCTATGCAAGCTCTTTTCGAAAAGAAACTTATGGGATCTTATGTAGGAAGTTTAGGTGATATGCAAGAGTTAATGGAATTGGTTGTTGCTGGTAAGATTGATCCAGTTGATGTAGAGATGAGAAATGTATCTGAAGCCAATAAAACTCTTGAAGAGATGAAAGAAGGGAAGCTTTTAGGCTTAGTAGCGCTTAACCACGACTAATTTTACAAAGATATTTCTGAGAAGACTTCTGAAATATCTCTATTTATAACTAAGTTAGCGATATGATCCATTTGTGTTGGTTCATTGTTAATTATAATCAGTTGAGATCCAGTTTCTTTAGCTAATACAGGCAAATCAGCTGCAGGAAAAACAGCTAAAGAAGTACCAATGCATATAAATAAATCAGAACTTATACTTTTTTTCTGAGCTATCACCATTTCCTCTTCAGGCATAGGTTGTCCAAAAGATATTGTTGCAGTTTTTATAAGTCCATTGCACTCGCTACATAAAGGGGGCACTTTGGTATTTAAAAAAGATTCTTTTAATTCAGTAAGATCATATCTTAGTTGGCAGTCTAAGCATTTAGCGTAAGTTGCATTTCCATGTAATTCTGTAATCCGATCATCACTAATACCTGAATCTTGATGTAAGTTGTCGACATTTTGAGTTATTAAATGAGATAAATCCTTTTTTCTCATTATTTCAGCAATTTTTTGATGACCAAGGTTTGGCTTTGCTTTATTTATATTTAGCTCATTAGAAAACTTCCTTTCCCAAGATTCTATTCTTTTTTCTTTGGAATTAACAAAATCTTGGAAATAAATAGGTTGGGTTGTTTTCCAAATACCTTTTGGACCTCTAAAATCAGGAATACCTGAATTAGTGCTAATACCTGCCCCAGTAAAAAAAACAGGAGCTTTGCTTTCTGTTATAAGCTCATTAAACATAATACTTATTTAGATTAATCATTTTTTTGATTAGACTGCGCCTATTAAATAATAAAAAAAGAAGTTTTGGAAAATTTATCTTTAAGTCAAGAATCGCTATGGCTATTAACAGTTGTTTACGACTTAGGTCTAGCTTTAATCTTATATAGGTTCTTTGGGAAATATGGACTTTATGTTGCAGTTGTATTGGGAATAGTGCTAGGCAATCTCCAAGGAGGAAAAGTAAGTGAATTGATTATCTTTGGAACTGCCTACAAAGTAAGTATGGGGGCGATCTTATATTCAGGAATTTATTTTGCTACGGATGTTTTAAATGAAAAGTATGGTCGTAAAGAAGCTAATAGAGCAGTTATGTTGGGATTTGTTGCAAACATAGCTGTAATGATGACTTTGGTCTTAAGTGTCCAGTTTAAGCCCTCAGATATAACTGGATCAGCTTTAGAAGTTCATAACGCAATTAGCACCTTGGCTTATTATTCTCCTACATTTGTAATAGGCTCTTTAACTGCTTACTTGGTAAGTCAAACCTTTGATGTATGGTTTTTTCATAAAATTAAGAGCTATACGGGAGAATCAAAACTATGGTTAAGGAATAATCTATCAACTATAACTTCACAACTTATAGATACATTGATCTATCAATTTACTTGGGTATTTGCTACTGGGATGGATTGGACTACTGCTTTGATGTTGGCCGCAACTAAATATATCTTTAAGGTAATAATAGCTGCTGTTGATACAATATTCATATATTGGGTAAGAAAATGGTAACAATGAAAAAAAGATTCAATACAATTTCAATTTTTTCATCTTTAGATAGCAATAAAGTTTTAAAGATTTGTCAACAAATAGAGGAAATCCTAGATAGTCTTCAAATAAGAAAAATTTATCCCAAAACATCTAAAATAAATTTTGAAAATAATAAAAGGTTTAATAAAGATGATTTTGTAATCAAAAACGCTGATTTAGTTATTGCAATTGGAGGAGATGGAACTTTATTAAGTGCAGCTAGAAAATTTGGATTAAAGGGCGTGCCCGTCTTAGGAATTAATTTAGGCACCATTGGGTTTTTGAACGATATTGCCCCAGAGGACTTAACCACTCGACTTAGAGATATTGTTTTTGGTAAATATATTGAAGATGAGAGATTTTTTTTAGAAGCAAATATAAATGATAATAAGAATTCAAATATTGCTTTAAATGAAATTGTAATTCATTCAGAATCTATTGCTCAACTGATTGAGTATGAGTTATATCTCAATAATGATTTTGTATATAGGCAAAGGGCTGACGGAATTTTAATTGCTACACCAACTGGCTCTACAGCCTATTCTCTTTCAGGAAACGGACCAATAATTCATCCTGATGTTAAAACTATTTCCCTTTTACCTATGTTTCCTCATAGCCTTAATACTAGACCATTAATTGTAGATGAAAATACACTTATAGAAATTAGGATATGCAAAAAAGGAAAGCCAGGTCTAAGTTTCGACAGTCATAATACCGTTCCATTGCAACAAGGAGATAGGGTTGCAATAAGAAAAACTAAGTCAAATTTGACACTTATTCATCCTGAAGACCATAATTTCTATAATGCTTGTAGGACAAAGTTGGGATGGAGTCTCGGTGTACCTTCAAAAAAACTTAAATAGATATTATTTTTTAAGAAGTTAGAATAGCCAAATGGAAATGAAGAACTACACAATTAATCTTCTTGCATTAATACTTTTGATATTTTCGACTATATCCTGGGCTGAAATTTCTCAATCCGAAAAGGAATTGTTGGAAAACTTGCCCCCAGACCAGAGAGATGCAATACAGTCTAAAATGGAAGATGCTAAAAAAATTCAAAAAGAGATTGATGAAGTTTTTGAAGAAAAGTCAAATTTAATTGAAAGACCTGAATTAAAAGAAGATTATGAAGATATGGAAGATGCATGTGAAGAATGCATATATGGTTACAATATTTTTAGGTTTGCTCCTTCAACCTTTTCTCCTTTAAGTACTTCATCTGCGCCAGAAAGTTACACATTAGGCCCAGGCGATAAACTAGAGATTTCATATTATGGAAGTAATGAAGAAATATTAGAGTCATATATTTCTAGAGCAGGCATAATTAATTTACCTCTTTTGGGACCTATGAATTTAGCGGGTTTGAGTTTACAGGACGCGATACAAAATATTAGGAATAAGGTTAAAAACCAGCTTATTGGAACTGATGTTTCAGTCTCGTTAATAGAGTTGAGAGCTATCAAAGTTTATTTACTTGGAGAGGCATATAAACCAGGACTTTATACTCTTAGTGCCTTAAGCAATGTAACTAATGCACTCTTTATAAGTGGAGGAGTTAATGAACAAGGTTCCTTACGAAATATTGAAATTAAGAGAAATAATCAAATTATAGGTAAATATGATTTTTATGATTTCCTGCTAAGAGGTTCATTGAATACAGATTTAGCTTTACAAAATGGAGATGTAATATTTATTCCGTTCATAGAAAATAAAGTAAAAATGGGAGGCTCTTTTAAAAGACCAAGGAATTATGAATTCTTAAAAGGTGAAACAATATCTGATGCAATAGAACTAAGCGGGGGTTACAGGTTCGATGTCCAGCCAAAAACTTCAATTGAATTAAGCACTATAGACCAAGAAACATTTTCGAGAATTATTATAAATATACCTTATGCTGAAAAGGGTTTTGATAGACAATTAAAAAACGGAGATGTTATTAATGTTTCATCTATTTCAGGCATTGAACCCGAGACCATAAATATAAGTGGACAGGTTAGGAATCCTGGTGATTATTCCATCCAACAAGGCGATACAATTTTGGACTTATTGAATAAAGCTGGAGGCTATATGGAAGATAGTTACCCAGAAGGAGCAGTTTTTCTTAGAAAAAGAGTTGCAGAAGTTCAAAAAGAGGCTTTTCTTAGGTCTGCTGATCAACTAGAAAAAGTAATGATTGATGCTATATCAAATGGAGATCTACAGGTTAATTCAGAGTTCTCATTATCCCCAATAACTAAACTTATTACTAAATTGAGAGAATCGGAACCACTAGGAAGACAAATCGTAGACTTAGATATTTTAAATTTAAAAACTGACCCTTATTTAAATTTTATGGTCAGAGGTGGAGACTCAGTATTTATACCCAGAAGGCCTAATTCAGTTTCCGTAGTAGGAGAAGTGCTTAATACCAGCACATTTGCATATAAACCGTCTAGATCTGTATATGACTATATTGATTCAGCTGGAGGACTTAATGAATATGCAGATAAAAGTAGAATTTTTGTTATTCTACCTAATGGCCAAGCTAAACTTGTAAAGAGAAATCTGTTTAACCAAAGTAATGACATTTTACCTGGAAGCACTGTTGTTGTTTCGAGAGACTCTAATCCATTTGATGCAATTGAGATAACTAGAATTATAACACCTATACTGGCTGACCTCGCTACTTCAGCTGCGGCTATAGCTGCAATAAGCGACAATTAAGATTTAAGTGACTAAGTATTTAGGCAGTCTGCTTCTTTTGTATTGCCTTGCATTTTCTAATAGCGTCTCTAGTAATATTGAATATTATTTTCCTAGTTACGTCGGACCAACGGGTTCTAATTATGGTAATACAGGTATTCTTGAAATGCCTAACGCCAGATTCATGGAAGAAGCCTCTTTGAGGTTTAATTTTTCTGGCTCTTTTCCTAATGAATTTACAGCGTTAACAGCTTCTCCTTTCGATTGGTTTGAAGCTACTTATAGATATACGGAGATAAAAGATAAAAAGTATGGTCCATCAGCATATAGCAGTAACCAAAGTTTTAAAGATAAAGGTTTTGATTTAAAAGTTAGGGCTATCGCAGAAAGTTACTATTTTCCAGCAGTAGCAATTGGCTTTAGAGACCTTGCTGGTACCGGAACCTTCGGTTCAGAATATATTGTTGCAACAAAAAAAATTAATCAGTTTGATTTTACTTTAGGTATGGGCTGGGGACTTTTAGGAACTGAGAATAGTATTGAGAATCCTTTTACTAAAATCAGTCAGAATTTTGAGAACCGAACTTTGCAGGGAGGACAAGGAGGGGAATTCTCCTATGATGCATGGTTTTCAGGAAATACTGCTCTATTTGGAGGTATTGAATATAATCTTTCAAAATATGGCCTAAGACTCAAGCTTGAATATGATACTTCTAACCCAGATTTTAGAAATAAAGTAACCCAAGTTAAAAATAGATTTAATGTTGGTGCAGATTATTCTATTTCTGATTCTTTAAGACTATCAGCATCTTTTGAAAGAGGGGATGTCTTTAGAATAGGATTTAAACTTAAAGGTAACTTTGCAAAAGATACTATTCCAAAACCTAAACCAAAGAACGTAGTCAGATTAAATAAAGAGCAATTAAAGAAGTCTAAAGAGAATAAAGAAATTTTTTATAGGTCTTTAAATAAAAGTTTAAGAGATGAAGAAATTTATATTCAAGCTGCTAATTATAATGACGATTCAGTTGATGTAGCCATAGCTTCTACTAGATTTTACTCATTTACTAGATCTGCAGGCAGAACTGCTCGAATAGTATCTGCTTTATCTCCGGAAGAAATTAAAAGAATTAACATCCATTCCATGAATGGAGATTTAGAAGTAGCTATATTAAGTGTAAATAGAGATGAACTTGATCAAACATATCAATTTATAGGTAGTTCAAATGAATTACTTCAGAAATCAAATTTTATTTCGAAAAGTAATAAACCACTATTTAAAGAGGCTGATTACATGCCAAAAGTTAAATTGCCAGATTTTAATTGGAATATGTCACCATCTGTGAAACATCAAATAGGTGGACCAGAAGGATTTTATCTAGGGCAATTGAGTTGGTTAACTGATACTACTATCAAGTTTAAAAGAAATTTATCTTTATACACCTCTTTTAGTTTAAATTTATATGATACATTTAATGATCTTCGAAATCCTAGTCAAAGCTCAATACCTAGAGTCAGAAGTGATATTCAAAAATATCTAGACCAAGGAAAGAACAGCATCAAAAGAATGAAATTTGAGTATATGTTTTCTCCTATGAAGGATGTTTACTTAAGAGCCGATTTTGGGATTCTTGAAGAAATGTTTGCCGGTATTGGAGGGGAAGTCTTGTATAGACCCTTCAGCAGAAAGTCTGCTTTTGGCCTTTCATTACATAAAGTTAAAAAACGAGATTTTGATCAAATGTTTTCTTTAAGAAATTACGAAACAGTAACTGGTCACTTTTCTATCTATACGGCACTTCCTAGAAAGATTCATTCACAAATTTCTATAGGAAGATATTTAGCTAGAGATAAAGGTATCACGCTAGATCTCTCAAGAAGATTTAACACTGGATTTACTGTCGGTGTGTTTGCAACAAAAACTAATTTATCAAAGGAAGAGTTTGGGGAAGGTAGCTTTGATAAAGGATTTTATATTTCCGTTCCAACTAAACTTTTCTACTCAGATTTTAGGTCAGGAAATATATCTTTCGGACTTCATCCATTAACTAAGGATGGCGGAGCTTTTCTTAATCAGCACAATGCATTGTTTGGAATACTTGGAGATTCCAACAAATATTCCATAAATAGAGACTGGGATTATTTTTTGAGGTAATTATGAAAAAGATAAGTATCATGCTTTTATCAACCATTTTAACTTCGTGTTCAATTTTAGATAATTCTAGGATTGCTCCCGGTTACTCTCAAGCATACGTTTCAATAAAAAACGCATTATTTGGTTATGAAGATACTGGAATAACAAGAGAGATGATTGAAGAAATACCTTATGCTTCTGCTCTATTACGAATTGGAAAGGGCCCGATAGGCCTTGTAATACTTGAAAGTTTTAATGAATCAAAGCAAACCTGGGTAAGTGCAGATAGCGCCTATATTGTTATGCAGAATGGAAAAATTATTCAAACTAAAGGTTTAAATAATAACCTTACTAAACTTACGTCTCCTTTCGACGGATCTAATTTCTTAAAAGTTGATGATCAAAGATCTTATAAGTACTATCTTTCTTATGATGAGCCCTATCTTAGGGATTTAGAAGTAGATGTTAAATTTTATAAAAGAGAAAAAGAAAGTATAGAAATACTTGGAGAGGAAATGGATCTAATGTTAGTTGAAGAGGAGATCTCAAATAGCTATATTGGTTGGAGAGTAAAAAATTCTTATTGGGTAGATGAAGATTATTTTGTTTGGAAAAGTGAGCAGTATATCTCTCCTAGGTTGCCTAAGTTAGTAATCGAGGTCACAAAAAAACCCTCATAACGAGGGTTTTTTTTGAAAGAAAAGTTTTATTGTTTTTCTCTTGTAGCTGTTGCAGTCGCTGTCACTGTTGTAGTTGAAGCTGCTACTGCAGGCACAACAATTGAAGTTACATATTCTTCTGTAACATCATATGTTTCTTCAACTTCATATTCCTCAACAACATCATATGTTTCAACAACATCATAAGTTTCTTCAACACCGTAAGTTTCTTCAACATCATAAGTTTCTACTACGTTGTAAACATCAGCACCTGAAAGCGGATCAGTTCCAATAGTTGCTCCTGCACCTAATTGAGAATTTGTTGTAGTCGCAGAGGTAGTTCTTGTAGCCGTGGCTCCTGTTACTCTTGTAGCCGTAGCTCCAGTTGCTCTTGTTGCAGTAGCTCCTGTGAGTCTTGTTGCTGTAGCTCCAGTAGTTCTAGTAGCCGTAGCTCCAGTAGTTCTTGTAGCCGTGGCTCCTGTTACTCTTGTAGCAGTTGGTCCAGCCGTAGTGTATGAAGCTGTTCCAGGTATATCAACAACAACATCTACATCGTACTCATACTCTTCAATTTCTGGAGTAGGAGTAGGCGTAGGAGTAGGCGTAGGTGTAGGCGTAGGCGTTGGAGTAGGCGTTGGAGTAGGCGTAGGGGCTATTGCTCCTCCACCAGAACCACTATCAGAGATAGCAGCAGCAGCTGCTGCTATGGCTACCACCGCAGCTATAGTTCCAGCTGTAACTCCACCTACAGCAGCTCCTGTAGCATTACTGCCTGCTGCCGAGCCAGTTGAACTTTCACTTCCTGTTCCTGCAGCTTCTTCAGCACCAATAAATGTCTGTGGGAATAAAATAACAGACAGTGTCCCTAAGGTCGCTACTATTTTTTGTAAGATTTCTTTCATAATTTTATTAAATTCTTTAGTCCGGTCGTATATTAGATGACATATTAGACCCAAATGTCAAATTAAATAGCCTTTTAAATTGTTATTGTTTTTTCTTAAATTCCATGTGTATTATTTAAAACCAACGCCACTTTGTCAACTTTATTTCTTTAATAATTCTTTAGCATAAAGTTTTGTTAAAATAAGTTCTGACATATGCAGGGAATATTAACATCATAAAAATATTAAAAATTTTAACAAATCTATTTCATATCCTTCCGCCTGAACTCTCTCACAGATTGGCTTTAGAAGGCATAAGGCTTATTACTTCTATAGGTTTTAAATTAAAACAACCTTGCAATGAACAGAGCACCTGGTTGTTTGATAATCAACTAAACAATCGTTTAGGTTTGGCAGCTGGCTTAGACAAGAATGGAGACTATATAGATAGCTTATCTGCTCTCGGCTTTGGTTTTATAGAGATAGGTACAGTAACCCCTAAATCGCAACTTGGAAACAGTAAACCCAGATTGTTTAGAGATAAAGCCTCTCTAGCTATCGTTAATAAAATGGGCTTTAATAATAAAGGGGTTGATTATCTTGTTTCAAAGCTTGAAAAAAGAAAGAGTAAGACCCCTATAGGAGTAAGTATTGGTAAAAATTCAAATACACCAAATGCATTAGCCCACGAAGACTATATTTTTTGTTTAGAAAAAATATATAAATATGCTGACTTTGTTGCAATCAATGTATCTTCACCCAATACTCAAGGTTTAAGAGATCTACAGGTGCAAACAGAACTTGAAAAATTTATTAAACCTCTAAAAGAAAGGCAGCTCGAGTTAAGTAAGGATTACGGATATAAACCCATATTTCTAAAAATAAGTCCTGACAATGATGAAAAAGTGATAGAGGATATTTGTAAAACCTTATTAAAGTTTTCAGTTGATGGGTTGATATGTACAAATACCACAACTAACCATAATCATATTTCTGGTTCAGGAGGACTTAGCGGTAAACCTTTAATGGGCCCTTCTACTGAAATATTAAAGAAAACTAGAAAGTTACTAGGAGATCAATTTCCCATCATTGCTTCAGGCGGAGTAATGTCTAAAGCAGACTATCTTAAAAAACTAAATGCAGGGGCAGATTTAGTGCAAATATATACTGGGTTTATTTATGAAGGACCTAAACTAATTGACGACATTCTTAATAAGTAATTTTCTATTTTTTTATTTTTTTACTTGACAGATGACCCAGTTCTGAACTTTATACTGTAAAAGAAATTAAATTTTTCCTATAAATATGAATTCATTAGTTATTGTTGAGTCAGGAGCTAAAGCTACCAAGATTAAAGGCTATCTTGATGCTAATTTTAAAGATGAGAGCTGGCAGGTTGAGGCCTGTTTAGGTCATATAAGAGATCTCCCAGATGAGGAGACTGCAGTAAATCCTGAAAGTTGGACTGACTTAAAATGGAAAGAAACTCCAAAAGGGAAGAAGACCATAAAAGCACTTAGAAAAGTGTGCAAAGAAATAGATACTCTGTATTTAGCAACTGATCCTGACCGAGAAGGAGAGGCTATTGCTTGGCATTTGCATAGCGACTTTGAGGAAAAGAATTTACTCAAGAATGTTAACGTAAAAAGAATAACTTTTACAGAAATCACCTCTTCGGCGATTAAAACTGCAATTGAGAATCCAAGAACTATAGACCAAGATTTAGTAGATGCTTATTTAACCAGGAGAATCTTAGACCATTTAATTGGATTTAAGGTTTCACCTTTATTATGGCGTCATGTCTCTAGAGCAAAATCTGCAGGAAGAGTTCAGTCTCCAACACTAAGAATCATTTGTGAAAAAGAAGATGAAAGGGATGCACATGTAGCAAAAGAATTATGGCCCCTTAAAGCATCTTTTACTTTTGAAGAATCAAAATTTGATGCTGATTTAGTTTCTATTAATGACAGGAACCTAAGCAGCAATCCTTTGAACAGTGAAGATGAAGTAAAAAAGGTTATCGAAGAGTTGGATGAATCTACATTTTTACTCTCTGAAGTAGAAACCAAACCTCAGTCAAGCTCTCCAAGACCTCCTTTTAGAACTTCAACTCTACAAATGGCAGCCTCTAGTTCTCTTGGTTTTACTGCGGATAGGACAATGAACGCGGCGCAAAAGCTTTATGAAGGGGGCCTTATAACTTATTTAAGAACGGATGGTATCTCAATTAGTACTTCTCCAAATACCGGAGATCCCTTTACAGAAGAGAACCCAGGACCGCCGCCCTTGTATGAGATAAGAAATTTAATATCAAGTAAATATGGTGATTCATATCTATCGGAAAAAGTCAGAGTCTATAAAGCTAAGGTTCAGAATTCTCAAGAAGCACATGAAGCTATTAGACCTACTGAAATTTCTAAGAGCCCATATGAAGTCAGTCTTAGCAATGATGAGGAAAAGTTATATTCATTAATCTGGAACAGAACAGTAGCAAGTCAGATGGTCAATTCTAGATACGAAAGGAAAATTCTCACAATAGACTCTCACGACAATAAATACTCATTTAAAGCTTCTTCTAGAAAGAATGTATTTTTGGGCTTTGAGACTTTAACCAAAGAAGGAGAGGACACAGACTTCCAATTTCCTGAAAATCTAGTAAAAGGCATTAATTTAG
>MDSV01119380.1_pt1 | contig 11042 bp, 11 predicted proteins | sample 810851 | NCBI WGS metagenome assembly MDSV01 (sample SAMN05326640, study PRJNA326480) | marine metagenome | isolation source: seawater | place: Atlantic Ocean: North East | collected 2012 | reverse complement strand
TTCTGCACCAAGCAAAATAAACAAACCAGATGACCCAAAGAAAGTCACAATCAACCACAACACTGAATGCACCGGATTACGAGATATCACAACAAGAATAGCTGAAACAACAATAACGACTGAAAAAAAATAAAATGCCATTTCTGATGCTTGCATAAATTGTTAATCCTTTAAAATTAAAAAAAATATTTTCTTTATCTATCTAAAATTTGTATCAAGTTTGATGTTTTCAGCTAGTTGCCTCTCCCATTTGCGCCCATTTTCCAATAATTTTTCTTTATTATAAAATAATTCTTCGCGGGTTTCTGTGGCATATTCAAAATTAGGGCCTTCCACTATTGCATCAACTGGACAAGCTTCCTGACAGAATCCACAATAGATGCATTTAGTCATGTCTATATCATATCTGGTAGTTCTACGACTCCCATCTGCCATTCGGGGTCCAGCATCAATTGTAATAGCCTGTGCCGGGCAAATTGCTTCGCATAATTTACATGCTATACATCTTTCCTCACCATTTGGATAACATCTAAGAGCATGCTCACCTCTAAAACGGGGGGAGATTTTTCCTTTTTCATGAGGATAGTTAATAGTAACCTTAGGTCTAAAGAAATATTTCATGGCCAACTTAAAGGCCACCAAAAAATCCTTCAATAAAAAATATTTAAGTGCTCTTTTCCAATCAAAATTTCTCATTCTATACCCCTTCAATTACCCAACGTGCATAACCAGGAACATCAAATTGAGCCAAAGTAGCAACGACAACTACCCACCCTAGAGACAGTGGAAGAAATACTTTCCACCCCAATCTCATTAATTGGTCATACCTAAATCTTGGAACTATGGCCTTAACCATTGCAAACAAAAAGAAAAAGAAAAGTACTTTTAGTACTAGCCAGACAACCCCATCAGGGAGAAACGGGAAAGGGGACAGCCACCCACCAAAAAATAAAATAGAAATTAAAGTACACATTAGTACCACAGTCATTAATTCCCCAATCATAAATAAAAGAAAAGGTGTCGAAGAGTATTCAACTTGAAATCCAGCAACTAGCTCAGCTTCAGCCTCAGGCAAATCGAAAGGGGGTCTATTTGTTTCAGCAAGGGCAGACACAAAAAATAAAACAACCATAGGAAAATGTGGCAACCAGTACCAATTAAATAGCCCATAAAGCCCATCTTGAGCCATAACAATCTTGGTGAGGTTAAGAGATCCAGTAGATATCAAGATTCCGATTATTATGAAGCCTATCGATACTTCATATGATATCATTTGCGCAGCAGATCTTAAGCTACCCAAAAATGGGTATTTTGAATTGGAAGCCCACCCACCCATGATGACTCCATAAACTTCCAAGCCAGCCACTGCAAAAATAAAAAGAATCCCCACATTTAAGTCAGTCAAGACCCACCCTTCATTAAATGGAATAACCGACCATGCCACAAGGGATAAAACAAAAGTGATCAAGGGAGCTAATATAAAAACAACCTTGTCAGAACCAGCTGGTATAACAATTTCCTTGAAAACATATTTTAGAAAATCAGCAAATGATTGCAGAAGTCCAAAAGGTCCCACCACATTGGGTCCTTTCCGCATTTGTACTGCAGCCCATATCTTTCTATCCGCATACATTAAGAACGCCAAACACAAAAGAACTGAAACTGTGATCAAAAGGCATTGACCAACAATCAATAAAATCAATCCCATTCCACTTGAGAAATCCATTATGTGACCTTAAGTCCTTTCTTTGAATTAACCTTATTTTTGTTCTTAGATAGTTCGGCTAATAAGACACTTGATCTTGCTATAGCGTTAGTCAAATAGTGGTCCTTGAAAACAGTATTTAGATTTTTCTCCAAACACTTCTTAGAGAATTTCTGCGAAGATTTCCATGCATTAGTGGGGACTTCATCTATAGCTCCTAATAGAGGTTTGTCATGAAACAGCTGAGTTCTCAATTCGTCAAAACTGTTGAACGAAAAAGGAACATTCAATCTTTCCGATAACGCCCTTAAAATCGCCCAATTTTCACGTGCATCCCCCACAGTTTCACAAGCTTTGAATGCCATCTGGGGTCTACCTTCAGTATTAACAAAAGTTCCGGATTCTTCAGTAAAAGCACAGCCAGGAAGGATAATATCAGCTCTTTCTGCTCCCCTATCACCATGACTACCCTGATATATTACGAAAGGCCCCTTCGGGATTTCATAATCATCAACCCCCAAATTAAGGACCACATCTGACCATTTGATCGAAGAATGATAACCCATATCACATACAAAATCTAAATCCATTGCCCCAACTTTTGATGCAGCTACATGCAATGTCAGTAATTCTGAGTTGGTTTTTTCCTTAAAATCCTTTACGGCATGCAGGACATCAGGGCCTTCTTCACCTAACAGAGCTCCTTGGCCCAAGATTATCAAAGTATTCTTTAGCTGGTTGGCTTTTAAAAAATTACTACTTAACTTGCTTAAGTCCTTTAATTTAGGGCCCAAATACTGATATTCATATGTGAGACTCACCGGTTCACCAACCAACTTTATCTCTGCCCCCCTCAGCCAAGCACGTCTTATCCTTGCGTTAAGAACGGGTGACTCTAGCCTTGGATTTGTTCCAATTAAAAATATTTGTTCCGCAACATCAATGCCTCCAATATGGGCTGTTCCAACATATGCGGCTCTATCCCTAGGTGGCAAGTAAGAATCTCCTATACGACATTCCGTTTTTCCCTTAAGGGAATTTACTAGCTTCTTTGCCGCATATAATGTTTCTGCACTAACTAAATCTCCTGAGATTGCAAGAATTTTTGCAGCAGGCAAGCATTTATCTGAAATAGCATTAAAAGCTAAATCCCATGTTGTTTCTTCTAATCTACCAGAAATGTTACGAATGTAAGGTTTATCTAATCTCTGCCTACTAAGCCCATCCCACATAAATCGAGATTTATCTGACAACCATTCCTCATTGATTCCATCATGGTTTCTTGGAATTATGCGCATGATTCTCTTTCCCTTTGAATCAACTCTAATATTGGACCCAAGAGCGTCCATAACATCAATAGTATTTGTTTTTATTAATTCCCAGGGCCTGGCTGAAAATGCATAAGGCTTAGAAGTCAAAGCACCTACAGGGCATAAATCAATTATGTTTCCTTGCAGTTCACTCGTCAACGTTTGCCCCAAATATGAAGTGATTTCGCTAGATTCGCCTCTGCCAATTTGTCCCATTTCTGGTACACCGGCAACCTCAGTTATGAATCTAACGCAGCGCGTGCACGATATACACCGCGTCATATTAGTTTCAACCAATGGTCCTAAATTAACATCCAAGGCTGCCCTCTTTGGTTCTCTATATCTTGAGAAATCAACTCCATATGACAAAGCTTGATCCTGTAGATCGCATTCACCACCCTGGTCACAAATGGGACAATCAAGTGGATGGTTAATTAATAAAAATTCCATTACACCCTCTCGCGCTTTTTTCACCATGGGCGAGTTTGTCTTGATTATGGGTGGTTCACCATTAGGGCCAGGCCTTAAATCCTTAATCTGAAGAGCACAAGAGGCCATTGGTTTCGGAGGGCCTCCAACCACCTCAACCAAACACATTCTACAGTTACCAGCGATGGATAATCGCTCGTGATAGCAAAATCTTGGAATTTCCTTACTCATTTTCTCACAAGCTTGCATTATAGTGAAAGCTGGATCTACATCTATCTCTACGTTGTCAATTACTACTTTTCTTAAATTATCTGTCATATCTTACTCTGCCGCCAGATGACTATTTTTATTTGTTTTTATTCTAGACTCTACCTCGTGACGAAAATGCCTCATTAGGCCTTGGATTGGCCAAGCTGCTGCATCACCAAGGGCGCAAATAGTATGGCCTTCAATCTGCTTCGAAACTTCTAGCAAAGAATCAATTTCTTCTAATTCAGCATTTCCGGACACAAATCTTTCCATGACCCTCATCATCCAACCCGTACCTTCCCTACAAGGCGTACATTGGCCGCAACTTTCATGTTTATAAAACTTGGATAGGCGCCAGATCGCTTTAATTACATCAGTTTGGCCATCCATAACAATAACAGCCCCTGTTCCCAAACCTGACTTCTGTTCTTTAAGCCAGTCAAAATCCATTAGAGCATCCTCACAAATGTTCGCGGGCAAAAGGGGGACAGAGGCTCCACCTGGAATCACAGCTTTAAGATTTTTCCATCCTCCCCTGACACCACCACCATGTTTATCAATTAATTCTTTCAAAGGGATAGACATTTCTTCCTCAACCACACACGGGCTGTTTACGTGTCCCGAAAGACAGAATAATTTTGTGCCGAAATTATTTGGCCTACCGAATTTTGAAAACCAAGAAGCTCCTCTCCTTAAGATTGTTGGAACCACTGCAATAGATTCTACATTGTTTACCGTAGTTGGGCATCCATACAAACCTGCCATTGCAGGAAATGGTGGTTTCATTCTGGGCATACCTTTTTTTCCTTCTAGGCTTTCAAGTAATGCCGTCTCTTCTCCGCAAATATAAGCACCTGCGCCATGATGCACAAATACGTCAAAATCCCATCCTGATTTAGAAGCATTCTTTCCAATAAATCCTTTAGAATATGCTTCATTTATTGCAATCTGCAGAGCTTCTCTTTCCCTCACATACTCCCCCCGGACATATATATAGGCTGTATGCGCTCCCATGGCAAAGCCTGCCAACAAGCATCCTTCAATTAATGTATGAGGTTCATGTCTTAGAATTTCTCGATCCTTACAAGTCCCCGGCTCAGACTCGTCAGCATTAACCACTAGATATGACGGTTTTTTAGCCTCAGGCTTAGGCATAAAAGACCACTTCAATCCTGTTGGAAAACCTGCTCCTCCTCTTCCTCTAAGTCCAGAGCCCTTAATTTCATTTACTATCCAGGTAGCTCCTTGTTTGATCAGCTTGGCAGTATTGTCCCAATGGCCTCGTTGCATTGAACCCTTAATGCTCCTATCTTTCATTCCATAAAGATTCGAAAAAATTCTATCTTTATCTTTAAGCATTGGGGGCATCCTTTTTACTAACCAAAGATCTTTTTGTTTTGGATCCTTTTTCTTTGATAGAGCTGTCTATAAAAAGTTCTACACTAGCATTTTGTGCTTCCTCTACTTTCGTTCCTAATGTTGTGAGATTTTCAATTGGTTCTGAGGAAAATCTTTTTGTTTGACTTCCTGGCACTGGTTTCCTTCCTGAAATTAAATCAGTGACAATCTTAGCAAAACTTTCTTCATCAAGATCCTCATAGTAGTCGCTACCAATTTGGACAAGTGGTGCATTGGAACAAGCTCCTAGACACTCTACTTCCTCCCAAGATATCTTACCATCATGGGCTATCTCCATAGGTCTTTTTGAAATCTTATCCTTACACTGCCTAATCAAACCATCTGAACCTCTTAGCATGCATGGTGTTGTACCACATACTTGTATATGAGCTGCCGATCCAACAGGAGACAAATGGAACATAAAATAAAAACTGGCTACCTCAAATACTCTAACTGGAGCCATATCTAACATCTTGGCCACGACCTCGATTGCAGGTTTGGACACCCAACCTTCCTGCTCTTGCGCTCGAAACAGCAATGGTATTACAGCACTTTGTTTCCTTCCCTTAGGATAATTCAGTATCTGTTTTTTTGCCCATGCTAAATTTTTTGCAGAAAATTTAAAGTTTAAGGGTTGTTTTTTGTCCAGGCGTCTTAACATTACCTATCTATCTCCCCAAAAACCACATCTAATGAGCCCAATATGGCAGAAACATCAGCAAGCTGGTGCCCCCTGCACAAATGATCCATAGCAGCTAAATGTAAAAAACCTGGTGATCTAAGTTTAACCTTATACGGTTTGTTTGTGCCATCTGCAACGAGATATACCCCAAATTCTCCTTTAGGAGCTTCCACTGCACTATATATCTCGCCTTTCGGAACGTGAAAACCTTCAGTATATAGCTTAAAGTGATGGATTAAAGCTTCCATTGATTTTTTCATCTGATTGCGCTTTGGTGGAGCTACTTTTCCTCTAACTAATACGTCCTCATCCTGGCATTTGTATAATTTCTGTATAGCCTGTTGGATGATTTTTACACTTTCTCTCATCTCCCAAACCCTGCACAAATACCTATCAAAGCAGTCACCATTTCTTCCGATTGGTATCTTAAAATCAAAGTCATTATAGCATTCATAGGGTTGTGCTCGCCTTAGATCCCAAGCCATACCCGAGCCTCTCACCATCACGCCTGAAAAACCCCAATCCAATGCCTCTTCTTTTGTTACAATCCCAATATCAACGTTCCTTTGTTTAAAAATCCTGTTTTCTGTTAGTAAATCCTCAATATCATCAACTATTTTTGGAAAAGACAGTGCCCAACTACCAATATCATCTAGCAAATCTTCTGGGATATCCTGGTGCACCCCTCCCGGCCGAAAATAAGCAGCATGGAGCCTGGCACCACAAGCCCGCTCATAAAATATCATGAGCTTTTCTCTTTCTTCAAAACCCCAAGAAATTGGTGTGAATGCTCCCACATCCATGGCCTGAGTAGTAATGTTTAGAAGATGATTTAGTATCCGACCTATTTCAGAATATAGAACTCTAATTAAAGATGCTCTATGCGTTATTTTTATATTTAATAAACTTTCTATCGCTAAACACCATGCATGTTCCTGGTTCATAGGAGCGACATAATCTAATCTATCAAAATAAGGCAGATTCTGGAGGTAAGTTCTACTTTCCATAAGTTTTTCAGTACCCCGATGCAAAAGTCCTATATGTGGATCGCATCGGTCGACAATCTCACCATCCAACTCTAAGACCATCCTAAGAACACCATGTGCTGCAGGGTGCTGAGGTCCAAAATTTATATTAAAGTTACGGATAGATTGTTCACTTTCTGGGAAATGCTCGCGAGGTTCTTTAGACATCTCTAGTATCCTCCTCTTCATTGAGCAATTGCACCGGTAAATCTATCTCGCTTCCTTCCCATGGACTCATGAAATCAAATCTTCTATATTCCTGGTTTAATTTTACAGGCTCATAAACAACTTTCTTCTTTTCCTGATCGTATCTCAATTCTATATAGCCAGTGGTAGGAAAATCTTTGCGTAATGGATGGCCTTGAAAACCATAATCCGTGAGCAATCGTCTCATATCTGGATGATCAGAAAACAAAATTCCATACATATCAAAGACTTCCCGTTCAAACCAATTTGCTGCAGGAAACAAATTTGTAATAGATGGAACTAACTCAGTTTCCTTGACTGGGACCTTCAACCTAATCCTCATATTTTGATGCATTGAGAGATAATGATACACGATATGAAACCTGCTTTCCTCTTCAGGATAGTCTACTGCTGTAATGTCAACTAACGTGCGAAACTGGCATATTGGGTTTAACTTTAAAGCAGAGGTTATTTCTTGAATAGCGGAAACATTCACGAAAATACTTAATTGTTTGTAGCTGAAATCTGAACTTATTATGTCATCAGAATAATTTAATATCAAAAAATCATTCAACTCCGTCAATGCCTCATCCAAAATCATTACCCCTTTATCGTGATAAAGTTCCAGTTCGGCGTATTTTGCGCTGAAGTTGGAGTATCCCGTAAAGCAAAGCCTCAGCTGTAGGTGGACACCCAGGCACATAAATATCTACAGGAACAATTCGATCGCAGCCTCGAACAACAGAATAAGAGTAATGGTAATAACCTCCACCATTTGCACAAGACCCCATCGAAATCACATATCTCGGTTCTGGCATCTGGTCATAAACTTTTCGTAATGCTGGGGCCATCTTATTTGTAAGTGTCCCTGCCACAATCATTAAATCTGATTGTCTAGGACTAGCCCGCGGAGCCGTACCAAATCTTTCCAAGTCGTATCTAGGAGTGGAGGTATGCATCATCTCAACAGCACAACAGGCCAGTCCAAAAGTCATCCAGTGTAGACTACCAGTTCTGGCCCAGTTGATTACATCCTGTGCAGAAGTCTGTATAAAACCTTTATTTGCAAAATCACTAGCGATTTTGCTGGAATCATATTCTTTATTCATTCCAACAAACGGTGGGCTATCTTTCGTCAATCCCATTCCAAAGCTCCTTTTTTCCATTCATAGATGAACCCTATTGTTAGAATCAAAAGGAATACCATCATGGAACAATATCCAAACAACCCAATTGACCCAAAACTGATAGCCCATGGAAAAAGGAAAGCCACTTCTAAGTCGAAAATGATAAACAGAATTGCCACAAGATAAAATCTTATATCAAATTTCATTCTGGCATCATCAAACGCATTAAACCCACATTCATAGGCAGACACTTTTTCAGAATCAGGATTTCTTACAGCAATTACAAAGGCTGCTAACAAAAAAGTTAAACCTATCACTATGGCAAGGCCAAAGAAAATCAGTATCGGCAAATAACTTCCAGCTAAGTCACTCAATTCACCTTCCCCCGTCAAGTCAGAACTGCAATTGCGCCTGGCTCTCAAGGGTTTACCTCCTAGAGGCCTTTACGTCAACAGAGTAAAGCAGTTTAATTAGTATCACAAGTTCGCACCTCACTCACACTAAGTATTTTAAAGAGCCACTCACTGTAATAAGAAAATGTTCTAGCATATAGCAATTGAATAATTGAAAATCTACTAACTCTTGTCTATTAATTTAAGCATTTGGGCCTCATTACCGACCTGTTCCAACCAATCTCTTACAATCTTAAGTGAGTTAGGGGCAGCCGAAACTCCTGAAACTATATTACCCTTAATGATTTCCTTAATAGCAAGAGTTACAGGCAAAGAAACAAGTCTGGCCATTGCTGTACCTCTCTCATCTCCCCAAGCATCTAGGAAATAAGATTTTTCATATCGAGTGGCTCCATTCTTAGAAGCCTTCAAGGAAACATTTAAAACTACCCTATCAGGTTCATTTTCCCCATAAGAATTTGCTTTCCATAGCCTTTCAGACATATGTTGGAGTTTGCTATGTTCTTTATCAAGATCCAAACTATCAATTTCTTTAAAGATTTCTTTCCATGCTTTTTTCCACCCCATGTTACGAAGAGTTCCTCTGACAAAAGTCTTGATTTTCCAGTCATCTTCAAAAAAATATTGTTTAATAAAAGGCAAACTATCCCTGTTTGGGTACACCTCAAATTGTTCTCTATCTTCAGATGGGATAGTAAAATGCTCTACCTGATGCCATGGCCTCTCTGTAACCAATTCCTGAAAGTCCTTGATCGAACGAGCTTTGGACTTTAATGCCTTCAAAACACCTGTTGGAGACCAACTAAACTTGTAGCAAAACTCATTTGGTATTTTAGGTATGCCTCCGCAGTAGGACACAAAATCAATTTCATTATCTAAATCGTAAGCTATAGATTTCTTATAGTCATGAACTAAAAAGTGAGCCATCAAATGATCAATACCAGGATCAAGACCAACCTCATTCATCAGTGTCACATTATTAGCTAAGGCATATTCATGCAAACACTGCATTTCCTCAGATATATAAGACGAGGACACAAAATGAGCAAAATGATCTATACAAACTTTTGCTATTGGTATATGCCATTCCCCCGGCAGCATCGATACCACAATGTCACCCCTTGAGAGCCCCCTCTGTAAACTTTTTAAATCAAACTTGTGAATATTATTGGTTAAATCTCCAACCAAGTTCACTGCCTTATCCTCGGTCCTATTCCAGACATGTACATCGGGTATCTCAGCCAATATATTGCGCAAGCCTGGAATTGATGAAAGTCCCGTCCCTATCCAATGAATTTTCCCCATTTCTTCTCCACTACATTAAAATATTTTCCAATTTGGCATCAAAAGCTTTTTTTGCACGCCCCCAAACACCATAATTATCATCTTTGAAATCAATAAGATAGTTTAGTAATTGCCTTTCAAAGTTTAGGCTACTTTCTTTAGGAAGCATAGCAGGAAGATTATCTATGGCAGTAATATATAAAGGTTTATTCCCTGCGATCAGAGTATGATAAGGCATACTAAATGACGTAGGCTGATCATATAATGGAATTGTGTTATACTCGCTACCAGGATCACACGACACATCGGAAATCACCAATAGTTTTCGGGTTGATTTAATTAGATCCTTGGTAATAAAGGGTTTTGAATCTGCTGACGCCAATACACAATTAACAAAAATATCATGTTCAAGAATTTCTGGGAAAGGACCACCACTGCTGGTTTCCTCCAGATCCCAATCCTTTGTTTGTATAGCAAAAGAATTGAACAATTCCTTGGCTCCTTTTCCAACTCGACCATGCGCACCTATTATAATTACTCCAGGCTTCTCATTGTTTTTCGAAACATATTTAGTTAAGTCTTTGCTCAAAATACTCCGAATTTCGGTCTTATTAGTAGTTGAAGGAAATTTGTAGTTGCTGTTTAAATCCATATTCATTTTTGCCAACCAAATGTTTAAAGCTACAGCTGCACCTGCAAATCCTGCATAATGACCAAACGCTGCAACCCGTTTTCCTTCCGCATCTGTCAGATATTCCAGATCATACAAGATGCCTCCTCCCCTCTTAAAGCAAGCAAGAGTTTTGTTTGACCCTTTTTGTTCTTTAAAAACGTGAGCAAACATAATATGCCTGTGATTCAGAACAATATTACCTTCCAATTCCTTTAATCCTAAAATTATTGTTTTCCTATCACTACTCTTCCATGCTCCTTGTCGAGCAATTTCACATCCGATTGATCGATATTCATTTGTTGAGAAAGCCCTTTTATCACTTTCTTCCACAGTTACATTGATACCATTATCTAAAAGCTTTCTCGCACCAATAGGAGTTATTGGAGTTCTAAACTCATCATCCCTATATTCAGAACGTAACCAAAAATGCGTCATTTTTTATACCTATCACTATAGCATCTTTATTAGAAACAAACCAAAGCTATGGCGCGGTTGACGGGACTCGAACCCGCGACCTCCGGCGTGACAGGCCGGCACTCTAACCAACTGAGCTACAACCGC
>MDSV01066520.1_pt1 | contig 11043 bp, 11 predicted proteins | sample 810851 | NCBI WGS metagenome assembly MDSV01 (sample SAMN05326640, study PRJNA326480) | marine metagenome | isolation source: seawater | place: Atlantic Ocean: North East | collected 2012 | reverse complement strand
TTTTGAGTTTTTCTTAATTTCTTCAGAAATAAGAAAAGCTAACTCTAACGCTTGATCTGCATTCAATCTTGGGTCGCAATGCGTTCTGTACCTATTAGATAAATCATTTTCAGATATTTTCTGTGCCCCGCCTGTGCATTCAGTCACATCCTGACCAGTCATTTCAACATGCAATCCTCCAGCATAGCTTCCTTCGGTTTGATGAACGGCAAAGAAATTTTTAACTTCTTTTAATACACTGTCAAAAGGCCTAGTTTTAAAACCGGTCGCAGCTTTAATAGTGTTTCCATGCATTGGATCACAAGACCATATTACATTTAATCCTTCCTTTTTAACTGCTTTAATTAGTTTAGGTAAAAATTTTTCAACATTATCAGCACCAAATCTTGAAATCAAAGTCATTCTTCCTGGTTCATTTTCTGGATTTAATATATTGCAAAGTTTTATCAGCTCCTCAGATTTTAAAGTTGGACCACATTTTAATCCCAAAGGATTTTTAATACCTCTACAAAATTCTACGTGTGCACCGTCTGGCTGTCTTGTTCTATCACCAATCCAAACAAAATGAGCGGATGTATCGTGGTATTCACCTGTTGTTGAGTCTACTCTGGTCATTGCTTCTTCAAAAGGTAAAAGTAATGCCTCGTGAGAAGTATAAAAATTAACAGTTCTTAATCTTCTATTGTTGTCTGAGTTTATTCCACAAGCTTCCATAAACGCTAAAGCATCGCTAATTTTATCTTCGATTTCTTTATACTTGCCTTTAGTTTTATCTTTTATAAAACCTAAATTCCATAAATGGACTTGTCTCAAGTCTGCAAAACCTCCTTGAGAAAAAGCTCGTAATAAATTTAATGTTGAAGCTGATTGTGAATAAGCTCTAAACAATCTCTTCGCATCTGGTATTCTAGCTTTTTCTGTAAAATCCATACCATTAATGTTATCTCCTAAGTAACTAGGCAATTCTTTGCCATCTTTTTTTTCTGTTGGAGCACTTCTGGGTTTTGAAAACTGACCAGCTATTCTTCCAACTTTTACTACAGGAACAGAAGCAGAAGCAGTAAGTACTAAGGACATTTGTAAAATAACTTTAAGTGTATCTCTTATATTATCAGGATGAAATTCTGCAAAACTTTCTGCACAGTCTCCACCTTGTAATAAAAACGCTTTACCTTCAACTACATCTGCTAAAGATTTTTTTAATGATCTAGTTTCTCCAGCAAATACTAATGGTGGATATTTTTTAACTTTACTCAAAACTAAATCTAACTCTTTTTTATCTTGGTAAAGAGGCAGGTGTTTTGCAGGATATTTGGTCCAGCTGTTTGTATTCCATTTTTTCATTTTTAAACCTGTAGTATATATAAGTTATAAAATAGTTTTTTGAAAGACTTTTAAAAAAAAATTACTCTACAGTGACAGATTTCGCTAAATTTCTTGGCTTATCAATATCACAATTTTTCAATAATGCTACATGATAAGCTAATAATTGAATCGGAATGGTTAAAAGTATGGGAGTAAGTAATTTGTCTATTGTTGGAACCCTAATTCCAAACCTAATATTTTCATTAATTAATTCCTTTTTATGATCTGTGATAAATAAAATTTTTCCCCCTCTTGCAATAACTTCTTGCATATTAGAAATTGTTTTTTCAAAATATTTATCTTTTGGTGCAATAACAATAACGGGTAGCCCCTCTTCAATTAAAGCAAGCGGCCCATGTTTCATTTCTCCAGCAGGATATCCTTCTGCATGTAAATAGGACAACTCTTTAAGTTTTAATGCACCTTCTAATGCTATTGGAAAAGAAAGGCCTCTTCCTAAAAACATTGATCCTTTTGCATCTAAAAACTCCTTTGCCATTACTTGAATTCTATTTTCAGTTTTTAAACATTCTTTAAGTGAGTCAGGTAACTTTTCTAAATTTGTAATACTAGTTGAGTATGTTGTTTGGTTAATGTCATTTCTTGTTTTACCTAGTTTTAAGCTTAGAATATATAGGACTACCAATTGACCTAAAAAAGCTTTTGTTGATGCTACACCTATTTCAGGGCCTGCATGAATTGGTAAGACCCAGTCTGAATTTCTTGCAATAGTACTTTCTACTGAGTTTACTATTGAACATGTTTTAACATTATTTTTTTTACAAAGTTCTAAAGCTGCAGCAGTATCAGCTGTTTCACCAGATTGAGAAACAAATATATACAAGTTGTTAATATTAAATTTTACTTTTCTATATCTAAATTCAGATGCAATATCTATTTCTACGTCTAAACTAGTAATTTCCTCAAACCAGTATTTAGCAACTATGCAAGAATGGTATGCTGTCCCACATCCTACTAATACAATTTTATTAATTTTTTTTGGTTCAATTGGAAAATTATAGATATTAATATCTTTCTTAAGATTATCTACATATTCATTAACGCAAGTTTTAATTGTTGTAGGTTGCTCAAATATTTCTTTTGCCATAAAATTTTTATAGTCACCTTTTTCTGCAGTATTTTTATCATCAGACAATATATAAACTTTTTTATTAATCTTTTTTTGTTCAAAATCATAAAATTCAACTTTATCTTTAGATAAAATACAAAGATCTCCATCATCCAAATATGAAATCTTGTTTGTCATTGATTTAAGAGCATAAGAGTCAGATCCTAAATAATTCTCCTCTTTTGAGTAACCAACTGCTAATGGACTGCCTCTACGTGCGCCAATAATAATATCTCTATGACTCTTGAAGATAATACCCAAAGCAAAACTACCCTTTAACTTTTGCAATGTTTGAAACACAGCATTTAACGGTGTCATTTTTTTTAGGGCTTCAGTAATTAAAATCGTTATAACTTCAGTATCTGTTTGAGACTTAAAATTTAAACCTTTTGATTCTAATTCTTTTTTAAGTTCATTAGAATTTTCTATTATACCATTATGAACAACAGAAACTACATCAGATGAATGTGGATGTGCGTTAATAATATTTGGTACACCGTGAGTTGCCCATCTGACATGACCTATTCCAAGATTACCATCAGTTGGATTTTTAAACAAAATTTTTTCCAACTCCTCGACTCTTCCTGAACATTTTTTTTCATTAATCTCATTATTATAAATTGTTGCCAAACCTGCTGAGTCATATCCTCTATATTCTAGTTTTTTTAGAGAGTTGATTATATTAGTAGAGACAGATTTATTGCTAGCTATTCCTATTATTCCACACATTACTTTTTCTTTTTCCTTTTATAATTTTTAAATTCCATCTGAGTAGACCTAGTCAATGCTAAAGAATTTTTTTTAACATTTCTAGTAATCACAGATCCAGCACCAATTAAACTACCCTTGCTAAGTTTGATTGGAGCTACTAAAGATGAATTTGAACCAACAAAAACATTATCTGATATTTTTGTTTGAGATTTTTTAACCCCATCATAATTACAAGTTATAGTTCCCGCACCAATATTAGTATTTTTACCAATCAAAGCATCTCCGATATATGACAAGTGATTTACTTTAGAATTTTCATTAATTTTCGTTTTTTTTGTTTCCACAAAATTTCCTACTCTAGTGTTTTTTTTCAGAAAGGTTCCTGCTCTTAATCTTGAGTATGGTCCGACTACTACACCTTTTTCTAAAACAGTTCCCTCAATATGAGTAAAAGATTTAATGTGCGAGTTATCACCGATTTTTACTTTTGGTCCAAAAACAACATAAGGTTCTATAGTAACATTTTTTCCAAAAACTGTATCTTTTGATAAAAATACAGTTTCAGGTGCGATTAAATTAACACCTTTTTTTAAAGCTTTGTTTCTTAATAGTTCTTGTAAAAGTCTATAAGAATTAGATTTATTTAATTTATTATTTGTATTCATAGTTTTTTTCTTTACATTAATAATGTAACTGAAATAAGTCACAAAATATTTCTTTTTAATACTTTAAAAAAATGACTCAAATTTACACAATTTTATTTGATTTAGACGGTACATTGGTAAATACAGCCCCTGACTTAATGTCTGCACATAATCATGTAATGAGAAAATTTGGTTATTCTGAAAAAAAACTTAAAGATATTAAATCCTTGGCGGGAAAAGGTGCATGGGTAATGATGCAGAGGTCTTTTAAAGAAGAAATTAAAAATGAGCAAATGAAAAAAGAGATGACAAAAGAATTTATCGACTTTTATGCAAAAAATATTAACGTTTATAGCAAACCTCTTAAGGGATGTATCGATTTTTTAAAATGGGCGAAAAATGAAAATATTTCATTAGCTGTTTGTACTAATAAGCAAGAAAATCTAGCAATCGATTTATTAAAAAAATTAGATATGTACAAATATTTTGAATTTATTGCAGGTTCAGATACTTTTGAATTTAATAAACCTGACCCACGACACTTAACCGATGTTGTCGAGATAATTAAAGGCAACTTAAATAAGACAATAATGGTCGGTGATAGTGAAGTAGATGCATTATCTGCAGAAAATGCTAAATTGCCTTTTATTTTGGTAAAAGATGGTTATACAGAAAAATCTGAAAATGAAATTAAACATAATGATCTAATATCTGACTTTATAAATTTCGATAAAATTATAAATAAATATTTATGATAACTTTTGCGCTTTTTTCCGCATTGTCAGCTTTTTATTTTACAATGTTTTTTACTCCAGGTCCTAATAATGCAATGCTAACAGCATCTGGTATGAAATTTGGTTTTGTGAGAACTTTACCTCATTTACTAGGAATTCCCTTGGGTCATATATTTCAAATAGGATTAACCTGTTTTGGGTTAGCAAATCTTTTTTTAATTTACCCTCAAATACAATTTTACATGAAAATTATATGTTTTATATATCTAATTTATTTAGGTTGGAAAATGATTGGGTCATTTAGTATGGTGCAGAAAGAAACTGGCAGACCTTTAAAATTTTATGAAGCGTCTCTATTTCAATTTATTAATCCTAAAGCATGGTCTATAGCTGTAACTGTAGCATCAGGTTTTTTTCCATCAGAAGAAAATATTGTTATTGGAGTTGTTTTTGTCACATTAACAGCAGCAGTAATTTGTTTTCCTACTATTAGTCTTTGGGCTTTATTTGGTAGTGGGTTAAGAAATTTTATAAAGAATGACAAAACGAAAAAAATTATCGAATACATTCTGGCTGTTTTACTTGTTTTAACGGGTCTATTTATATTATTTAAATAAGCTTTGATTTTTAACTGTCTGTTTAATATAAACACTTCACATGCATTTTACTAAAAAAGATAATAAAGAAAAAAGAATTGATTTTGTAAATAATTTAAAAACTAAAAGACTTCTTAGATTTCCAGGTGCTTATAATCCATTATGTGCAAAACTTATTGCCGAAATAGGATTTGATGGCGTTTATATATCTGGAGGTGTGATGTCAAATGACCTTGGGCTACCAGATATAGGACTTACAACTTTAGATCAAGTTAGTTACAGAGCGAAACAAATAACAAGAGTAACTGATTTACCCACTATCGTGGATGCAGATACAGGATTTGGTAACTGTAAAAATACTATAAAAATTTTAGAGGAAAAAGGTTTAGCAGGCTGTCATATTGAAGATCAAATTGCAGAAAAGAGATGTGGTCATTTAGATAATAAAGAACTTATCTCAAAGGAAGAAATGGTTAAAAAAATAAAGGAAGCTGTTTCAGCAAGAATAGATAATAATTTTATGATTATAGTGAGAACTGATGCAAACACTGTAGAAGGTATTGATAAAACGTTACAAAGAATAAAAGCTTATGAAGATGCTGGAGCAGATATGATCTTTCCTGAGGCCATGAAAAATGAAGGGGAGTTTGAAAAGGTTAGAAAAATTTCAAAAGGATATCTACTAGCTAACATGACAGAATTCGGCAAATCTAAATTATTAGATAAAAAACAGTTAGAAAATTTAGGTTATAATTTAGTTATCTATCCAGTTACCACTCAGCGTCTTGCGATGCAAAATGTCGAATTGGGTCTAAAATCAATATTTAAAGAAGGACATCAAAATAATATTATAGACAAAATGCAGACTAGAAAAAGGTTGTATGAGTTAGTAGAATATGAGAAATACAATACTCCAGATAAAAAAATTACTGACTTTTCTACTGAGGGGCATGAATAATGAGCGAAGAAATTAAAAAAGGTTTATTAGGTATCGTTGTAGATGAAACTACAATTTCACATGTTGTTCCAGAACTAAGTACTTTGACTTACAGGGGCTACACAGTTCAAGAACTCTGTGATAAATGCGATTTTGAAGAAGTGGCATATCTTGTGTTAAATGGTGATCTACCAAATAAGAAGCAATTAAAAAAGTTTATAAGAGAAGAAAGGTCTGAAAGAAAATTATCAAAACAAATTTTAAAAAATATACAGGCTATGCCCAAAACTGCACATCCAATGGATGTAATTAGAACCTGTGTAAGTCTTATGGCTTTAGAAGATAAAGACACAAAAGACAACTCACCAAAAGCAAATATGAAAAAAACTATGCGAATTTTTGCTAAAACTCCAACAGCTGTTGCAGCATATTTTAGACACAGAAAAGGTAAAAAGATTATTTCTCCAAATAAAAAATTGTCTTTTTCTGAAAATTTTTTCAAAATGATGTTTAACAAAGTCCCAGACAAAGAAATAATCAGGGCTTTTGATATCTCGCTAATACTTTATGCTGAGCATAGTTTTAATGTATCAACTTTTACCGCGAGAACAATTACAAGTAGTCTATCAGATTTACATGGAGCAATTACTGGTGCTATAGCGTCACTTAAAGGTCCATTACATGGTGGAGCTAATGAAGCGGTGATGCATATGATGAAAGAAATAGGTAAACCTGAAAAAGCTAAACAGTGGATAGAAAATGCTTTGTTAAAGAAGAAAGTTGTAATGGGTTTTGGTCATAGGGTTTATAGAACTGGGGATTCGAGAGTCCCAACTATGAAACATTATATGTTTAAGGTAGCTAAACTTTTAAGGAAAGATAAGTATACCAAAATGTATGAAATCTTAGAAAAGATAATGTTAGAAAAAAAAAATATTCATCCAAATGTAGATTTCCCGTGTGGTCCGACCTACTACATGATGGGTATTGATATTGATTTTTATACACCTATTTTCGTAATGTCTAGAATTACAGGTTGGTCTGCGCATATTATGGAGCAACATACATCTAATAAGTTAATAAGACCTCTTTCAAAATACAAAGGTAAAGAAGTTAGAGAAGTTATGTTGTTAAATCAAAGATAATGACCATTACAAATTTCTTGCTATTACTTATTTTATCAATTTTTACAACGTATACATTTATGCCATGGAGCAATATTGATAAAGGTTCAAAAAGAAAAATTGGAGCTCAGTTTATTTTTTGGACTATTACTTTTGGACTTGTAATTTACGGGTTAATATCTATAAATTTTTTAACGTAACATCTAATGGTAGAGCAAAATAAAATTGATGGTGAAATATTCCATAAAACAATAAAAATTTTAAAAGACTTGATAAAATTTAAAACTGTTTCAGGAAAACCAAATATATCTTTAATAGAGTATTGTGAAAATGAATTGAAGAAATCTGGTGCTACCTCATTAAAAACATTTAACGAGTCCAAAACTCAAGCTAATCTATTTTCTACAATTAAAGGCAAAAGCTCCAATGATAAAGGTATTGTTTTATCAGGACATACTGATGTAGTTCCAGCAATAGCAAGTGAATGGACTTCAGATCCATATGAAGCAAGAGAAGAAAAAGATAAAATTTATGGTCGTGGAACAAGTGACATGAAGAGTTTCATTGCTTGTACACTTGCGGTAGCTCCATTATTTAAATCTGAAAAATTGAAAAAACCGATTCATTTTTCATTTACTTTTGATGAAGAAACTGGATGCTTAGGAGTGCCCTTAGTCCTAGCTGATTTAAAAAGAAAAAATCTAAACTTTTCAGTGTGTATAATTGGTGAGCCAACAAGCATGAAACCTATAACCTCTCATAAAGGTTACAACGAATATGTTACACATTTTACTGGTTTATCTGGTCACGCTTCAAATCCTGATGTTGGTGTAAGTGCTATTGAATATGCTATTGAATATAGTAATAAATTACTAGAATTAAGGGATACACTAAAAAAAAGACAAGTAGATAAAAATAAATTTTTTCCTCCATACTCAACTCTTCAAATTGGAAAAATTTCTGGAGGAACGAGTGCAAATGTTATAGCTGATAAATGTTCATTAGAATGGGAAGTAAGACCAATTAATAAAGAAGATGATAATTTTATAACAAAAAGTATTGATGACTTTACTAAAGAGGTTTTATTACCAAAGATCAAAAAAATTAGTCCTAAGGCAAATATTAAAAAAGAAATTGTTGGCGAGGTGATTGGTTTTAATAAAGATGACAACTCGGAAGCAGTAAACCTCATTTGTAATTTAACTGGTGATAATACAGAAGGAGCTATGTCATTTGGAACTGAAGCTGGTTTATTTCAAAATGCTGGGATAAGTACAGTGATATGTGGGCCTGGTTCTATTGATCAAGCACATACCGTAGATGAATATATCACATATGATCAGATAAAAAGTTGTCTTAAGATGTTGATCTCTTTACGAGATAAAATGATTTAATTAAAATTAAAATGAAATTTTTGTTTTTAACACTATTAAGCATATGTTTTTTTTTACCTGCCAAAGCCAATACTATTTTTTATTTAACCAAAATACCAAATTTAAAAGTTTACCATCTCAAAACATCTAATGATATTAAATATTTAACTGCAGAAAAACCTTTTAAAGTGGGAATAGTTCAAAATAATGTTCAATGTGGTGTTGCTAGTGACGAAGAAGTTGAGAAAAGTTTCCCAATTATAAAAGCAAACTTTGATAAGTATGAAAAAAATTTTCTTAACAAAATTAATCTAAAATATGTAGTAATTTGTAAAAATCTTAAAGTATCTGATATAAATACAGCTGGAGTTCCAAATCACAACGTTAAAACTTTAATAATAGACATCGGATTCGATACAAATCATTTTGAAAGATCAATGCATCACGAACTATTTCATATGGTCGACGATAGCTTTGATAATTTATTTTCTAAGAAAGAATGGGAAAAATTTAATACACCTCTCTTCAAGTACGCTGAATGTTCTACTTGCACAAACAATTTAGATCTTACATTAATCAAAGATACACGAGGATTTTTAACCGAATATTCTATGTCTACTGCATCTGAAGATATGGCAGAAATATTTTCATTTTTAATGACAGATAAAAAAAGACTTTCAAAAATTGTCATGGATGATTCCATAATTAGCAAAAAAATATCCTTTTTAAAAAATGAAATTCTTAAAATTGATGAAAATTTTAAATTTGATTAAATGATTGAAAAAGTAAAGCAAACTACTTCAGAAAAACTTCTATTAGCTTTATTTATAGTTTTAGGATTAGTAGCTATATATATTTTTTTTATTTTACCTCAAAAATGCTTGTTTATTAAAGATTACAATCCAAAAGTGTTAAGTTTTGAAAAACCAAAAAATATTGTGGTTTTAAATATTGATTGTGGCAATATTATTATAGAACTCTATCCAGAAAATTCCCCAAAATCAGTTGAAAGATTTAAAATGTTAATTTCTTTGGGCAAGTATAATGGTGTAGCTTTCCATAGAGTAATAAAAAATGTTTTAGTTCAATCAGGTGATCTAGAGTTTGGAAAAAAAGATAATTATAATTATCTTTATATCGGAACAGGAAAATCAGGATTTGGAACATTAAGATCTGAATTAAATGAAAAAATAGAATTTGTAACAGGCACTGTAGGAATGGCTAGAACGACAAATCTAGATACAGAAGACAGCCAATTTTTTATTTTATTGCAGGACGCACCGTTATTTAAGGGAGAGTATACTCCTATAGGTAAAGTGATATATGGTCTTGAAGTATTAGATACGATAACTGATGACCGTAGAAGAGAATACGTTTTAAGACCTGATTTTATTAATAGTTTTAGTTTGTTTGAAAAATAAAATTTTATCTATTTATTCCTCTAATTCTTTCAGATCTTCTTCTTAAAAGTTCAGCAGCTATTAAAACTAAAGTTGATAATAAAATTAAACAAGTTGCCACTGATAAAATTGTAGGACTTAATTGCTCTCTTAACCCTGTCCACATCTGAATTGGAATTGTTGTATTATCAAGACCTGCTAAAAACAAAACAATTACTACTTCATCAAAAGATGTAACAAAAGCAAATAATGCACCAGAAATAACTCCAGGTAAAATCAATGGTAAGGTTATTTTCATGAAAGTGTTTACTGGATTGCTACCAAGACTAGCTGCAGCCCGAGTAACGCTATGATCAAATCCTGATAAAGTTGCTGTGACTGTAATTACTACGAAAGGAGTACCTAAAATAATATGAGCAATTACAATGCCGGTATGGGTAGCGGCTAAACCAGCTTTTGCCATGAAGAAAAAGATTGCTACACCTGAAATAATTAAAGGAACAATCATTGGAGAGATCAAAGTTGCCATTATTATTCCTTTGTAGGGCATGTACCGGCTACTTAATCCAAGTGCAGCTACGGTTCCAAGTATTACTGCCCCTATAGTTGCAAATATTGCTATAAAAAAACTATTTTTTGCTGCTAATCCCCATGGATTTTTTGTTCCATAAACCATGTCTTTATACCATCTTAGTGAAAAGGCATCTGGGTCTAATCTCTTCATTCCATCAGTTATTACTAAAAACTCTTCAGCGTTAAAAGATAGAGGGAATATTACAAACAATGGTGCAATTAAAAAGAAAAACACACACCCACAAATAAAAAGATAAAGGTAATGCCATATTCTATAGTGTGGTTCTGTATATTTTGGTAAAGCCATAATTATCCTAATTTAATATTATCTATTCCTACTAATTTGTTATACACCCAGTAGACAGCCAAAACTCCAACTAACAACATTAATCCCATTGCTGAAGCAAAACTCCAGTCCAAAGTATATTTCATATGATATGCAATCTGATTACTGATT
>MDSV01001601.1_pt1 | contig 11043 bp, 10 predicted proteins | sample 810851 | NCBI WGS metagenome assembly MDSV01 (sample SAMN05326640, study PRJNA326480) | marine metagenome | isolation source: seawater | place: Atlantic Ocean: North East | collected 2012 | reverse complement strand
TTTGTAACCTCTATAATTAAAGACCAAAATATTGAATTATTTAATCATGGTAAACATGAGAGAGATTTCACATATGTTGGAGATGTAATAAATTATTTAAAAAAAATAATAAAAAAACCTCCCAAAAAAAGTGTTAAGTATCAAGTTTTTAATATTGGCTCAAACAAACCAAAGAAACTAAAATATTATCTTTCTGTTATAGAGAAGAATTTAAATAAAAAAGCTAAAATAAAATATCTTCAGCTTCAAAAGGGAGATGTGATTAAAACTCATGCAGATATAAAAAAAATAAAAGATTTTTCTAAGTTTAATAAAATTACTTCTTTTGAAAAAGGTATATCAAAATTTATAAAATGGTATAAAGAATATTATAACTTAAATATAAAATGACAATCATTGAAATTTCAAAATTAATAAAAAAAAATATAATTTTATTTATTATTTTTATTATAATCTTTTTCTCAATTTCTTTTTTTTTAACTTCAATTCAGTTAAAAAAAACAGAAAATATGAATGACTTAAACATTGAAATTTTTTATGATAGAGATAATTCAAGAGATATTAACTTTAATATAGAGAAATTAAAAATTTTTTTTTATATTTTGACAAATGCTTATAATGAAGTAGGCGCTGAACCAATTCCTCTAACTAACTACAATGTTTTAATTAATAAAGAGAGAGGGTTATCAGGTTATCATGATAGTTTACAAGAGCTTAGAATTTACCAAGGTAATTATATTGACCTCATTAATAATGAGTTAGTTACTCTAAAAGTAGACTCACAATTTCAATACAATCACACAGATATTATTAATAAATATTTTAATGATAATTTTGATATCAATCATTTTTCTAATTTCATTTCTTTATTAAAACATCGAATGCTTAATAATAATAATTTAAAATCAATAGAATTTAAAATAACCACTGACGATCCAATTTTGGCTGAAAAATATATATTTTTTTTGATTGAAGTATTCAGTCATAAAATTTGGAATGAATATAACAAGTATTTATATACAGTCTTTGATTTGTATAGTGAACACTTTAGTAATTTATTAACTATATCAAAAAATAATATACCTAAAAGATCGCCATTTTCTAAATTATTAATTAACACTTATGGATTAGATCAGTTAAATGATTTTATAGAAAATAATAAATTTAAAAGGTTTAATTATGATTATTCTTTGGATATAGAAAATTATAAAAAAACATTTTCACTTACTCAGCCATCATTATTATTTTTTATTATTTTTTCAATCATAGCTTCCTTTTGTATAATTTTATTAAAGGAAAAAATTTATAAAAAAAATTGAAGATTTTAGAAAAAATTCATTTCAGTTGTTTAATATTTATTATTCCTGCTTTGGCATCTGGACCTTTTTTACCAGATTTTATTGTCTCTGTTTCAGGAATTCTTTTCATAATAATTAGCATATTAAAAAAAGAATTTTACTACTATAAATCATTTTTTTTTATAATCTTTAGTTTTATAAATACTTATTTAATTTTTAATTCTTTAATTTCTCAGTTCCCAATTTTATCACTAGAAAGTAGTTTGTTTTATTTTAGGTTTTCATTTCTAGCATTATCAATATGGTATGCTGTTGAAAATTATAAAAATTTTTTAAAAGTTTTTAGAATTATTTTTATTATAACTGTATGTGTGATTATATTTGATGCGTATATTCAGTACTTCACTAATGTAAATTTGTTAGGATATGTTTATAATAAAGATCGGTTGTCAGGAGTATTTGGAGAAGAGTTAATTCTTGGTAGTTATCTTTCTAGACTATTCCCTCTACTTTTTGCTTTGCTAATTTTAACTAAAAAAAAAATATTTTTATTTTTAGGTTTAATATTATTCATTTTGATTGATGTTTTAACTTTTTTATCAGGTGAAAGATTAGCTTTTTTTAATATGATTGTTTTTTTGTTTATTGCAATTTTTTTGATTGATAGGTGGAAGCTTATAAGAATTTTATCATTCTTAATCTCAATTATTGCAATTATTTTTATTATTAATTCTAATCAATTAGTCAAAAATAGAATGATCAGTAAAACTTACCTTCAAATAACTAGCGATAATTATACTAACTCTGGTATTGAGAGTAAATATAGAATATTTTCTGTAGAGCATGAAAATACATATTTGGCCGCATATAGAATTTTCAAAGATAATAAAATATTTGGTGTTGGTCCAAAAAATTTTAGAGAATATTGTAAAAAACCTGAGTATAACCTTCAAGAAGGTTGTAGAAATCATCCTCATAGTTTTTATTTACAATTGTTATCTGAGACTGGAATTATCGGCTTTTTACCTATCTTTATATTTTTTATATATTTAAATTATATTTTTATTAGAAAATTTTTAAATTATTTTATTAAAAATAAATATTTCATATCAGATTATAAAATTAGCTTATTGGCATGTATTTATATTTCAATTTTTCCATTAGTTCCATCTGGAAATATCTTTAATAATTGGATGAGTATAATTTATTTTTTGCCAATAGGATTTTTATTTCTTAATGAAGATAAATATGGTAACTCGCAATTATGAAAAGTGAAGTTTATACAAAATTAGTTGAGTCAAGAGAATATCCTAATGATCCTGAAGTAATAATTGATCATTCTTTTAAGAATGAGAATGGTGAAATTATAAATTTGTTACTTCAAACTTTCACTTCAGTAGCTCTTATTCATTCCAATCCAGGCTCTGTAAGAGCCAATCATTATCATAAAACTGATTGGCATTATGCATATATTATTGAAGGAGAAATCAATTATTTTTGGAGAAAAAAAAATGAGAAGAAAAAATTAGAATCAAAAATATTTAAAAAAAATGAAATGTTTTTTACACCTCCTTTGGTAGAGCATGCAATGTTTTTTCCTATTAAAACTAGCTTTATTACATTTGCAAAAAATAAAAGAGACCATATAAGTCATGAAGGTGATTTAGTAAGAGTAAAGCTTATTGATTCAAAATACAATCATAAAGCAAAAATTTTTGAACCTTTTGAAATTACTAATTGATTAACAAATATTTTACAATAAAAAAAAATTGCAGGTTGTGTAATTCAACAAACCTTGAAAAATGCATTTCTTTTCCAAATACTCCTTTAGCAAATGAGTTTGTAATTAAAAAAAAAAATCAAAAGAAATTTCCTCTTGAAGTTTTTATATGTTTAAATTGTAAGCATTTGCAGTTGATACATGTCGTAAACCCAAAATTACTTTTTTCTAATTATGTATACGTATCGGGAACATCAAAAAGTTTTATAAATCATTTTAAAAATTATGCCTTGTCTATCACCAAGCATAATCAAATTAATAAAAATGATCTAATATTGGAAATTGGATCTAATGATGGAGTTCTTCTAAATTCATTCTATAAATTAGGTTATAGGAATATTTTGGGTATTGAACCGGCAAAAAAAATTGCTAATAAAGCTAATACATCTGGTTTAAAAACTATTAATTCCTTTTTTGATAATAAAACTAAAAATATAATCTATAAAAAATTTGGAAAAGCAAGAGTCATTATTGCTAATAATGTGTTTGCGCATATTGATGATTTTAATGGTGTATTTGATAACATCAAAAGTCTTTTAATGGACAATGGTTTGGTTTATTTTGAAGTTTCATATTTACTTGATGTAGTTAAAAAAAAATTATTTGATACCATTTATCACGAACATCTTTCATATCATTCTGTTTTTCCAATTATTAAGTTTTTAAAAACAAAGAATTTATATCTTATTGATTATAAAAGGATAGATACTCATGGCGGTTCAATAAGATTTATTGTTTCTAAAAATAAGAAACTTATAAATTATAAAAAAATTAATAAAATAATTGCATTAGAGAAAAAAAATTTTTTATATAGAAAGAATACTTTTAATAAATTTTATTCTTATGTAATGCAAAAGAAAAAAAATTTATTAAAAAAACTAATAGCTTTAAAAGATACTAATAAAAAAATAGTTGGTTTTGGAGCTCCAGCAAAAATGACAACATTAATTTATACATTTGAGCTTAATTCAAATAATTTTTTTGATTTTATAATTGATGACTCGCCGATCAAGCAAGGACTTTATTCACCAGGCACTAATATAAAAATAGTTTCATCAAAGTATTTAGTTCGTAGCAAAGCTGATGTTTGTGTTGTATTTGCATGGAATTTTTATCAAGAGATACAAAAAAAGCACTTTAAATGGCAAGAGCAAGGTGGTATTTTCATTAATCCTTTAAAATAATATGTATAAAAAATTTAGTAATGAAAGCGATATTAATGAGATTATAGGTTTTTTGGATAAAGAATACCAAAAGTTTGAAAATAAAACTATATTATTAACTGGAGGAAGAGGTTTTTTAGGTAGATATTTTACTGAGATTTTTCTTAAAATTAATAAAAAATTAAAAAAACCATGTACCATCATTTCTATTGATAATTTAATTACCTCTGGAAAGTTAGGAGATGAATTACCTCAAGATAAAAATTTTACTTTTTTAAAAAAAAATATTTCAAAAAAAATCAAAATTGATGGCAAAATTGACTACATAATACACGCTGCAGGTATTGCTAGTCCTTATTACTATAAAAAATGGCCTCTTGAAACTCTTGAAGTAGCTACAACTGGTTTAAAAAATGTATTAGATTTAGCTTATAAAAATAATTCTAAACTTGTATTTTTTAGTTCGAGTGAGATTTATGGTAACCCTGACAATAAAAATATTCCAACCCTTGAAAGTTATAATGGTAATGTTTCATGCTTGGGTCCAAGAGCATGTTATGATGAAAGTAAAAGACTTGGTGAAACTTTGGTAAGAGTGTATTCTACACAGTATGGGCTAGATGCATCAATAATAAGACCATTTAACGTTTTTGGCCCTGGAATGCAAAAAAATGATTTTAGGGTACTCCCAAATTTTATATCAAAAATAGTAAATAATGAAAAAATTCAAGTTTATGGCAATGGTAATCAAACTAGAACGTATTGCTATATATCTGACGCTATGAACGGTTTTATTAGAGTAATGTTAAAAGGAAATAGGGGGGAACCTTATAATATTGGTAATTCTAACCCAGAACTCTCAGTTAAAGATTTAGTCAAGAAGCTTAAAAAAATTCTTCCACAAAAAAAAATCAACTTTGATATTGTTGATCATCCAGATTCTTATCCTGCAGATGAGCCTCAAAGAAGATGTCCAGAATTAACAAAATCTCTTCATCATCTTGAATATCAGCCAAAGATAAATATCGATGAAGGTCTAAAAAGGTATTTTGAATGGGCTGAAATAAATTATTAATGCTTAATGTTGCTTTAATAGGTGTTGGTAAATGGGGGAAGAATTATTATCGAATTTTAGATGATTTACATAAAAAAAAAATAGTAAATTTCAAATTTATTTCAAAATTCAATATTAAAAAAAAACACATTAAATATTTTGATAAAAAAATATTAAATATAAATGAATTATTTAAAAAAAATATTGATGCTTTATTTATAACTTCACCTCCAGAGTCACATTACGAAATAGCAAAAGAAAGTTTAAATAGGAATATACCTGTGTTTATTGAAAAACCTTTCACACTAAGTTATTGCCACGTTAGAAAGATTAAGAATTTACTAATTAATAAAAATTTAATTTTTTTAATAAATCATCAATATTTATTTTCCCCTTATTTTCTTAAACTAAAAAAAATTATAAATAAAAAAAGAATAGTTAGTATTTATAGTGAGGGTCATGGAGTTGGGCCCAAAAGAAATTATTCGACTTTATGGGACTGGGCTCCTCATGATTTATCTATGATTTTTAGTATATTGGGTATCAAAGAAAAATATTATATTTTAAGTGTAAAAAAAACTTTAATTAATGGAGGTACTAATTGGAATATAAATCTTATGTATAAAAAAATACCTATAAAAATTAGTATTGGAAATGGTTATAAGAAAAAAACTAGAAAACTGATTATTGAAGAAAAATCTGATAATATTTATATCTTTAATGATAAAAATATAAATAAAAATAAATTAAGAAAAAATAATAAGTCAATATTTGTAAAGCATAAATTTCCACTAGAAAATAAAATCAATCATTATATTAAATTTGTAAAATTAAATAAAAAAGAAAAAATAGATTCATTTAAATATATGAAAGATATTAATTTATCTTTAAATATAGCTAATTATATTGAAAAAATTTCATCTAATTATTATTAAGGCAATAATATGTTTTATATTTCAAAAACCCCATTAAGAGTAAGTTTGTTTGGTGGAGGTACAGATTTTCCTGAATATTTCAAAAATAATAAAGGAGCAGTTCTTGGTTTTGCAATAAACAAATATATTTATACATTTGCTTCAAAAATGCATCCGTCAGTCGCTTCTAAATTTAGAATAAGTTATAAAAAAATGGAAAAGGTAAGCAGAATTAATGACATTAATCACCCAATTATTAGAGCTATTTTAAAAAGAAATTCTTTTATTTTAAAAGATAAATGGCATTTTGGTACTCTTGCAGATGTTCCAGCTGGGACTGGATTGGGAAGTTCATCTGCTTTTACAGTGTCGTTTTTAGATTTGATTAGTAAAATAGAAAATAAAAAATATTCTAAAAATAAAATTGCAAAAAATGCGCATTATATCGAAAGAGTTTTATTGAAAGAAAATGTAGGGCTTCAAGATCCATATCATTCTGCATTAGGAGGTTTTAATATTTTTAGGTTTTATAAAAATAAAATTTCAACTGAAAAAATAAAGATATCAAATACTAAATTAAAACTAATAAATGATTCATTGATGTTATGTTATTTTGGTAATAATAGAAAATCTAGCATAATTTCATCTAAGCATATTGATAAAATAAAAAAAGGAAAGAATATAAATTATTTAAATGATATGTACAAAAGTGTAAATCAAGCAAAAAAAATTTTAATTAATTTGCAAGGAAAAAAAATGCTTATTGAGCTTGGAGAGTTGTTGAATAAAAATTGGGAAATTAAAAAAAAATTATCAACTGATATTTCAAATAACAGAATCGATAAAATAATTAATATAGGTATTTCTTGTGGCGCATATGGAGCTAAGTTGTGTGGAGCTGGAAGTGGAGGATTTGTATTATTTCTAATCAATAAGAAACTTAAAAATAAATTAATTAAAAAACTCACATACAGGCATCCTTGTATGGAAATAAATATCGATTTTAACGGAGTTACATAAATTATGAAAACTAAAGTTTTTATTACTGGTTTTGCAGGGATGGTGGGGTCTCATCTAACAGATTATCTATTAGCTAATACTGACTATGAAATTATTGGTTTTATTAGATGGCAAGAAAATATGGAAAATGTTGAACATTTATTTGAAGAAATAAATAAAAATAAAAGAATTAAATTATATTATGGAGATATTAATGACATAAACTCAATTCAAAATTCTTTAGAATTATTTATGCCAGATTTTGTTTATCATCTTGCTGCTCAAAGTTATCCTCTTACAAGTTTTACAAGCCCGATTGATACTTTAAACACAAATATAATTGGTACAGAAAATTTACTTTCTTCTTGTAAGAAGATAGTTCCAAACGCATTAATACATGTATGCTCTTCATCTGAGGTTTTCGGTAAAGTCGATAAAAAAAATCTTCCAATAAATGAAGATGTAAATTTTCAACCAGCTTCACCATATGCTATATCTAAAATTGGCACAGACCTAATTGGAAGATTTTATGCAGAAGCTTACAATATGAAGGTGCTGACAACTAGAATGTTTACTCATACTGGGCCAAGAAGGGGCGACGTATTTGCTGAGTCATCATTTGCAAAACAAATTGCAATGATTGAAAATGATTTAATGGAGCCAATAATTAGAGTTGGAAATCTTAATAGTTTAAGAACTTGGTCAGATGTTAGGGATGCAGTAAGAGCTTATCACTTATTATTGACTGTTAATCCAATTAAAGGTGAATATTATAATATTGGTGGAAATTATACTTGCACTGTTGAGGAAATGTTAAATTTTTTGATTTCAAAATCAAATTCAAATAAAAAAATACAAATACAAGTAGATAAAAATAGGTTAAGACCAATTGATGCAGATTTACAAGTACCTGATACAACTAAATTTAAAAAACATACAGGTTGGGAGCCAATTTTTTCTTTTGATCAAACCATGACAGATTTATTGAATTATTGGAGAACAAAAGTTAACAATAAAAAAATATATTTATCAAGATAATGCATAAAAATAGCAGAATTTTTCTTGCTGGACATAATGGAATGTTAGGCAGGGCTCTCCATAGATCTCTTTTAAAAAAAGGATATAAAAAAATAATAACTATTAGAAAAAAAAATTTAGATTTGAGGGAAGAACAAAAAGTTGAAAAATTTTTTATTAAACAAAAAATTGATTATGTTATCATAGCTGCTGCTAAAGTAGGTGGTATTTATGCAAATGATACTTTTCCTGCTGATTTTATTACTGACAATCTTAGAATTCAAAATAATTTAATTAGATTAAGTAATGAATTTAATATTAAAAAATTAATTTTTATTGCTTCATGCTGTATTTACCCAAAAGAATGTCCCCAACCTATGAAAGAGGAAGATCTTTTAACAGGCAGATTGGAGCCCTCAAATGAAGGTTACGCCCTAGCAAAAATTTCAGGAATCAAAATGTGTCAGTCATTTTATAAACAATATGGACTAAAATCATTTTGCCCAATGCCAATTAATCTATATGGCCCGAATGATAATTTTCATCCAATGAATAGTCATATAATTCCAGGACTAATAAATAGAATACATAAATCAAAAATAGAAAATAAAAAAACTACTACTCTCTGGGGTACTGGTTTGCCAAAAAGAGAATTTATGCATGTTGATGATTGTGCTGATGCAATACTTTATGCAAATAATTTTATAAATGATGGTTCATTAATAAATATTGGACCTGGAAAAGAACTAACCACACTTCAAACAGCAAAACAAATATCTAGAGCTATAGGATTCAACGGAAAAATAATTTTGGACCCAACTAAATTAGATGGCACTATGAGAAAAAAAGCTAATAGTTCAAAACTAAAAAAATTAGGATGGAAACCTAAAATTAAATTTGAAGATGGTTTGAGAGATACATATTCATGGTATTTAAAAAATGTCAAAAATTGAAAAGATTTGGAAAATTTTTGACACAGTTCAAAAAAAAAATATCATAATACTTATAGTCATGATGATTTTTGGTATGCTTTTAGAATTACTTGGTATTTCTTCAATTATACCACTCATTTTTGTAATTTTTGATCAAAATTCTTTTTTTGTAAAATATTCAAATTCATTTGGTTTTTTTGAACTTATTAATATGAGTACTGAAAATATAATTTGGTTTTTTTTGGCTTTAATAGGTTTTATTTATTTATTTAAATTTTTTTATTTATCTTTATTGTCTTGGAAATTAAATAAGTTTATTTTTGATCTTAATGCTAATATTTCAAAAAGATTATTATTTAAATATTTGTCTAAAGACATACTTTTTCATTCACAAAAAAATTCTTCAGAACTAATTAGTAACATAATTATTGAGTCAACTAAACATTCACAACAGGTTGTTGGCCCAGCTTTAAGGTTGTTGAGTGAAATAGTTGTTTTTTTTGGAATTATTATTTTATTACTATATTTCGAGCCATATATAACTTTTTCTGCTTTATTTATATTTGTTATTTTATCTTCAATTTTTATAATGATTTTTAGTCCCTATATTGTCAATTGGGGAAATATTAGAATATCAAATGAAAAATTGAGAATACAACATGCTAAACAAAGTATAGAGGGTATCAAAGAAATTAAATTAGAAAATGTCGAAGATAAATTTATTGAAGAGTTTGAAAAACCTAATAATTTAGCTTTAAAAGCTCAAACTAAACACACCACATTATTAGAAATACCAAGGTATGGTATTGAGTTAGTGGCTTTATTGATGGTTATATTTTTAATTATTTATTTAAGTGTTAATGGAAAAAATAATTCAGAATTACTTGTTATTCTTGGCATATTCTCTGCAGCAACATTAAGAATTCTTCCTTCTATAAATAAAGTTTTAGTTGCCTTTCAAAATTTGAAATTTGGTATTCCTGTTATAGATAAGATATATGAAGAATTAAAAACAAATAATAAAGAAGAACTATCAGATAAAAATAAAGATAATAGAATTCATTTTAAAAAATCTCTTAAGATTAATAATATTTCATTTAAATATCCCAATAGAGAAAATAATATAGTTGAAAATTTGAATTATAAATTTGATAAAGGCAAATCATATGGCATTTATGGTGATAGTGGATCAGGAAAAAGTACTATAATATCAATTTTGACAGGTCTTATTGAACCAAGTGAAGGATCCATATTAGTAGATAATATTAATATTAATCAAAATATTAAATCTTGGATGAATAATATATCTTTAGTTTCTCAAAAAATTTTTTTATTGGATGACTCAATTAAAAACAATATTTTATTAGGAACAAAACAATTAGATGAAAAAGAATTAAGTAATGTTATTAGGTTAGCTAAATTAGATGAGCTAATTGCTTCTTTACCAAATAAAATAAACACTACAATAGGAGAACTCGGTGCTATGTTATCTGGCGGTCAAATTCAGAGAATCGGAATAGCAAGAGCTCTCTATAAAAATCCAGAATTACTAATACTTGATGAATCGACTAATGCTTTGGACACTCAAACAGAAAAAGAATTATTAAATGATTTGTATAATATTCAGGATAGATGTACTAAAATTTTTGTTTCTCACAAAATGTCAGTTTTAGAAAAATGTGATATAATATTAAAAGTTGAAAATAAAAAAATAAGTTTAATTAAATAATTTGGTGACTTCTTGATAAAAATTAATTTTAAATCAATTTTTAAAAGAGATCTTTATTCAACTTATATTTTTATATTTTCTATTATTTTTCTGATAGTAAATATAATTTTTAGAAATTATTTTGTTGTAATTCATGATAATGAGCCAGATTTAATTA
>MDSV01158909.1_pt1 | contig 11044 bp, 9 predicted proteins | sample 810851 | NCBI WGS metagenome assembly MDSV01 (sample SAMN05326640, study PRJNA326480) | marine metagenome | isolation source: seawater | place: Atlantic Ocean: North East | collected 2012 | reverse complement strand
ATAAATTTTTATTTTTTTCATGAGGATCTTGATAAAAACGATCTATTCTTCCAGTATTAAAAGATGAAGATCTTCTTTTAACCCCATGAACTTCATAATTTTTTTTTAGTAAGAATTCTGCTAAATATGAACCATCTTGACCAGTAATACCAAATATAATTGCTTTTTTTTTCATTTCTTAACAGTTTAATAAATCATTTTTTAAAAAATTTATACTTAATTAAGGTATTTAACGCTTTGAGGGCATCCGAAAATTTTATTTTTTTCCCACTTTTATAGTCTCTACCTTTGTAGGAAATTGGAATTTCAATAATATTGATTTTCATATTAGATATTTTAGTTGTTACTTCTGGACAAAAACTAAAACCATTTTCTTCTAACTTTATATTTTTAAATACATCTGTTTTAAATAATTTATAACATGTGTGTGCATCTGTTAACTTTTGATTATTAATTAAATTAGATATAATTGTTAGTATATGATTTGCAAATATTCTAAAAATAGACGTAAAATTTTTTAATTTATATCTATTTTTATTTAACACTCTTGATCCATACACCACGTCACACTTTCCATTCATAATAGGTTTTAACAAATTATAATAATCGTTAGGGTTATATTCTAAGTCAGCATCCTGAATAATTACATAGTCACCATTTATAAAACTCTGAGCTGATCTAATTGCTGATCCTTTACCTTGATTTTCTTTATGGTATATAACTTTTGTTACTTTTTTTGATAATCTACTCTTTATTAATGATTTTGTTCCATCCGTAGAGGCATCATCTACTAAAATTATTTCTTTTGAAATGAAATTAATTTCATTAACTTTGTATATTATTTTTTCAATAGTATTTATTTCGTTATAAACTGGAATAATAATTGTAAGCATTATTTAGATAGATATATTACATTTTAGCTAATGATTGAAATAATAATATATTCATTGATTTCAAATTTAATGTTTTATTCTTATGGTCATTTTTTAAAATACAAAAGTTTTATAAATAAAATTGAAAACATAAACGATAGATCGATACTCGGTTGTATTTTCCTATCTTTTTTAGCTTTAACATTAAATTTTTTTTTACCTTTAAATAAAGAAATAAACACACTGATATTATTAATAGGTATAATTTTTTTATTTATTAAAAGAAAAAATAATTTTAAGAAAAAAGAAATTTTATATATTATTTTAACTTCTGTAATTTCAAGTGGCCTGTTACTTTATAGCAACGTAAATAGGCCGGATGCAGGACTTTATCATTTACCTTATGTTAGTTTTTTAAATGAAAATAAAATAATATTTGGATTATCAAATATACATTTTAGATTCGGAACTGTATCAATTATTCAATATCTTTCGGCAATCAATAATAATTTTATTTTTAAAGATATTGGAATTGTTATTCCTCTGGCAAGTATAGTTACGTTTTTTATTATTTATTTCTTTAATATGGTTTTAAAAATAATTAAAGATTTAGATAATATCTCTCATGCAAATTTATTTTCGTTATTCATAGTTATCTTTATAAGTTATAAAATTAATAGATATAGCTCATTTGGTAACGATGCAGTAGCACATCTGTCATTATTTTACTTGATATCGAAATTACTAGAAAAAAAAAAACCATGCCTATCTTTTATTTCTCTAATTGCTATTTTTGCATTTATAAATAAAACAACTTTAATTATAGTTTTAATAATTCCATTATATGTTTTTTTAAAAGATATAACTTTTAAAAACTTAAAAGTACTTTATTCATTTTCAGCGTTTTTTTTTATTTTTTGGATTTTTAAAAATGTAATTATTTCTGGATGTTTAATTTACCCAGTTCAACAAACCTGTTTCAATAGTTTGAATTGGACCGATATGAAGGAAATTAAAACTGAGAGTATTTCAGGAGAAGTGTGGTCAAAAGATTGGCCAAATCGAGTTGATAAAAAAATATCAATGGAAGAGTATAATAAAAAATTTAACTGGTTTTCATCATGGTCTAAAAAACATGGAGTTATTATGTTTAATATAATTATTCCTTATTTTTTGGTCTGTTTAATTGTTGTTTATTTAATTAGATCTAAAAAAGCATCAAAAGAACTTATATTACTTAGTAAAAATCAATTTTTAAATTTTTTTCTATTTTTTAGCTTTATTGGAACCTTTATGTTTTTTACAAAATTTCCACTATATAGATACGGATACTCTTATTTAATATCTTTTTTTATACTAATTATAAATTTTGCATGCTTTAAAATTGATAAAAAAAGTTTAATAAAAACTAGTAAATTTATCTTAATTTTCTGTATTATAATTTTTACTGGAAAACAACTTCAGAGATACGCCAAAAATATAGAGTCAGATTATATTTGGCCTAGAATATATTCCTATGGAACCAATGAAAAAGTTAATGCAAAGAAAATTTCTTTTAAAAGTGATATTATAATTTATCAATTTGATGGTTTATGCATGTACAGTAAATCTCCATGTTCAACTTATAAATTAAAAAATAATCTGAAAATTGAAAAAAAATTTGGTTATTATTTTGTTAATATAAATATATAAAAACTTAAGTTATTAAAAATTATTTTTATTTTAAAATACTTTGAATAGTATCACAAATATAATCTATTTCTGACACACTTAGTTTTAATCCACTTGGTAAATTTAAACCCTTTGATCCTATAGTATAAGAATTGTAATTATTAACTCTGATTTTTTTTCCCCAAATTGGATAATCACTTATTTTTGGAAATGTTGGCCTTGTATCTATATTTTTTTCTAATAATTTATTTAAAAAAATCTCTCTATTAATTTTAGTATTTAATAATGCACTACTCATCCAGTATGTACTAAATGAAGTTTCATTTTCTTTATGCATTGTAATTAAAGGTTCTAAATTTTTTAGTCTTTCGTAATATAGTTGAAATATTTTTCTTTTTTTAATCACAAACTCCTCAACCCTGCTCAATTGCCCTAAAGCTATAGATGCTTGTATATTTGACATTTTATATTTCACGCCTGGCTCTTCTATCCAAAAAGTTCTTTTTAAACTTCTTCCAAAATCAGCAATTTTTTTTGCTTTTTCATATAAACTTTTATTTTTCGTTGTAAGTATTCCTCCCTCACCTGCAACTAATAATTTTGCTCCTTGAAAACTAAACGCAGCAAAATCTCCAAATGTTCCGCACATTTTATTGTTAATTTTTGCTCCAATTGCAGGTGCAGCATCCTCAATAATTTTTATTTTATATTGATCACAAATTTTTTTTATTTCAAACATTTTTGCTGGCTCACCATACATATGAACAGGAATTACGACTTTAGTTTTTTTATTTATTTTTCTTTCAAGAGATTTTGGACACATATTCCATGTGTCTTTTTCAACATCGCAAAAAATAGGTCTCGCACCTACTAACTGAACTGCCCTTGCTGTTGCTACCCAACTAAAATCAGGTACGATTACCTCATCCCCTTTTTTGATTCCTAAAGCCAATAAACCTATATGTATCGCTCCTGTGCAGCTTGATGTTGCAATTGAATATTTAGAATTTAAAAATGACGAAAACTGTTCTTCTAGAGTCTTTATATAATGCGAATGATTCTTATTCCATCCATTTCGTATAGCGTCTTCAACATTGCTTGTTTCATAATGAGAAATAGAAGGACCTCCGGTTAAAATAAGTTTTTTTTTCTTTTTGATTTTAATCTCATAATGCTTCATTAAATAAAAAAATGTATTTTTAATACGATCAGAAATTTTTAAAGGAGTACTTTCTAAAAATACTATTTTATTTTTTTATTTTTTTTTAATTAAAGGAATTTTTGAAACAATTTTAAAACCATTTTTTTTATAATATTTAATTGCTCTCAAATTATTGCTCATCACTTTTAATTGAATATTTTCAATAAACAATACTTCTTTTGAAAAACTTAATAACGCTTGTAAAACTTTTGAAAAAATATTTTTTTCGTAACAATTTTTAAATTTTATTACATTGTCTATTTCTAGACTATTTTCTGATGAGTTATGTTTAAGTAAACCCATAACACCACATATTAAATTTTCTTTATTTACAAGCAAAAACATTATTCTATTATTTGTTGATAGAAGTTTCTTAATCCATTTTTTTGTTGATATTTCAGTAGCTTGAAATTGGGTTGGATAATATTTTTTAAATTTATTTCTATAAAAAGTAAGTTTTTTTATTAATTCATTATTTTCTAAGTAGAGTTTTGAAAGTGGTATTAGGTAATTATTTTCATTTATTTTAATTCTATTTACCAAAGTCTTTTCTAAAGATTTAGTATTTTTTAGAAATTTAAAATATTTTTTTACTTTATGATCAATTATTGTGCTACTTAGCATTATATTTATAATTTTATTTTATTATTAAAATTGGATAAAATTTAAATAGGTTATATATAGTAATATGAAAAAAATTTCCATAATATCTCCATGTTTTAATGAAAAAGAAAATTTAATTGATTTAACGAACTCAGTAAAAAATATATTTGAAAAATTAAATAAATATGACTATGAGCATATAATTACGGATAATAACTCAGAAGTTGAGACAAAAGAAATTCTTAGAAATTTAGCAAGTAGGAATAAGAAAATTAAAATTTTATTTAATTCTAAAAATTTTGGATCTCAAATGTCTACATTTAATGCCATAAAGTATGCCACGGGAGATGCGGTTTTTCTTTTTTTACCCTCAGACATGCAAGATCCTCCAAATTTAATACCTGAATTTTTAGATGAATGGGAAAAAGGTTTTGATGTTGTGTATGGAACAAGAGATAAAAGACAAGAAAATTTTATAATGAAAAATATAAGATTTGCCTACTATAGAATTATTAATAAAATTTCTTTAAACACAATTCCTCTAAATATTTCAGATTTTCAACTTGTTGATAAAAAGATTTTAAATGAAATTGTAAAAATCAATGACAACTCACCATTTATTAGAAGTTTACCAATATCTTTTACAGATAATATATCTCGCGTTAGCTATGAATTTAAAAAAAGAAAATATGGCCAAAGTAAAGAACTTTTTAAATCTCTAGTAAATACAGGAATAAAAGGTTTAATATTTGCATCTAACGCACCTTTCAGATTATTAATTTTTTTTGGATTTATAACTTCATTGTTATCAATAATTTATGGATTTTATAGTTTAATAAATCATCTTTTTTTTATTCAAGATGTAGATAGAGGAATGCCATTATTACTTGTAAGTTTTTTTATTTTTTTTGGATTAAATTTATTTTTTCTTGGTTTTATAGGTGAATATATAACAAATATATATAGTATGATGTTAAACAAGGATCGTGTTTTAGTCTCTGAAAAAATTAATTTTGACTAAAGTCTTATTTTTTTTTCAATAAGGTTAAAAACTGACCTGGAATCTATTTTTGCTTTTTTCCTTAAAAAATTTTTATCTCCAACAATTTTAATAAATTCATCTTTAATTCCAATTATTTCAAAATTTACTTTTAAATTATTTTTATTGATTAAATTTAAAAAAAGCTCTCCAAAACCTCCATTAATATTATTTTCCTCTAAAGAAAAAATATAATTGAATTTTTTTAAAATAGAAATTAATTGTCTATTAAATATTAATGGCTTTATTGAGGGAAACGACAATATCTCGGTCTTATAATTTTTTTTATTTAATAAAACCGAAGCTTTCATTGCTTCCTCTAGAATTGAACCTGTAGTACAAATTAATATTTTTCCCTTTATCTTTTTATTAATTGGAAAAGTATAAAAATTTGTAATTTCTTTAGCATAATTTTTATTTACAATTAAAAATTTTGTATTGTTTGAAAAAATTTTTTTGTTTATTTGTCTCAGTTCTTTAAATGTTGCAGGATTAAAAATTGAAATATTAGGTATTGATCTAATTACAGATATTACTTCCGTCGCATGATGAGAAAATCCTAATTGTCCATATTCATAACCAGAGCCACAGCTAATAATTGTAACATCTAAATTATGATAACATAAATTATTTCTTATAAACTCTAAGCATCTTAAACTAGGAAAATTACCTATTGAATAAATAAAAACTTTTTTTTTTTCTTTTGCTAATCCAGCAGCTACAGCAATCATATTTTGCTCAGAAATACCAACATTAAAAAATTGATTGGGCAGTTTTTTTGCAAATTCATCAAATAAAGAATATCCAAGATCTCCGGTTAACAATATTAAATTTTTATTTTTTTTAGCTTTATTAAAAATTAATTTAATAAGATCATTTCTCATCATTTTATTTTATTAATTCTTTTAAAGCTAAATTATATTCTTCAGTATTTGGGTTTTTATAATGCCATCTAATGTCTCTCTCCATAAAACTAACTCCTTTTCCTTTTACGGTGTTGGCAATTATTACTTTTGCTGATTTAGTCTTTTTTTTTAAAGTGTATTTTAGTTGATCTATATCGTTCCCATCAACTTCGAAAACATCTAAACCAAAAGATTTAAATTTTTTTTTTAAAGGATTTAATTTTAAAGTTTTTTCTGTAGTTAAAATACTTTGATAATAATTTCGATCCACTATAATGGTAAGGTTATTCAGCTTATGATGATTTGCAAATAATAATGCTTCCCAGCAAGATCCCTCATTCAATTCGCCATCACCAACTAAAGCAAATATGTTAGATTTTTTTTTATCTAATTTACTAGCTAAAGCGATGCCGCATGCAACTCCAATACCACTACCTAAAGATCCAGTTGAAAACTCTATGCCTGGAACTTTATAATGAGAAACATGACCACTAAATATTGATCCATTTTTATAATATTCATCAATTTTTTTTATAGGAATTATTTTTAATAAAGCTAAAGCTGCATAAACTGCTGCTCCTGCATGGCCCTTTGATAAGATAAACTTGTCTCTTTTATCATTTTTATAGTTTTTTTTTGAAAAATTCATATGGTCAAAATATAAAACTGAAATTATTTCTATACATGAAAATATAGAAGCTATATGAGAGGCTCCACCTCTATAAATCATTCTTAGGGTCAGTATTCTTAAATTTTTTGCAAAATTATCTGCAGAATTATTTTTAAATAATTTATGCATTAATTTTTTTTTCTAAAAATGTTTCTATTTTATTTTGTATGTATTTTATTTTTGATTTATTAAGACCATGATGACAACCAATCAAAATACCATTCTTCATTAAATAATCTGCATTTGGATAACTTTTATTTTTTATGCATTTTATTTTTTTAAAACCTGGTTGTCTTAATATATTTCCGGTAAAAATAACTCTTGTTTGAATTCCATTTTTTTCCAAATAGATCATAAGATCTTTTCTTTTAAAATAATTTGTTTCTTTTAAAATTAATGGAAATGCCAACCAAGCAGTTTTTGTTTCATTATAAATTTTTGGAGATAAAAAATAATATTCATATTTTTTTACAAATTTTAGATGGCTTTGAAAATTAACTTCTCTAATTTTGAAGTTGTTTTTTAATTTTTTTAATTGAACCAACCCGAACGCTGCACCAATTTCTGAAGGTTCAAAATTATATCCCGGAGTCTCAAATACAAATTTTTTGTCATAGTCTATTTTATCTAATTTAATATTAAATCTATTTTCAATTTTCTCAGAATCTTTATAAAGCGAAGAGCTTCTTCCCCAGGATCTTAAAAGCTTACATTTTTCATATAACTTTTTATTATTTAGAGATATAGATCCTCCATTTCCAGCACAACTTATTATATGCGATCCATAGAAGCTTGTTATTGAAATATCGCTAAACTTTCCAGTGCTAGATTTGTTGTATTTTGCTCCTAATGTGTCCGCGGAATCCTCAATAATTAATAAATTATATTTTTTTGCTAATTTTTTTATTATTTGCCAATTAGGTAAATTTCCAATTAAATTAGGGATACAAAATCCAACAGTTTTCTTATTTATTTTTTTTTCAATTTGTTTTTCATCAATACATAAAGTTTGTTTATTTACATCAATAAAATTTGGAACAAAACCAGATTGAGTCATTGACGCAACAGTTGTACCAAAGGTCAAAACTGGTGTTATAAAATTTGACCCCTCTTTATAATTTAAACATTGGAAAGCCAATAAAAGAGCTGAACTACCTGAGTTAACTAGAAGCGAATATTTTTTTCCAAAAAGTTTAGATAATTCTTTTTCGAATTTATATACACATGATCCCATTTGTGTACCCACCTTTAAGGTGCTTAGAACAGCATTAACTTCATTTCTATCATATACATTTTGCCCATAATTTACTCTCATTTTACCTCAGCTATATAATTTTTAATTTGATTACAAGTATATTCATACATATTTTTTTTTTGAAAAAATTTTTCGTACCAGCTTAAAGTTAAATCAATTGAATTATTTAAATCAATTTTTGGTGACCATCCAAGTAATTTTTTTGCAAGCGAACTATTTAGACCTAAAAATTTTTTCTCTAAAAATTTTGAGTTTTTATTATTTGAAATTTTTTTTGTTTTCAAATTATATTTTTTTAACATTATATCTGCTACATTTTTGACTGTACTTATATTGATATTAGATGGGCCAAAATTTAAAGTATTAATACCTTTTATTTTTTTTTGATATGTTTTTTCAGCAGTTAAAATATATCCAAATAAGCAATCAATAACATGTTGCCATGGTCTCACATGTTTAGAATTTCTAATAATAAATTTTTTATTTTTTTCGTAAGATCTTATAAAATCAGGAATTAATCTATTTTCAGACCAATCACCTCCTCCAATCACATTTCCAGCTCTTAAAGTAAAAACATTTTTTTTATTTTTAAAGAATAATTTTCTATAAGATCGAACCAGCATTTCTACAGAAACTTTCGAAAAACTATAAATATCATCTCCACCCAGTCTATCGCTTTCTTTAAAAAAATTTTTTTTATTTTGATTTGAGTAAACTTTGTCAGTTGTAATTACTAAAATTGTCTTTAGTGAAGGGATATTTTTCGATATTTCAAGTATATTAGCTGTTCCAACAATATTTGTTTCAATTGTATTTATTGGATCTTTAAAAGACTCTATTACTAACGGTTGTGCTGCAAGATGAAAAATTATATGTGGTTTTGACTTGATGATTACTTTTTCAAGTTTTTTTTTATCTTTAATATTTAAAAAAACATTTTTATCAATTTTTTTTTTCAAATCTATAATAGTAAAAATATTTCTTTTATTTAAAGGGGGTAAAGAAATACCTGTTACTTCTGCTCCAAGAATTTTCATCCAAATTGAAAGCCATGTACCTTTAAAACCTGAATGTCCAGTAATCAAAACTCTTTTATTTTTCCAAAATCTTTTCATTATTTATTTCCAAATTTTCCATGGAGCTTTATTTGTATTCCAAAGATTTAATAAATAATTTTTATCCCTAAGAGTATCCATTGCATACCAAAACTTTTTATGTTTAAAAACTGATACCTGTTTACTTTTTGCTAAGTTAGGTAAAACATCGGTCTCTAAAATAGATTGATCATTTTCAATATGGCTAAATATTTTTTTATTTAAAACAAAAAAACCTCCATTAATCCATCCACCATCTCCAATTGGCTTTTCAACAAAGTCCTCTACTAAATTTGAATTTTGTGAAACTTTTAATGATCCAAATCTTCCTGAAGGTTGCACTCCTGTTAAACAAGCAATTTTTTTTTCTTTTTTGTAAAATTTAATAAGTTCATTAATATTTACATTGCTTAAACCATCACCATAAGTGAGTAAAAAATTATCTTTTAAATATTTTTTTATTTTTAAAATTCTACCTGCGGTGTTGGTATCTTCCCCCGTATCAATAAGAGATATCTTCCAATCCTCACTTGATTTTTTTAAAACTTTAATTTCTCTATCAGAAGTACTTATTATTACGTCTGATGAATGTAGTGAATAGTTTGCAAAAAACTCTTTGAGCAAATATCCCTTATAACCACAACAAATTATAAATTCTTTTATTCCAAAACATGAATAATATTTCATAATATGCCAAATTATTGGCATGCTACCAATTTCTATTAAAGGTTTAGGTTTTGAAATTGTTTCCTCTGATATTCTACTTCCTTTTCCCCCAGCTAAAATAACTAATTGCATATTAAAATAATTATTGATGTGTATATACTAATAATAATGATTTTACTAAAAAATTTATTTGAAAAAATACTACTTAAAGAAGTAAACAAATTTAATAATCGAAATATATTTTGTCTTTATTTATTATTTTTGCTTTTAATAATAACTATATCCATAATTTTTTATGAAAATTTTATTTATCTATATCCTGAAATTATTGATAGTGAATCGAATATAATTTATAAAAATATACCCTTCGAGTATGGCAAACTCATAGAAAATCTTATTATTAATAAAAAATATTCTTCGACAATAAGTATTTTAGACAATGATGTTGAGTTTTATTTAAATAGAATGCCGATAGTACCGTTTATTTATTTTTTAACAAACTTAGTTTCTTCAAAATTATATTTTTTAATTATTGCCAAAAATACTATTTTTTTTTCAATATTGTTTTTTACTATATTGGAATTTTCAAAACAAAAAAAATACAAGTTTTTTTCTTTTTTAATTTTAAATTTAATTTTTTTTTATAATTTCTATAATTTAAAAATTATTTTCAACTTTGTATATGCTGACTTTATTACTGCTCTTTTTTTACCAATACTTTTTTTAATTTCGATTTCTAATTTTAAATTTAAATTTTATTATATTGGATTAATAATTTTAGTTTTATATTTATCAAAAGCAAATATGTTTCCTATATGTGCTATGCTTAGCCTTTATTTTCTTTTTTTAGAAAAAAAAAAAATTCCAGTTATTTTTACATTAATTGCTATAATTAGTTGGGGTTTTTTTGGATACATTAAAACAGATAAGTTTCCATTTGGAGCTTCAATATTATCAACTAGCTCACATGCCCTATCATTGTCATTCAATAAAGATTTTCGAAAGTTTTATCCTCTAACTTCTGTAGATTATATCGAAAGTTGTGATTTAACAAATTTGGGTAAAATT
>MDSV01076775.1_pt1 | contig 11044 bp, 9 predicted proteins | sample 810851 | NCBI WGS metagenome assembly MDSV01 (sample SAMN05326640, study PRJNA326480) | marine metagenome | isolation source: seawater | place: Atlantic Ocean: North East | collected 2012 | reverse complement strand
GCGCCCTGTTGTTAGGTCTTTCCTATGGGCGCGTCAACCAACGGGTATTATCCGAGGTAGGGAGTGCCACACTGTCCACCACCGGCATGGTGTTTTTCATTCTCGTTGGCGCGTCGATTTTTTCCTTGGTCTTTCGCGGCTACGGCGGCGATGAAATGGTTCAGGCATTGTTTGCCCAAATGCCCGGTGGCATGTGGGGAGCCTTGGGCATTGTCATGCTGGTGATCTTCTTGCTGGGGTTCATTCTCGATTTTATCGAAATTACCTTCGTGGTTGTGCCCATTGTCGGCCCGGTACTGATGGCCATGGGGGTGGATCCGATCTGGCTGGGTGTGCTGATTGCGGTCAATCTACAAACATCATTTTTAACGCCGCCCTTCGGTTTCGCTCTGTTCTATTTGCGCGGTGTCGCACCGCCACAGGTCACTACCGGCGAGATTTATCGTGGCGTACTGCCCTTTATCGGGCTGCAGCTGGCGCTGCTTGCGGCCCTGCTGGTTTGGCCCAGTCTGGCGACGTGGTTGCCCTCTCAGCTCTAGTCCGAGTTTGTCCTAACGTACCGAAGGCCAGTTCGGTGGCCGCTTTTCAACTAAGGCAGCAATGCCTTCCTTGAAGTCTTCTTCTGTTGCCATGTCCTCAATCAGGCGTTCGGATTCGATCACCGAACTGGCCACGTCCCGGTGCAGGTCCTTGTAAATCTGCCATCGGGTCTGACGCAGGGAATTCGGCGATACGCTGGTAACCAACTGATGCGCGTAGGCAAGGGTTTGTTCCACAAGATCTGTCGGCTCAAAAATCTGGTTCACAAAGCCAAGCTGCAGGGCTTCATCGCTGGTGAAGACTCGACTGGTCAACAGCAGATCATTGGCACGTCCAAGACCAACAATTTTCGGCAGCATCCACGACAGCCCGTATTCCGCCGGCAGGTTCAACTTGCCGTGAGCGGTGGTAAATTTAACGCCCGGCACGGCAAATCGTAGGTCAGCAAAACACGCCAGCGCCAAACCAACCCCTGCTGCCGGTCCGTTCATGGCCGCAATCACGGGCTTATTCAGACCAAAGTGGTAAGCGAAAGACGCGTCAAAATGCTCATAAGTACCGAATCCCGGTTTAGCGATGTCCGCACTGATGCCCGGGTTGTATGCGCCACGATCGGCATGACCGCTGAGTGCTTGGCTGTCGCCGCCCACACAGAAGCCCTTGCCCCGCCCAGTAACCACGATGGCACGCACCGCATCATCGTCATTGGCCTGCTGCAGCAGGTAGCGATATTCCGTGTGCAGCCGGCCTGTCCACGCATTCATACGCTGGGGCCGATTGAGCCAAATAATCGCGATGCCCTTGGCGTCTACTTCGTATTCGGTGTTCTTCAGTTCCATAACTACTCTGCTTGATCCAACGACGATTCTTCACGAACGTTCAAGTACGCCTGCTCACTGATGCTGGTGTAGCGGCGAACGTCCCGAAGAAAGGTCATATACGAATCGTAAATGCGTTTCGCCAGGGGATCAGCATCGGCAATTTCCGCGACAACCTCTGCCGAGGCGAGGCGTAACGCTTCGATCACGTCATCGGGCAGGCGTCGCAACTGCACGTCGTGCTCGTTGATCAGTGTGTCCAGCGCGGCATTGTTTCGGGCGGTGAACTCGCTGAGCATGTCGTCGTTAATCCCCTGGGTGGCGGATTCAACCATGGCTTGCAGATCTGGCGGCAGTGCTTCCCAAGCCTCTTTGTTCACAAAGGCTTCTAAAGTAGGACCGGGCTCGTGCCACCCGGGGTAGTAGTAGTACTTGGCCGCGGTGTGCAGTGAAAAGGCTAAGTCGTTATAAGGACCCACCCACTCTGTTGCGTCGATAACCCCGGTTTGCAGCGCGGTGAAAATTTCGCCGCCGGGCAGAACAACGGGTACGCCTCCGGCTCGGGAAAGCACCTCGCCACCAATGCCAGGTATGCGCATTTTCAGACCTTGCAGGTCATCGATGGAATTGATTTCTTTGTTGAACCAGCCCGCCATCTGCACACCAGAGTTCCCTGCGGCAAAGGGCACCAAATTGAACTGGGCGTAGAGTTCCCGCCACAGTTCCATGCCGCCGCCGTAATGAAGCCAGCCATTCATTTCTTGGGCGTTCATGCCAAAGGGCACCGTAGCGAACATGGCGGCGGCTGGATTTTTGCCGCGCCAATAATAGGCTGCACCGTGGCCCATCTGGGCGGTGCCTTGGGAAACGGCATCAAACACTTCCAGCGCACCCACCAGTTCGCCAGCACCATAGACTTTGATGTCCAGCCGACCATTGCTCATCACCCGCAGGCGATCGGCTAACCGTTCTGGCGCCACACCGAGACCCGGAAGATTCTTGGGCCAGGTGGTGATCATTTTCCACTGATAGACCTGTGCGTCCGCTGCGCCAGACTGAGCCGCGCCTTGCGTGGATTCCTGAGCCGGCGTGCAGGCTGCTAGCATCAGCGTCAGCCACAGACCGGCAAACAATCTGACCATCCGTTTTTGCGTGTGTTGGTGTTTCATGATGGCGTTCCCCCCTTGCGTTAATCCATTACTTGAAGATTGGCATAGCCAACCATCAGCCACTTCGCACCCTCGGCAAAGTTCACTTGTACCTTGGCGCGTTCGCCATTGCCTTCAAACTGCAGCACGACGCCTTCGCCATACTTACCGTGCATGACCCGCTGTCCCATGCGCATACCGTTGGCGGACTCTTCGAGCAAACCCCCGCCACTGGCATAACCGCCACTGAAGAGGCTTTGGGTGCTGGCTTTCATCCGCACCTCTGACAGCAGATCTTGGGGTATTTCCAGCAAAAATCGGCTTGGCCGATTGTAGCTGTCCTGCCCGTGCAACCGGCGGCTTTCAGCGTAGGTCAGGTACAGCTCCTGCATGGCCCGAGTGATTCCCACGTAGGCCAGTCGCCGCTCTTCTTCGAGGCGGCCGGGTTCCTCTGAGGACATGCGATGGGGGAACAATCCCTCTTCCATGCCGCCCAAGAACACCAGGGGAAATTCCAAGCCCTTAGCCGAGTGCAGGGTCATCATCTGCACGCTGGGACCTTGCGCGCTTTGCCGATCGCCTGCGTTTAAGGTCATTTGGTCGAGAAATTCTTGCAGCACGCTGACTTCGGCGCGGTCGCTGTCTTCAAAGGGGAACATCAAATCGCCGCTGAATTGCCGGCAAGCCGACACCAATTCCTGCAAATTTTCTTTGCGGGCTAAGCCGCGCTCACCACGTTCCTGGCTGTGAAAATCCATCAACCCGCTGGCTTCAAGAATGTGGTCGGCAAGCTCATCGAGCTGCATAGGCGCAACGGCGTGGGCCATTTCGTCAATCAATGCCACAAAACCACCCACAGCGCCGTTCACGCGGGCGGTAAATGTGCCGCCCGCAAGGCCGTCCTTTGCGGCCTGCCACAAAGACGTTTGATTCGTCCGAGCCAACTGGCGAATGCCCTCTAGAGTTTTGTCGCCAATGCCTCGGGTCGGTGTATTCACGACTCGTTCGAAGGCAGGGTCAGAATGGCGGTCTTCCATCAGACGCATATAGGCGAGGGCGTTCTTGATCTCAGCACGTTCAAAAAAGCGCTGCCCTCCGTAGATCTGGTATGGAATGTTTAACCGCAGCAGGGCTTCTTCCAATACCCTAGATTGGGCATTGGATCGATACAGAATTGCGGCTTCGTTGGCACTGCCGCCGTCTTCTACCCACTGTTGGATTCGCTCAGCAATGAAACGAGCCTCGTCCAGATCGTTGAATCCCGCATAGACTTTGATCGGCTCGCCCTTATTGCCCTGGGACCACAATTCTTTTCCGAGCCGGTTCGTATTGCGTTGAATTAGCCCATTGGCAGCATCCAATATCGTTTGCGTGGAGCGGTAGTTTTGCTCAAGGCGCACGGTGGCAACATCGGTAAAGTCTTCGGTAAATTGATGAATATTCTCAATCTTCGCGCCACGCCAGCCGTAGATGGATTGATCGTCATCGCCCACCGCCATGACCTTGCCGGTTTGACCGGCGAGCACGCGCAACCAAGCGTACTGGATGGTATTGGTGTCTTGAAACTCGTCCACCAGCAAGTGTGAAAAACGCTGTTGGTAGTGCGCTAACAGATTGGCATCGTTAAGCCACAGTTCATGGGACCGCAGCAGCAGTTCTGCAAAGTCCAGCAAACCGCCTTCATCACAGGCTTCTTCATAGGCTTGATAGATGCGTTTGTGGGTGATCTGGTACAGGTCTTCTCCATCGGCTACTTCACGGGCGCGCTTACCTTCGTCTTTTTGGCTATTAATAAACCAAGCGGCTTGACGGGCAGGCCACTTTTTCTCATCAATATCTTGGGCCTTCATGATGCGTTTGATCAGTCGAACCTGATCGTCACCGTCGATAATCTGGAAATTCTGGGGCAGTTTGGCCTCGGCCCAATGCACGCGCAGAAGTCGATGAGCCAAGCCGTGAAAGGTGCCGACCCACATGGAACGAGCCGACACATTGAGCAACGACTCGGTACGGGCGCGCAGCTCCGCCGCCGCCTTGTTGGTAAACGTCACCGCAAGGATGCCATGAGGCGAAACCCCCTCCACATCGATCAACCACGCAATACGATGCACCAACACACGGGTCTTGCCGCTGCCAGCACCCGCTATCACCAACGCATTGGAAAGGGGCGCAGATACGGCGTCGCGTTGGGATTCGTTGAGTCCATCAAGGATATGCGAGATGTCCAAGGGCAGCCCTGTCTCTGTTACAAAGGCCGTATCCTACCTGAGCGCGATGTCTGGTGCTAAAAAGCAGAGGTCAGTCAACAACGATCACCGACAGAAGGCTACTCAGCCTGCTGGGTTTGCGTATCGTCCGGCTCGGCGGCGTCGTATTCCTCGCCTCGAGCCTGGCTGTCAAAGTCCAAAGTATGCGACGTAATCAGGTTGGCGATACCCCGGCCTTGATCGGTCATGTTGAGCTTGTGCAAAATTTCGTCCACCAAGCCTCGAACCTCCGAGCGGAGTTCTGCCAGCTCTTCCTCTGAGGCGGTCAACGACTGGCCGCCAACCCGATAAAAACGCTGCACATAGGATTGAGGCAGCCAGGACTGTACTTCGCCGCGCAGGCCACCAATCGGCGCGCTGCTTTCTGGAACGGATTCTCGATTACGCTGCCTGTCCAGCTGGCCCTGATCAATCACCTGCTCAATATGGCGTGCCAAAACAAAGGTGTAGCGACTGCTAAGCTGTTCGATAACCCCGGGGTGCTTAGCGGGATTCTCTAGAGCATCCCAGATCGCTTTGCCGCGAAAGCCGGACAATGAGCCGCCCTTTTTCCCTTCTTGAGGCGACGCCACAGCACTCTCTGCCTGCCGTTGCTCAAGAGATTTCAAGCGCATGAAAATATAGCTCACCACAATAAACAATATAACAATCAACACGATCGTTAGGGTGATCAACAAAATCGGCACAAGATTTTCTGTCATATACAAACCTTTTTGCGAAGAGGCCAATACCTTTTGTTCTGGCGGCCCCTAACTCGTCGCCCATCGTCTTCACTCACTTATAACAGTATCCTCCGACTACCTAAAGTGAACAATCGCGCTCAAACGGGATACACACACGTTAATCGCCAACCACGTCACCCTTTGGACTCAGCACCTGTTTTGCCAGTCGTGCCCGCTCAATAATGTAAAGATCGCCTACGGTCGTCTCTACCTGCTTCATGCTTGCTCTAACCGTAGACAGCTCTCGCCGAACGCCGCGTAGGGCGGAGACTTCGGTCTTTTGCGCTTCCAAACTTTTCTCCAATCGGTCCAGATTTGTTTTTACTGCCGCGTTTTCAACCTGCAGCGCTTTCAGCTCTGTCAGGAGTACCTGTTGCGCCTGCTGCATGGTTTCATTGGCGTTCTTGGTCACCACTTCTGGCAGCAAACTCAGTTGCTCATTTAAATTCACCATGGCAATTTCATTCGCCGCTAGCATCTCCTGCTGCATCAGTTGATTGGCCACGGTCTCATCCAGTCGCCCGCCGAGGGTGCTAAACGTCTCGATGCCCTTCGTCATTTGCAGGGTTCGCTTCGCCATCGCTCCCAACATGCCGTCAATCTCTTTTACCTTCGAGGACAGTTGGGCAGCCATCAGCACGTAGAAAAGCACCGCCGCCAACAATGCGATGCATAGAGAGCCCACGGCGTACTGCGTAAATTGCCTTGATTTGTGGAGCTGCTCGACAATTTCTTCAATCATTGGATGGGCGGTAGAGATTCGCACTTTCTCGCCGCCGACGCTGATTTGCAGATTGGGCTCATCCTCTTCCACTGCGTCGACCGAAGTCGCAGCGGACGCGGGCTCACTGGGCACCGAGGCCGTCGATTTCGGTAAGGCCGCGGGTGAACTCACATCGGCCAACACATCTTCTATCTCTGATGCTCGCTCCTGAACATTTTTCGCAATTGCTTCTATTGCTTCCTGAGCGTCGCTTTTCGCTGGTGCGCCCGCATCAGCGACTTCAACAATTTCCTCAGCTTCGGATTTCGGTGGCTCCACAGCCTCGGTCGATTGATCGTCTACCGCTGGTTTTTCTTCGTCTGCCATTATTTTTCTCCAACTGGAATGGATCGGTTTCCCTTAAATCCGTGATTGCATACTAAGCATATCGCCACTGATAAAGTACGGGCGTGCTGTGATACCAAATTCCGCCAGGTACTGAACCGCTTGCCCTCGATCGATAAAGGGTCCGCTCACTGTTACAAATCGCTCGCCCTTGGTGGCAACTTTCACCCCGGGCAATTGACTGTTGTTGCTCTGCCATATCAGTGCACTTTGGGGTAGACGAAACGACGCATGCTGTACGTAGATGCCGGGCTCCACCGCAGGGGGCGCGGGCTTGGCTACGGGGAACAAAGCCTTTAAGCCTTCCTCTACGTCAGCGGGAGTCGACAACGCAGCTTCTGTTTTCGCACTGACAGCCATTGGACTTTCTGCTGGCGTTTGCGCTGAATCGGCAACAGGTCCCGTTACTGCTGGTTCTATCAATTCTAAGCGTTGATCGACTACTGCCGGCTCCTCAGCGACGACGGGTGCCGTCTTCGGCTGTGCTTGGGGGCTTGCAAGATCGATCGCTTGGGAAGCGACAGGCTGATCTTCAGTAATCGTTGATGGCGCTAGAGCCTTTGCGATCTCTGTTTGAATCCCGCTAACGCCATTACTGATCGCGGCGTAGGGATCTAGATTGGGGCTGAAGTACAGACCCATAATCAGCATGCAGGCGATGCCCGAGCTGATCACGATGCGCGCATTGGATACACCACTGGGCGCAGGATTTACCGTCGCGGTTTTATTCTTTGTCCGCGATACAGAGACCGGCGACCCGTTTTTTGGTTGGGGCATCTTCTTCATCACGGGCAAGGACTTTTCGGCTTCCTGCATCAATTGCGTAAGGCTGGATGTAGAGGACAGATCGGCCAATTGTCCGGCTTCTTCGTGCTCAATCGACACACCCAAGGAACGAATTAACTGGTTGATTTGCGCTGCTTCGGGGCAGCCTTTCGCAGATTCCGACAAACGACGGCATTGTTCTTCATTCGGGGTTTGGAACACGAAGTGTGTCGCCCTCAATCTCTGGGCCAGCTTCTGCAAATGCTGAGAATCCGGGCGGGCCTGGCGAGAGTGGACGATGATGGACACACCGGCCGCCCTGAACTGGCCGATCATCTTGGCCGCCATTTGCAGCAGGTCCGATTGGGCAGGCCCCGGCAATTCATAGAGCCAAATCTCTCGAGTCTTCACCACCCGTTTCGTTTCTAGAGAAGCCATATCCAACGAGGCCAAATGCTCATTCAGCCCATCCAGCAAACCGTCACTGGTTTTCGGCATGCGCCTGATCGCGACCGTTCTGCTGGCAGCTTGATTGATTTCCGCCAGCATGGTCCGAGTGTAGTGGGCCAGCAAGTTTTCATGACGCGCAGCGGTGATCGCCACATTGCCCGCCTGAGCAATTGCAGCCTGACAGCTCAACAGTTGTTCGGCGTCTTCGTCACTGAAACACAACGCGCTTTTTAATTTAGGTTCTTCCTTTAACGGGATCATCCTAGTTCTTCCTCTTCCAATCTGTTCGTGTGTTAGTTGGCCTCGGCGAGGCTGTCGCGTCGGCGACCGCTTTCGTCAAAGATCAAATCGTCTGGGACCCTGGGCTTCGGCTTAGCCACTTTCTGCCCGTCCTCACTAACGGCATTCAGTCCATAGACATAGGCAATTACCTGTGCCACGGCATGAAAGAGTCCGTGAGGTATGTACATGCCAACGTCGCAAGTGAAATACAGCGCTCGCGCCAGCAAAGGTGATTCAAAAATTTCCACACTATTGTCTGTGGCGCTTTCTCGAATCCGTGCCGCCATAAAGTTCTTACCCTTTGCGACCACTCGCGGCGCTTCTTCTTTGTCCATCTCATAAACAAGCGCCACTGCAAAGTGCTGTGGGTTTGTGATCACCACATCCGCCGATGGCACATCGTCCAGTTGGCGTTGTTGAGCCATTTCACGCTGCTTCGCACGAATGCGTTGGCGAACTTCCGGTTGACCCTCAATGTCTTTCATCTCGTCCTTGATCTCTTGCTTAGTCATCTTCAATTTTTTGATGAACTCATAGCGCTGATAAGGCACATCGATTAGGGCGATCAGTATGAGGGCCACCGTTGAGACCAAGGCTCCTAACAAAACGGTTTCGATACTCGCCGCAATCGCGGCATCAATCGGTCCGTCACCGATCTTCATGATCGAGTCGAAATTCAGGTACAAATACGAACCGCCAATGGCGGCCACTAGGGCAAATTTCATTAGCGACTTCCCCAACTCAACCAATGCCTTGAGACCGAATATCCTGCTCATGCCCTTGATTGGATTGAGCTTGCTGGCCTTGGGCGCAAAAGCCTTCGCGGAAAAAACAAATCCACCTAGGGCGGTAGCCGAGCCAATGGCCGCCACAACGGCCAAAGCGAAGACAGGAATGACGGTGACAAAACTGTCCATGGCCAAAATCGACAGTCGATTCAGGGCTAAGTTCGCCTCAAACGCGTAGTTCGCCGGAATGGTTAACGCCTCGGTGAAGGTATCTACGAAACGCGGGCCCATCCAAAATCCACCCAGATACAGGGCAGCGATCACCGAACCGGTCACGGCGGCGATGGTCATGTCTTGAGAGCGCAGCACCTGACCGTCTTCCTTGGCCTTTTCCAGGCGTCGCGCGGTGGGTTCTTCTGTTTTGTCGTCTTGAGATTCTTCAGCCATTACAAGCCCAACATATTTTCATTAAGTGTTTGGAAAGCCTGAAACCAAAGACCCTCCATCTTGCTAATGACGATCACCATGCTCAGTAACACCATGCAAAAACCGATGGGAATCAGTGCCGGGAAACCCACAGCAAAGACGTTAAGGCTAGGTGACGCTCGGGAAATCACACCCAAACATCCATTGATCATCAACAGGCCCAGCATCACTGGCAGTACCATGATCACCGCACCGATAAATATCTGCGAAGACCAGGTGAGGAACCCTGAGATCGCGTTCGTGCTGAGCAAGCCACTACCAACGGGAATTGACGTAAAGCTTTGAACCAAAATACTGATCAACACCAAGTGCCCTCCAAGGGCAAGAAAGACCAGTAAACCGATAATAAGGAGAAACTGTGACAACGTCGGTACGTTGCCGAGGTTGGGGTCCACCATGTTCGCCATGCCCAAACCCATACTGGACGAAACTGCATGGCCACTTACGATAATCGCCGCTGAGACGATCTGAAGGGTGACGCCCATCAGAGCACCAACCGTGACTTCGTTGAAGAGACCGTAAATCGCGCCAACCGTGAAGGGATCAACTTGTGGAATCTCAATAAAGGGATAGACCATCCAGGTCAGAACAAAGCCCGTCACGATGCGAACCCGGAGATTCAGTGCGCGCTGGGAAAAAATCGGTGCCGTGATCATGACCGCAGTCACACGGACAAAGGGCCACATGAAGGTCTGCAGCATCTCGACGATTTCAGCTACGAACAGAGTCATGGCGCTACAGGGTGATCGTGCGGACACGTTCAAAGATGTCGTGGAAATACTCTGCGAGCACGGCAATTTGCCACTCACCGAATACCACCAGCGACAACACCATGACCGCCAATTTGGGAATAAAGCTCAGAGTCATTTCTTGAATGGATGTCGCCGCTTGCAAAATACCAACCAACAAACCGGAGATCAGCGCCGCCGCCAGAATCGGAGCCGCAACCAAAATCGTGACTTTCAGCGAATCCAAGGCGATGTCCATGACTAAGGAGGTATCCATCAGATCTCCTAAGTTATGTACGTAGCGACAAGGGAACCGGTTACCAGCCCCCATCCGTCGACAAGTACGAACAACAGTAATTTGAAAGGCATGGAAATCATCATGGGTGACAACATCATCATGCCCATGGACATCAGGACGCTGGCCACCACCAAATCAATGATGATGAAAGGAATGTAAATCAGAAATCCAATGGTGAACGCGGTTTTGAGCTCCGACGTAATAAAGGCAGGAACCAACACCGTCAAAGGGACGTCGGCCACATCGTCAACTGGCGGGGTTTCCGACATTTCCATGAACAGCACCATGTCTTTTTCACGGGTTTGGCCCAACATGAATTGTTGCAGTGGAATGCGAGCACGATCCAAACCTTCTTGAAAGGTGATTTCATCGTTTTGAACCGGCATCAGCGCGTCGTCGTAGATGGCCTGCAGAATCGGATTCATAATGAATAACGTGAGAAATAGGGCGATGCCTACCAACACCTGATTGGGCGGGGTTTGAGCGGTACCCATGGCCTGCCGCAGCAGCGACAGAACGATAATGATTCGGGTAAAGGAGGTCATGAGAATCAAAATCGACGGCAGCAAGCCCAACAGCGTCATCACGATGATGAGTTGGAGGGAGAGGCTATACTCCGTTCCGCCGTCATTGCCCTCGAGAATTTTCAGCGCCGGAATGCCCTCGGCAAAACCCATCTGAGGCAAAAGGCAAAATACCCCTGC
>MDSV01161746.1_pt1 | contig 11045 bp, 9 predicted proteins | sample 810851 | NCBI WGS metagenome assembly MDSV01 (sample SAMN05326640, study PRJNA326480) | marine metagenome | isolation source: seawater | place: Atlantic Ocean: North East | collected 2012 | reverse complement strand
ATTTAAGTTTGAGTTGTGGTCTGAAAGTGATACAGAAAAGAAAATGGCTAAGGGAATAATTACAAATATGTTGAATAGAATAATAGTTATGATGGATGAAGAATTATTATTTATTGAAGTGGAGAGATATTTGGTGTTAAGAAAATTAATAGAAAATTTTGATAATGATAGAAAAAATGGTATGAAATGGTTGGTTTATATTTGTCATTGTTTGCAAGATGGAAAATTGTCTCGTCATGCTAGTGACATTAGGGCTTATTGGGATTATAGATTTAGATTAGATCCAAAAAATGCTGGAAATCAAAAAATTTATGACAAGGAAAGATTAGATAAATACGGAGAAAAAATAGATGATTATCATTATGAAAAATTTTTGGATTGTTTCAAAAAAAATGAGGATGGAATGTATTTCTGGATGTTTAAAATATTTAATGGTGGTAGAAAAAGTAAAAAATCTGTTTTTAGAAATAAACGAGAAAACGTAAATAAAATTTGGAAAATGTTGTTTGAGTTAGAATTTGTTCATTATCAAAAATATAATAAAGGTTTGGTTAAAAAATTATTGGAATATAAATTTGATGAATTCAATAAAAATAAAACGAGAGGAGAAAGATTTATGTTTTTGGTAAATTGTATTGAATTGGTAAGAGGTGGTCCTTGTAGATTCTTTATAAATGAACTTTATTATAAAGATTTAAAAGAAAAGTATAGTGGAAATAAAGATGAACAAAATGCATTATCGGTATATTGGGCAAAAAGTTGTGAATATATGCAAATGGATGATTATGTAGTAGATATGCATACTAGTCAAGGTAGGAAAGCTGGTAAAAATAGAAAAGATTTTGCTCTAGAAGGTTGTGTTGTAATAGATGAGAATGTGGAATTTTTAAAAAAGGAATGGAGAGAATATTATATTATAGAAAAGACATTAAATCCGGTTCGCTCTAAAAAGAAAAAGGAAAAAAAGAAAAAGGAAAAAGATGAATTTGAAGATATGTCCATTGAAGAAATGGAAAATGAACTAGAAAAAGTTAAATGTGAAAATGAAAAAATAAAAACCGAAAATGAAAAATTAAAAGAAAAAATAGAATTTTATTTTAAAAAAAGCAAAAATATAAAAAAAGAAATTACAAAGGTTGAGGCCGAAACGGAAAAAAGTAGAACTATAATTCGTTCTGAAAAATATAAAAGAATTAAAAAGATGAGAGGAAAGTCCAATTTTGATGATTTGGAAAAAGATTTGGAATTTATAGATGGTCAGGAAATCGATGTGAATTATATAAAGTTGTGTAGTGATACCACTTGTGGAAATAAAGTTATGTGTTTTGAATTTGTTTCGGCTAGTTGGGGTAAACCCAATACGGTTTGGAAAGAAAGTAGAAAAAGCATGAATTATAATAGAGATTATGCGTGTGTTGATGAATGTAAAGAACTGTTTGGATTAAAAAAGATTGGTATGAAAAGGGTATTGACTAATTTTAGAATAGAAAAAATAGATAAAAATAAAAAAAGTTGGGTGCACAATTGGAAAAAAGTATATACAGAGGATGAAAAAGTTGTTTATTGTGTTATGAATAAAATAGAACCTGGAACGGAAATTGGAAAAAGGAAAAATGAGATGTTGACAAATAGAAACTTGTTGAAAGAGTTTGTTAAGATTGGAGTATTTCGAGGTATTTTTAGAGTAAGTGATTTTAATGGAAGAAATGTTTTGATAAAAGGGGATGGTAAATTAGTAAGTATAGATGAAGGAGACATAGGCAAAAGAGTTGATATTTTGGGTGGTAGTGGAAAGCACAAATGGTTGATTAAAGCATTAAACGATGACAAGACTATTATTACAGAAATTTTATCAGAATTAATCAGTGTTGAATTGCCGCTAGTTAAAAGTATGCCAATTATTGTGGAAAAAATGAAAAAGTATAAATTTAATGATGAATTAATAAAAGAAGTGTGCGGAAATTTTAGAAATTTGAGAAAAGATTTGGAAAGTGAGGGTGTATTGTTTGATTAAATTTAAACTTCTTATATACAAAAATTAAAATTTTTTTTATACTTTATACACACAAAATGGTGTATAATTAAATTGAATACCATTATCAAATTAATTTAGCAATAATATACTATAATATAATATGATGTTAAAAATAAGCAAAACAGACGTAGAAGTTGTAAAGGAAAAAAAAATATTAAACAAATACAGGGATTACATCCACCGTTTAGAATCGAAACTAAATAGGTATGATCAAGTTTATATAGATGATAAACAAAACATTTCATATATATATGCTTACTATGAATTAAAGAAAAATCTAGAAGATAGAGGATTGGAGATGATTAAGAAGTTAAAAAAAGAACCATATCGATTCACATTAAAAAAATTAAATTTAATTTATTATAAAATTACCAAATCTTTTCTGGGTTTTACATACTTATGGTTCCTATTTAACAATTTAATACCAGAAGAAGATGAGTTTAACGGGTGGTGGAAATTAACAGATGAAAACATTTCTACATTCAGACAATCTGACCGTATAGTAAAATTTTATGATTTAAAATACAATGAGATTGATAGGCTCCGGTGTTATTTAAACTACGAAATGATGAATAATCTTAACATTAAAGATGTATATCATCGATTGGGTTCTATAAAAAATATATTAAAAAAATATTTATGGGATTATAGAAGAGATTTGAAAGTTGACAAGGAAAAATATGCAGATATGACACTACTTCAATTAATCAAAAAAAATATAATTTATAAAACGAAAAAGAACAACAAAGTATATTATGTTTTGAAATCTATATATGATATAGAACGACAAATAGAAGACAACATTCTTAATCTAATAGAAAAGGGAATATCATTGGAGGATAATTTTGTTATCGATGAATCATGCAAACCTTTACCAGATAAAGATCAAGTCGAGGCTATTAGAATGTGTATCACCAATCCACTTTCGATGATTACAGGTGGACCCGGTAGAGGAAAAACTCATTGTATTGCCTTGTTTATAAAGTATATATTGGAAAATTTAGAGAAATGTAAAGTCGTATGTGTTGCTGTAGCAGGAACAGCAGCAAATCAATTAAATTTGTCATTGCGTAAAGCAAATGTTTGTTTGCCTGGTGTTGAAATAGGAACATTTGCAAAAAAAATTGAATTTAATACAATAAAAAGCGAAGAGTTTGAAAATTATGTATTTATTGTAGATGAAACGAGTATGGTTAATCAACATCAAATTAACACTCTATTAAAGAAAATTAAGAGAATTGGATTTCATAAATGTAAAGTTGTTTTGATGGGAGATGAAGAACAACTGCCAAGTATAGGACTAGGCAACATATTAAAGGATTTAATAGATAGCAAAAAAGTTTCAAATAAAAAACTAACAAAAATCCATCGTACTGAAAGTAAAAATTTAATAAAATTACTTGATGATATTAAAAATAAAAAATTCGATTTGATGAAAGCGGCCGAGTTAAAAAAAGATTTAAAAAAAATAAATGATAAAACAATAAATATATATCACGATAAGGAAACTGGTAATAGGTTTTGTAAAAATAAAATGATAAATAAATTAAAAAAAATATTAAAACAAAACAATATAAATCCAAAAAATACAATATTTATCTCTCCTGAAAATGGTCCTAAATTTGCCAACGAAGGTATTCCTGATTCATACAAAACAAAGTCATATCCTTTCTCCGTGTATCATCTTAATATTCTACTTCGAGAATATTTTAACCCTCTAGGAAAAATAGATTCAGATGGATATCACACTAGAAAAATACCTAATTCAAACACGGGAATAAAACCCGAAGGATATGTCCGCACAGTAGGATATCGCACTGGCGACAGAATCCAATATAACACCAATGAATACAATGAAGGCGAACCTGATATTTACAGGGGTATGTTGGGAACGATTGTTGATTTCAAAAAAACCCCACAGGATAAAACAGTAGTTTATATAAAATTCGATGATATTCCAAGTCCATACAGAAAAGAAATTACCTTAGAAGAACTTAACGGTGATGATGTTAATTTGGGGTATGCTATGACCATTCATAAAGCTCAAGGTATAACAAAAGATAACGTGTTTATGTTTGCTATGAACAACCACTCTTTCTCGTTAAGAAACAATGGTCGTCCTTTAGCTTATGTTGGATGCTCTAGAGCAAAATATAAGTTGTTCTTATTTACAAACGGGTTGACATTAGACACATTTAAGTTAGATAATCCACGACGAACAGGCTTGTTTAAAAATTATGAACGAATAGAATAAATTGATATAAAACTTTATTTTTTATATCAATTGCAATATGTTTCAATTACCAAAAGATATAATAGCAAAAATATGGCAATTTGATAATACTTATAAGGAAATTATGAATACGTGTTTGTTGGAATTACAAACAGCAACACCTTTTTGGGGACTAAGAGTAATGTTTGAAAAAGAATATCACGTAAAAACAATAGAAAAGCAAAAATACAATAAATATTTTAACATAAATAAAAATTTAGCATTCTATTGGAATAATGACTATAAAAAGCGATTAACGGAACTAGAGTCTTCATTTGAAATTATAGAATCAAAATACTGGACATACAATGAATATATTTGCGATGTTTATCCAAAAATGCACAAACGCATCTTTCAAAATATTAAAAATTATAAGCATAAAATGTATCGTGTTGACAAAATGAATAATGTTGAACGACATAATTTCTATAACTCCTTGATGGGGGTTAAATATACACTAGCACCATAATGAAATAACAAACAGATATAAAATAAATTTTTTATACATATATAATGAGAACCGAAATACTATTTTCACTCGTAATTACAGTAATTTTTACAGTAGTTTGTTTTATATCAGTAGTTATTTTAGCAATGCAAATGGGAGAAGTCATACAATTTTTTAAAGAATGTTCCGAATATATATTTGGTCCGAATAGAAATACAAGAGGACATCACACTAGAAGAAGAAGAAACGCAATTTATGTATATCCCCCACCAACAAGAGAAATAGAAATGACTCCTATACCAAAAAAAAATTTTATAATTATAGAAAACCCAAATAGTCCATATACATTAGGAGTTGAACATTCATCCGAATAATTCATTCATATTTATTGTCTCCATTTTATCTCGTTCTGGTTTATACAATTTATCTATTAATTTATCATCCCTTATACGCAAAGTATATTCCAGTTGATTATTTCTTCTACCCACTCTACCAAAAGCTTGTAGCATTTTTTCCTGAGTCATATTTTCTAGATCTTTTGCCAAATAACCGTGGCAGAATTGATAATTCGTTCCATAGATAAAATCAGAAGAAGCCAATATCAAATACAGCTTTTGTTCTTGTGCTAATTTTTTCATAATGTCCCTATATTGTTTACATTTATGTTCTACAAATACGCCTATACCCATTAACAACAATATTTTCCATTCATCACGAACATCTAATGTCATTATTTCTTCAATAGTCTCTTCTTCTATATCACCTTTAAACGCACGTTTCATTCTAGATTTTTCAATCTCGTTCATAATGTCGATAGTATTATTGTAGTCTAAATGTTTGTCCGTATTAGGCACATATATTTTTTTCAATGAAATCTTTTTTATTTTCGATTTCAACATTGAAACTTTTGCGTCAAACTGTTCTAATTTTTGATAATTACCACTATCTACCTTGTCTACCTTATCAGACTTTACGGCATCCAATTTATCTTGTCTCTCACGCTCTTCGAACATAATTTTGTTTAATTCATTTTTATATATTTCATTTTCCTGTATAACTTTTAACATATCATTTAATTCCGATTGGGGAATATTAGAAGCTTTCAAATAAAACAATGCCAATTTTTCAACATTTTCTGTAAGGAAAATTGTCGGCCCATCCGTTAACGTATACGAATCACTTGTGGTAATTTTTATATTTGAACGATACTCTTTCTCCGTATTTTTTTTATATGTTTCCCATAATTTATCTGGTATATCTTTCAATGTAGAAATTAATTTTAAATAGTAAAGCTTTATCGAAATAATATCAATGTCTTGAATACACTCGAAATAATTGTCGATATTGTATACCGGTTTTATCAACTCATTGTCATTCAAGAAACAAACGAACCTAGACATTTCCTTTACATCTACGTGTCGCAATAATGTTTTGTTTTCTTTAATGTATTTCGCATATTTTTTTAATTTTTTTCTATTGTTGTCTGCCAAAATATGCGGCATTACAACATAACCCTTCGAATCTACCAACGAAATCGTTTTTTTACAATCATAACTTTTTATTTCGTGTATTTCACAATTTTCATACTTGTTTTTAAAACCATATACCATTGGCATAATTTCTTCTTTGTTTGGCAACGTAGCCGAAGACAATATAACATTTGGTATAACATTTTTAGTCCAATTTTCTTTTAAAATATCGTGAAATTCGTGGGTTTCATAATCCAACGTAATGGTTGGTTCATCCCAATACCACAAAATATCTTCCACCTTGTTAAATGCCTTCATATAGTTCATGGCATACAAATAAGATTGTATATCACTTATAATAACCTCTACTTTATCTCCCACACTATTGTCCACTCTATAAATACCTCCTGTTCTGCGATTTCTAATGATATCTTTTGCTGCGAAATAGTGTAAACGGATATCCGACGCATCCTCGCAACCAAAAGCAACGGCTATCGGTATTTCCATAGAAATACAAGCTTTTGCCAATTGTAAACCAATATGTTTTGCAGCACAAACAAATATAATTTTATATTGATTTACTAATCCAATAGGACTAATGGTTTTACCCATACCTGTCGGGGCCTGATACAAAATACATTTAGGATTCTTACTCTTACACAACGTAAACAATTGTTTCTGGTGATCGTGTAAAGATAAATTATTATACATATTAATCAAATGATTTTTCTCAATATAAACTTCGGAATGTTCGATTAATTTACTTTTCATTTTTTCCATTTTTTCACTATGAGATTCTAATACGTCTTTTATAAATTTCACTACATAGGCATTTACATTTGTAATATGATTTTTCAATAAATTACATAATGTATAATACAAATGTATTTTCTCATCCTTACGTGATTCTAGATACTTTTCAAAATTATTTAATAGTATAAATTCATAGATATTTTTTTTTATTTCACCTAGTTTTTTTTGCATATTTTTAATTTTAATTTCATCTCGTTTCTTTAGCTTTTTTTGTCGTTTTGGCAAAGAAACAGTTATATTTATTTTGTATTTTTTTTGTATCTTACCTACCAAAGGTTTAAAATACAATTCATAGAAATAATTGTGATACATTTCAATATCATTTACAACCTTCATAAATTTCAACAAACTAATTGTATCATTCGAAAAATAATTCACATTTTTATAAGAACTGTGAATCATTTTCAAAATCTTTAATTCATTGGTTGGTAGTGGGATTTCCAATGTCTCCCATTCTTCTTTGGTTAGTTTCTTTTGACTTAAATCCATAATAGCAATAATTTATATTTACAGATATAATTTAAAATCAATTTAAAATATTATATAATATAAATGACACAATCCATATATATATTTTCAGTTGAAGGCAATATTGGTTCTGGTAAATCAACTATTGTTAAGCGACTCAAATCCAACAATACTATGTTTTATAACTATGAAGTGGTCTTTTTACAAGAACCCGTTGACATTTGGGAAAATATTAAAGACAAATCAGGAAAAAACATAATTGAATATTATTATGAAAATAACAAGAAATATTCCTTTCAATTTCAAATGATGGCATACATAAGCAGAATTCATCAATTAAGAGAAACAATTAATAAACATAAAAATAGTAATATGATTATTATTACAGAAAGATCTGTTCATACCGACAAAAATATATTTGCTCAAATGTTATATGATAGCAATAAAATGGAAGACATAGAATTTCAAATATATAAAAAATGGTTTGATGAATTTGTAAAGGACTGTCCAGTTTTTAAAAATATATATATTAGAACTGATCCAACCATATGTTATGAGAGAGTATTATCTAGAAATAGAAAAGGCGAAAATATTCCACTATCTTACTTACAAAAATGTCATTCTTATCATGAAAGTTGGTTAAACAAAAATAACGATTCGGATACATTAATATTAGATGGAAATATCGAAAACGATTCCGAATACTACATATCTCATATCAACCACATTGTAGATTTTATAAAAAAAAATGTAAAAGACAAATATATTGAAGTTTTTGATAGAGAATTTATTTTAAATCATCCTTTTATGTAATTATTCATTGGTAAGCATTAAATTTTGAAATATACTTTTTGGTCTATATTTCAATATATCCAATTCCATTGAAGTCGTGGGAAATTCCTCTTTTCCATAAATATCCTGTAAACACAACCATTCAAATAAACCCCCTGTATATACATATACATTCATAAAACCTAAACCGATTAGCTGGTTATATTTTTCAAATATTTTATTTTCGTTGCAATTCTCTCCATAAACAATTATATAAGTAGAAAAATTGTTTGAATCAATTAATTTTCGAATTAACATTTCTTCTTTTTCCGCCGCCAATGTTTTTTTTATGAGACAATTTTGTCTACTTGTATTTATAGTATTTAAAAGTATCGAATCACTTTTTTTGAGTAATATTTGCACATCTTCAAAATTTATTTTTCTAGTAATATCTTTTTTATTACCAAAAATAAAATTAAAAAAATCCATTAATAAATAAATATTGAATTATTTCTTTATTTATAAATAAACAAATAATTTAACTAGCCTTTGCTGCTCTGAAAAAATCCCAATAAGGAAATCCATAATCCATATTATGTTCACCTGCTTTTGCCTTATATCTACTTTGCCACAATCTTGTATATCTCGTTCCTTTATAAGCTATAGTTGGAAATCCATAACCAGAGATCAAACGATGAAATGGAGAATATTGAGAAAACCATAATTCGTCGTGTCCTCTTTTTACCAAATGGCCTCTTTTTCTAGCCCATTTATCTGTTCCGACGCGAATTACACCGGGAACCTTTATCATTTCAGGTATAAAATTACTATACCAACTTATACCTGTATTTGAAGATGATGTCTTTAAATATGGCAACATTTTTGTTAAAAAATTCCAATATGGGAAATCCGCCAATCGATATGTATTTTTTCTTACAATGTAATCATTATACCATCGTGGATACATATTTGTATCTGCTTCAACGCTTGTTTTTTTCATTTCTATCCAACTTTCATACCTATTTCCTATATTTCCAAAATGAATTTCGGTTGTTTTGGGAACACTTACACCACGCAAATATTTCATCATTTCGGAAAAATCTTTCCAACAAGGTTTTTTCCACGGAGCACTAGGGACATCGCCATAACAAGCCATATTGTATTTAATTGTTTTTCCATAGTCTTCTTTTAAATTTCGTTTGTGATGATCAGCACGATTTTTCATGTAATTCACCTCTTTTTTTAAATTGGACAATTCACCACTGTTTCTATTATTTTTACTTTTGTATTTGGTGTAAGGATTTGGTAAATCGATAGCCCACGGTTCATTTGACTCAGGATTTAATTTACCACGTTTATTACATCCGCTACCGGTATAAATTTGTTTATCACAATTAAACGGACGTTCCTTAAATCTAGATTGACAAGGGTCAATGTCAATACCGCTACACGCCTTGGTATATTTTTTAGCCGTGTCATAATCACTCGAACTCTGTTTTACACGGATACTTTTCATATTGTCTAACATAGCTCCGTGTCCGTGCGAATTCCACCATTTATTTATTTTGGATGCATTTAGTCCAGAACGAGAAATTCTACTGTTTGCTTCTCCTGAACAACCCGCTTCACTCCATTTTTTTTGAACACAGGCTTGTGTATGTGGACCAGTGCTCCAATTTGGACCCATACAAGGATACAATTGCCTAAAAGCAGCACAATCTCTTATATTTATTAAACTAGTAGTTATCTTTTTATTTTTTACTGTTAATTCACCATTAAAAGCACATTTATCATCATCATATTTTGGTTTAAAACCACCGCTTGAATTTTTCTCATAAACCATTCCTGATTGCGTGGTTGGACACCACGCACATATACTCGCCGTTCCAGTGCTACCACCACAATTTTTTACAGCTTTACACGTTTCCTGGTCTTTTAATTTTTGACATACCCAATCCGTTCCTCTCTTGTCATTTGGTCCTACCCACGCAGCTTTACCTCCCGGACACGCATTTACAAGAGGACCATTATCGTCTCCGTAAAAAAAAGATTTATTGGAATGACAATAACCACATTTTGTTCCTTTTAAGTAAGCACAATTTTGTGTAGAATTTAATACCTCGCATTTTTTTACATTCTTATCTACATCAGAGGGAGGAACATATGCACCAATTTTTACATTTTTTAATTTCTTCTGGTTGTTATCTTCAATATCAGGAACATCTACAAACGATGATTCTGCTGAACCCGGAGCAACATTAGGAAATACTCTTTTTCTAAAATATTTGTCCTGATGTTTTAGCATTTTATCCTCCATTGCATATTGAACGGCACTCTTATCTAAACCTTCCCTATATTTAAATAAACATCCACAACTTATAATTACTGATATTATTATTAATGCTAAAATATACAACTTCATATATATATTTTAATATATAAAATTATTATCCATTTAAAACTTTTCTATCAGCTGGGTCATAACAAAAATCATATGATCTAGGCATACCACGAACATTTACACCCGGTATACTATATCTACCACGCTGAAAACATTTTAATCTTCCGGCACAATCACTATTTCTATCGCAATCGCCTTCACCCTTTCTCATTTTTCTTCTCAAATATCTTCTATTGTAATACCATCGCCAATGTCTATGCCACCAACCATAACCACATCGACGCCATCTCCACCAACCCCAACACCATCTATGCCTTGTCCACCACGAACGAACATACCAACGCCTATATGGATCTGCTCCTAAGTTT
>MDSV01142657.1_pt1 | contig 11045 bp, 14 predicted proteins | sample 810851 | NCBI WGS metagenome assembly MDSV01 (sample SAMN05326640, study PRJNA326480) | marine metagenome | isolation source: seawater | place: Atlantic Ocean: North East | collected 2012 | reverse complement strand
TACTTCTTGAGCTATAACACCAATACTTTTTTTATCATCTTTAGTGTAACTTACTCCTCGCATACTCATAACTTTGTACAAAGCATTTTCGATAGTTTTAACTTCTGTTTTCAAACGCTCATCAGAGTTTGCAGTAATATCGCCACTTGCAGTAATTGTTCCAGTAACAGTTTGAGTTCCTGAAGCTAATGTTCCACTTATATCGGCATTGCCATCTACATCTAAACTGTCACACTGAACCTCACCAGTAACATCTATACCGTCTGATTTAGTTACTATTTTTGTTGAATTATCATACTTGGCAAAAAAAGCACCATTTAAATCTGCACCAAACAGACTTTCTCCATTATCTCTAGTATTAAATCTAACAACATCTGATAATACAGTAAAAGACTGACTTGCTTGATCTGTTAAAATATAATTATTACCACCATTATGAAATATTTTCATATCAGCACTTGCACCAAGATGAATAGCGTTAGTTACACCAGTTGCGTCGCTAGCATCAGCCGGAGTAGATAAAACACCTCCACTAGTCAATTTTAATTTTGTTGTTGCAGGAGCATCTAAACCAGTTTTAAATTCAAGAGTAGTTGGATTAGCTGTCGCAGTAAAAGTACCTTCAGCTACAGCTTCTATAGAAGCAGAAACTTCAACAGCATCACCACCTTGTGCATCGGCTGAAGACCTATATTGTAATTTACCTAATACATCATTTGCTGTTATATCTGTATCACTAGAACGCAACGTCAATACAGCACCTGAGCTAGTTGTAATATTTACATTTTCTGTAAACTCATCAGAGCCAGTTTCTATTTGTGCAACGTTAGCCCCTGAACCTCCTCCATCTGCATATACAATAGCTGTTTTAGTATTAAGGATAGTTACTGTTGTTCCACTTCCTTGTTTTATAATAATGCTATGACCACCTGAAGTAGAGTTTTTTACAAAAAATAGTTTTTGTTGATCATTAGGAGCAATCGTAATAGTATTAGTTCCACTAGGACTGCCATTAAAATTTAAAACTTTATACATACCATCAGACAATGTACCATCTGTCGTTGTTAAAGTATGAGTTGTTCCAGAAATACTTATAGTAGCGACACCGTTAGTTAAACGGTCAATTATATCCATATTTAAATTTGTAGTCGTACCCCAAGTTCCTGCTTGGTCACCTGTTCCTATTTTTTCTATACCACCATTGCTCGTATATGTGCTTGCCATTCTATTCTCCTAAACGTCTAATTTTGTCCAAGTGTTTGTATTGGATGGTGTCACTTCTGTCCAAGTTCCCCCAGTTGGTATTACTTCTGTCCAAGTTCCCCCAGTTGGTGTAATAGGTGTCCATAATAATCTACCGTCTGCTGTTAATGTAAATTGGAAACTAAGTCCTGCAACTCCATCAAATTTAACTATTCCAGAAGTTGTTTGCGTAAACGTAAAATCTAATGACGCTATTGCTGTCCTTACTCTATTACCAATCGCAGTAGAAGTAAAGCTAAACAGTAAATCACTTTCTCCCGAAGCTATATAAATAGCATCTGCATTTAAAGTAAAACTAGATATTTGTGAAGAAATACCTGATGCAATATACATTCCATCAGCATTTTTAGTAAAACTAAAATCAAGTTGACTTAGTCCTGCACTTTTTATTATAGCATTCGTTGTGGCTAAAAAATTAGTTGATAAAGAAGCAACACCATCATATACTCTGTTGCCTACATTTACTTTCGTAAATGTGCCGATCATACTAGAAGAGCCAAAAAATAAAGTGCCTTGTGCTCCTATTGCACGTTCACCTAAAGCTAGTTCTCCAAACATATATTAGATACTCTGACTTTCTCTAAATGTTTTGTATGCAGTCTTTACATCATCTGTCCAAACAATTTCTGCAATAGCTTTTACCTTTGCATCTTCGTTACTTAAATCTGTAGCAGTATGCTTCCACTTACCATTTTCATCTTTATCAGAACTAAATGGATACAACACATGACGATGAAATGAACGACTTAATTCTTTTTTAGAACCATCTGCTTGTTCTTCCATTACCTTTGTTGCTTTACGAACATTAATATTCCAAGTTGATACAACTTCTATTTTATCATATTCTATTTCTTTAGTTAAATCGTCCTTTGCCATATTATTTCTCCTTAGCTATCTGTTATATATACTAATGCAAAAATTAAATAATCAATACCTTGTGCTTGACTACCTGCAATCGCTGTAGCTGTACCATCGTTTCTATGGAAGTATATTTCAGCACCTCCTCCACTATAAGGAGTTGGAGACATCCAATGATTTGTATTAGTATTATGACTATAAGTTATAGAACCTGCCCCATGATAATGTGAACCAGTTTTTACTGCATAAGGCAATCCACCAATTCTCCACAATGATCCATTACTAGGTTGACCACTACAACCTATATAAGCACCAGCATATACCATTGCTCCTACTTTAACATAATAACTTGAACTTACTGTAACACTACCACCTACAGGCATAGTTGCTGTCCAAGTTCCTTCTTCATAATCATCTAATAATTCTGATTGATTTGCACCAGAACCATTAGCAGTTGCACTAAAATCTATTCCTTTTCCTGCTGTTCCAAATTTTAAATTACCATTATCTAAAGTAGTATTACCTTGATAATCAATGTAGACTTGTCTGTTTACTGCATTACCAGTTCCTGCAATATTAATAGAAAAATCTGCGTAGTTACCACCAGACCTACCACTTATAATTCTTGTAGTATTACCAGTTCTATCTATTCCACCTTTATCTACTGTTAAGCTATTAAGTGCATTAACAACATATAAACCACCATTGTTAAGTTCTACATCTTCATTAGCATCAATAGTTATTGCTGTGTCATTAGAATTATCATCAATACCAACAGAAGTAAATGCACCAGTTGTAGTTATTGCACCACTTGTACTTATAGTTTGATTTGCTTTAGTGCTAGTCCCTAGTAAATTTGCTAGATTTCGTGCGTTAGACATTTAGGTTTTCTCCAATGCTTCCTCTAATACTTTTATTCGTGCTTCTAATTCTTTGATGGTATTAATGGCAACCATGAGTAGACCATTGTAATCAACTGACATACCACCCTCTTCACCATAGGCTAGGTCTGGAATAACTTTTTTAAGGTCTTGTGCCATTACTCCATAGTGTATATTGCCATCTAAATCTTCATCTGATTTAGTTTCAGTTGTTTTTCCAGTTTTTGCATTAATCTCTACAACTTTATTCTTTTTCCATTTAAATGATTTAGGTTGTATATCTTTAAGTTTGCTCCAACCATCATTCATTACATCAATAACATTTTTCAAAGTTTGGTCTGAAGAAACTCCATTAGCAAAGTAACCAACACCACTTTCAGTTATATAAGAACTTTGTGAACCATTAAGATTTAAACCTTGAAATATAGCATTACCACCATTTTGATTTCTACTTGTAATAGTAGCAGAGCCAGAATTGTTAATAAAATTTGCACAATAAGAAGTTGGTACTGTTCCATTATAACCAAATTGTGTTGTACCATTTATATCTATAGAAACTCTAGCATTACCCATACTTGCTGGATTAGTAGAAGTTCTAAATTGTATTGAAGAAGTAGAGTGTCCCGCACTATCAATATAAAGTGCAGTTCCAGTATATCCTATAGCACTTTGAGAATTACTATGTGTTGTGTCTTCTAATATTATTGAAGGTGAACTTGCATGATTTAAATGAAGTAAAGGTGTCCAACCTGCGATAGAATTTGGATTAGTTGTTCCTATTCCAACTTTACCATCACCAGTAAACCTAACTTTTTCAGTAAACGATTGGTTATTATCTCTACATTCAAAGGAAAAATCTGCTCCAGATCCAGTATTTCCAGCATCTGTCTGTCCATTTGATAGTGCTTGTATTCTTGCAGTACCAGAATTTGCACTTCCTCCAGTAAACATTATACCACCAATATAACCACCATTAGCAACACTATTACTTGTTGTGCCAAGACTTAAACTTGTTCCAGATGAACTTGAATTTCTAACAGTTACATCACTTCCAACAGCTAACGTACTAGCCATATCAACTGCACCATCTATATCCACAGCATCTAAATTAGTTGTTCCATCAACATCTATGTTACCAGATATATCTAGTGAACCAAATGTTCCAACACCAGTAGTAGTAATAGCACTTGAACCAGTGATGTTGCCACTAGCTGTCAAAGTTGTTGTAGCTATACCACCATTATGAGTTGTCGCTCCAGTAAAAGTTCCCCCAGTACTAGCAGGGACTGTATCAGCTAATTGTACTGTATTATATGCTAATATGACTAACTCATCACTTGTTGTAGCTCCTGATCCTAATACAACAGAAGTGCCATTCGTAGCTGTATAATCTGTTTGATCTAAACGCACTCCATTTAAAAACACATCAATATCTTCAGCAGTATAAGAAAGTGTTAAACCATTAGAGTCTGCTCCAGTAAAAGTTGTTTGAGCATTAGTAGCTACATATCTATAACGAATTACTTTTTTATAGTTAGTAGCAACATCAACAGATCTACCTAAATAACGTATAATAATATTATCGCCATTTGCAGGAGCTCCAGTAAAAGTAATTGTATTACCAGAAGCTGAGTAAGCTCCAGTAATACCATTATGAGTAGGTTGTTGAACAACATTACCAACTAATACAATTATACTCTGACCATCAGGAACTGTTTGGTCTAATGTAAAACTTGTAGCTGAACCATTTGCACTCGTTATAATTTGAGTTGCTACTGTTCCTGCGTTTGGTGATACTCCTATATATGCCATTATGTTTCACCTAATTTAAAAAATTGTACATATGTATTATTTGCAGTCGTGCTACCTTGTATCCAAACATTAGATGGGCTTTCAAAATTTACTAAAAATTTAATCTTACAATTTGTTGTATTTGTAACATCAAATTGAGCACTTGTAGAACCACCAGTATGCATATAACTAGAAGCCCATGGAATAGGAAAAGAATGATACATATTTGTATAATAATTTGAATTATCATTTGTAACTTGAGCATATATATCATTTACTCTCGAAAAAGAATTTGAATAAACATATACATGATAATTAATTAAATATTTACCAGTACTTGGAAAAGAAAATACTCCACTATTATTTGTCATTCCAGTTCCTATTTTTTGAAAACTGTTATCATTTCTTTCCCAACTATTTAATGTACCAGTTATATTATTAGGATTAGTGTTAAATCTAAACTCATCAGCTTCAGTTACTCCGTTGGTAACTCCACTTAATTTGGAATAAACTATTCCTGCACTTCCATTAACTTCTGTGTTTGTAACAGCTCCTGCTCCAATTTTTGCATTCGTTACAGCATCATCAGCTATTTTAGCTGTAGTTACTGCATTGTCAGCTAATACTATTAAATTTGAACTTATTGTTGATAATGCCATTAACCTAATCCTATAATTCTATATTTAACTGTTACTAATGCTGAATTAAAATCTCCATCTGCATATTGTTGTACTCTTATTTTATGGCTTGTAAGAGCAGAACCAGTATCATTAATGTATGAAATTGTATCATAAACATTTCTCCACCCAGTTTTTGGATTTTCATTTGACATAAAAGTACCATTCAAACCACCTACTGGAGTATTACTTGAGTTTGTAATATGTACTGCACAAGTAGCATTACTTCCGGGAGTACCATTTTCTCCAGACTTTCCAGCAAAATCAAAAGAAACAACTATTAAGGCTTTATCTGGAATTGTAAGACCAGTAACTATATCATAAGTAGTATTGTTTGCAGTACCGTCTTGTGTAGCTGAGCCACTAGAAAATGTAAGTCCTAATTTTGCAGATGTAATTGCATCATCAGTAACTTTTGCTGTAGTCACAGCATCATCTGTTATACTATTTGTTATTATTCTACTTAGTGGCATAATGTTTACTCTGGTAACTTTAATTCCGCTTCACGTTCTTTAGCTGTTTTTACAACTTTTAAATCAAATGCTTGTTTTACTTGTGCATCTTCTCCTGTTGCTATTGTTACTCCATTAGCATTGCAATGTGTTATGTTAGCTGAAATAATTTCTTCTTTGGCTATTCTTGCTCTATTTTTAAGAGCATTTTCTACCCAATCTTGAGTAGATAAAGTACAGTAAGACATAGCCTTATCTTCTGTGTCTGATAATGTTATTTTGTATTCTGCCATAGTTTTTCCTTTTGTTTTAACCTAATAACTCACCTTGAAACCAAGTGTACCTAGATGATTGATATATTTGCCAAGTATTACTTGTTGCATTAGTGTCTTCTCCATACACATACACTTCAATATAATCATTGGTAGCTAAACTCATTATAACTGAAGCATAAACACTTCCAGTACCTTCCCACATTGGGTGTAATCTTGAGTGATATACACTTCCATTTTTTCTAAAATCTATTCCATATCGCATATAGTTAGATGCATAATTTGTAAAAAATTGAGTAGCAAAATGATAACGACCACTTATTGGTGCAGTAAATCTATAGGTACTATTGTTATAGTGAGAGCCTATATTATATCCCTTGCCTTGATTTTCATTTGTATAAGGCTGTAATCTATATGCAGTACCATTTGTAGTTCCTACATTGTAATAAGAATTTTCTGAAAATCCTGCAAAGAAAGATGGGTTAGCAGGTTTTTTTATAGCACCATTATTATAAATATTCATTGCTTCACTAGTTCCTGCAATAAATCTTATTCTTCCATTTTCACCTGCACCACTTCCAAAAGAGGTAATAGAAGAGTAATCAGCATCACCACTATCACCGAAGTAGATGATATTTCCAGTAGTTGTTCCACCAGATGTCATTTGAATTGTTGTATAACTACCAACTGCAGGACTAATATTTAAATCACCAGTAGTTGTTGCAGTTCCAATACCAACAGAACCATTAGAATTAATTTTCATTCTATCAGTGCCACCAGTTTTAAAATCTATTCTGTCATCTGTATCTGCTGTAATAGATGTGTCACCATCAGTATCTAATATTACTTCACCACCATTCATATCTAGTGAACCATTAAAAGTTTGGTCACCAGTAAATGTATTATTACCAATCAATCTTGAAGCTCCAGTATCTGTTCCGTGTTGTTGGGCTAATCCTCTAAATACAAAATAAACTGTTCCAGTACCTGAAGGAGTAGTTTCAGTAAAAGTTAAACTTACTCCATCAGAAGCAACACTATAAGCCACAGTAGGTTCTTGTTGGACATTATTTACAAACACCTCAAGCTCTTCTGCACTATTTACTCTAGTGTTTAATGTATAGGTAGCCGACCCACCATTCGCAACTTGTGAAGTAGGGGCTGAAAAAGAGCCAACTGCAGGAGCTCCAATAATAGACATTAACTAATCTCCAAATAACTAACTATAGCATCACAAGCACTTGCTTGACTTGCTCGTACTCTTAATTTATCTCCCGTTTCTAACACAACCTTTTGGTCACCACCAACTGGAACTTGACCACCACCTACTGGAACAGGAGCATCTTTTAAAATAAATACTGTAGAGCTTGCACTCACATCTTCATACGCAACATCAATTGTTACACCACTTGATATTTTATTAGAAACAGTTAAACCGATTATTACTGTGTCATTAGATCCAGTATGAACAACTGCGTCTGCATGAGTAATTGCATTATTTGTTACGCTTGATTTTATAGCTTTTTTAAATGTATTTGCCATTGTGTTATCCTAACGCTATTGCCATTGCGACACCAGTTCCTGCAGGATCAAAAAGGGTTGCTCCTGCTGTTGCTAAGTTATCTGTGTGAACTATTTTACTAGCAGGAAGTGTACAAAATACAGTTTTAGTTCCTGCTCCCCAATCAACAAGGTTATCACTATTGCTTGAATTTAGAACAGTAGTCCTAGCTAATAAAGTACCAGAAGCCGTATATGTTCCTACTCCCACTTCCCAATTTGTGCCGTCTGTGCATGAATAAAAAGTTGTGTTACCATCACCAACTACTGAAAAAGCTTCATAACCAGTCAATGCTCCTGCTAAATCATAAGTACCAGTTCCAGTTGTGACTGTTGTTTCTTTTATTCTATCTGATAATACAAGTGCCATTTTAGTTCAACTGTATTGTTAAATTCCCTGTGTTAATTCTAAATATATCACCACTAGCTATTGTTCTAGAAGAGTCTAATGCTCCCACAAAAAACACTCTATTTGAACTGCCACTTGTGGCAATCGTCCCTGTCCCATTAATTACAAAAACATGAGTTATGGTTTGCGTTCCACTACTAGAAGCACCCCACTCAACATTACCTGAATTAGAAATAGTTTGTGCATCTGTTCCTACTGCAGGAAGTGTCCAATTTGCATGAGGTACTTGTACTCTACTGTAGTTGCCAAAACTAGCTTCTGTTAAAGTTCCAGTTTCAATACTAGAAACTGCTGTTGCTAGTCCTATGTAAATATTATTACCCATTGTGGTAAATGATTCACTATTATTTTTAAACAAAAAATCTAATATAGCGTGTTCTAAATAAGTAGTCGCCGCATTTGATGTTGCCATTCTCTATTCTCCTAAGTTCTTGGTCTTTTTGGAAGACCATCTCTATAGGCATCACTATTTTCTCTAGCTTCGCCTAAGTCTTTAAGTCTCATAATTTCTTCTTGAAATCTTTTTTCATAAAGTGTCATTAAATCTGCCTCACCTTTCATATATGTATACGCTTCTATAAGTGATCCGTAAAGCATTGCATTCATCGCATTAGTGCTTAACCACGAAGTTGTTGTGTCTAAAGTTTGCGAAGAAATAGTTGTAGTTGCCCCAGTTTTACTACCAGTAATGGTTTCACCAGTCGTAAAAGCGTTTAAAGGCACTATAACATTCATTGAAGTATTGTTAGCTTTTGTTAAAATAGTTGTAGTAGAACTACTGGTTGATCCAGTAATAGTTTCATTTATTTCAAAACTAGCACTTGCAGGAACAGTAAAAAGAATAGTGCTGTCAGCTAAACTGGTGGGCTTGTAATAATAATGTAACTCTATAGCATAGTTAGCGTCAGGTGTTGGAGCAACTATAAAGTTATCTACATCAAAACGACCATAATATTTAGGTGTTCCAGTTGTTCCTGCATTTGGTCCATACTCTTGTAAAAAATTTACATCTTTTTCTAACAAAAATGTTTTAACATTAGTGCTAGTAAGGGATAAACTAAAAGGAGCTAAAAAATCAGTAGGTGTTTTTATATACTCATCGTTTTGAGACAAAGCACTTGTAGCATTTTTTCTAAAATCTTCAAAATCAACTAACTTAAATATTCTATTTTCTGCAGAACGAATAAAATCTCTTAAATGATCATTAAATGTGGTTTCACTATTTTCTGTATAGTCTTGAAGAGCAGATCTTAATGTTGTTAAAGTATAACTCATTTATTTCTCCAAAGTTACTGGTCCTGCTGTTGCTCCTGGTCCACCACCTTTAGTAGAGCCATTAGTTGCTGTTTGCGAAACAGTAACTTTATAATTATCTGGATCAGTTGTTCCATCACTCAATGTTATTAATGATATATCAAAGCCATTAGTAGAACTAATAGTTTGATGATCAATGCCATCAAAAGGAAATACATTTCTAAACCTAACTTTACTTCCTGCTGTACGACCATGACCTATTTCATTAACTGTAATTACAGTTGTAGCTTGTCCTGCTGTACCAGTTTTAAATGCATTAAAAGGCAAAAGACGAGCAACCTGAGGTTCTGTTCTATCTATTCTTGGTTGCCAGAGAGCTTGTGGTTCAGAAATAGTTTGTATTGGATTTAATTGAGGTTGTTTAGGCTCATACTCTGAAATATGTACAACAGCTCCTGTCCACTCAGATATTCTTTCTTTATATGGAAATTCCATACCACTTCTATCTGATATAAATTTTGCGTATTTTCCAGAACTGTAATTGCTCATAATAAATTATAATAAGTTGTACTTGGTGTTAATTTTAAAGTTGCTCTATCTCTATCTTCGCTCGCGGCTCTTTCAAACTCTTCTTCATAAATAGCCTTTAATAGTTGAACCCTTTCAGGAGCTCGCTTTATGGCTAAATAATAAGCTAATCCTGCAGATAAACAAGGGTAAAATCTAAAGGGAACTTCTGCAGTATTAGCATAGCCATCTGCATCATCCATTCTTACCATTCTATCATAAACTAATTGATAAGCTGTGCTAGAATCGGGTATTGCCCATAGTTTTATCACAGGAGTTATTTGTCTATCTATATAATATTGTGTGGGTCTAGAAGTAGTTCTTTTACTTGGCAATCCTAAGTAAGAATCTCTACTTATTCTAGAAATAGTTACATCTGATTGATTTGAAGTCCCTGCATTTTGTCTTACAACAACAGATAGTATGTCAATACTTGCTTGTACATCTTGTAAATCTACTAAGCTAGAAACAGTTGTGGTAGCACCACTTGTTCCACCAGTAATTGTTTCTCCTACTGAAAAAGTACCTACTGGAACAGTAATAGCTAAAGAAGTTCCGCTCGGTTTACTTGTAATGTTTGCAGTTGCTCCACTTGTTCCACCAGTTATAACTTCAGCTACCGAAAAATTAGCTGTAGCTCCTACTGTTATGGTTAATGTTCCCAAAGGATAAATATCAACACCATTAGCAAGATTTAAAGTTTCTTGTTTCATTGTCCATCTATTTAAACCTCTGTTTGCCCAATCAGCAAACATTAAATTTAAAGAACGTTTAGCTGTTCTTAAGTCATATCCTGTTCTAACTTGCAAACCACAACGTTCAAAGGCTTCTTCAACATATTCGTCTACAGCTAAATCGAAATCTTTTGAACCTGAAGTTGCCATTTAGTCCTCGTTATATATGTTATCAAAAACTTTATTTACGTCTAGTATATAGTCTAAATCTGATTTTGAATAGTGTATATGTTGTGATGGTAAAAAATCTGGAGCACCTTTTCCAGTTTCAAACCACGCTGGATGTGTAACACGAACTCTGTTATTAGGCAATGCTACAATATTTCC
>MDSV01126317.1_pt1 | contig 11045 bp, 10 predicted proteins | sample 810851 | NCBI WGS metagenome assembly MDSV01 (sample SAMN05326640, study PRJNA326480) | marine metagenome | isolation source: seawater | place: Atlantic Ocean: North East | collected 2012 | reverse complement strand
TTGTCTTGTCTTTTTAGGTTTCTATACACCATATAAAATATAAAAATTAATAATATAGAAATAAAAAATAATATAGGTAATATATTTTCGTTATCTCCTCTAAAATTATTACTTATACAGTGTCCACAGTTTGTTCTAGGGGATATATTTACTAGGAAGCTAGCATATAGAGACGCTAAGTACATAAAAAATAGTGATAAACTGACTAAAAGCTCTGAAAAGAAATTTTTATTAATTTTGAAATAGTTATAACAAATAAAAGCTAGGCCAAATGGCACGATAAATAATAATTCTGGCCTTACGCATAATACTAGTCCTGCAAATATTCCAGCTTTTACAATATAAGATCGATCTTGGAAATAATTAGATTTAATTATGTAATATATAGTAATAAATAGTAATGCTATATGTGCAGTTTCTGAGAACATATTATAGTGATAATATGAAAATCCTGGCCATATAACTATAACAACTGATGTAAAAATTGCTAAAGTTTTATTACCTGATAACGATATTAGTTTGTAAGCAAATAAGGTCCAGATTCCTGCGATTGATGCCATAACTAATGATGTTGTTAAATACATATCACCATTAGTGAGCAACATAAAAAAAGTTATGTACACTGGATATAATAAAGGCCTTAATCCTTCAGATCTATAAGTATAAAGACCTTTAATTCCCTCAATAAAACCTAGCTCCTGAAATATTTGAAATTGATTTAATGCTATATGTAAATAATGCTGACCATCTGAATTCGCTAGAATTTGATTATACTGATTGAAAAAAAAGATAAATAGCGGTGCAAATAAAAGAAAAACTGCATTATATTTAAAATTGAGCATAAAATTACCGGAAATTTCTAACTTATTCTATATTTTATTTTATTAATTTTGACTATAATATATATTATATATACAAAATTTATATATAACAAAGAATTTATTAAAACGCTTAAATGAATAAAAAAATAATATCAATCGTTACGCCGGTTTTTAATGAAGAAGAGAATGTTCAGTTCTATTACGATGGTATTACATCGGCAATCAAAAAACTTGAAGATAAATATGATTTTGAATTTATTATTACTGATAATAACAGTAATGACTCAACGTTAAATTTATTTTCTGATATAAGTAAAAGTGACACTAGATTTAAAATTTATAAACTATCAAAAAATTATGGTTATCAAAAATCATTATGGACAGGAATTTGTCAATCAAACGGGAATGCTGTAATTCCATTAGATTGCGACTTACAAGACCCACCAGAGTTAATTTCTGAATTTATAAAACATTGGGAAAATGACAATAAAATTGTTTATGGAGTAAGAAAATCAAGAAAAGAAAAATTTCTCAATACAAGACAAATAGTTGACTTGCCAATGCTTAGAAACTTTTTTTACTATATCATTAATAAGATTAGTGATGATAAAATACCAAAAAATGCAGGTGATTTTATGCTTATAGATCAGATTATTGCAAATCATATAAAGAAAATATTTGACCATAATATATATTTAAGAGGAATAATTTTTAGCTTAGGTTATAAAAAAAAATCAGTTTACTATGATAGGAAAATAAGAAAAAAAGGGACGACTAAGTTTTACTTTGCTAAATCTCTGAAACTTGCAATAGATGGAATTGTTGGCCTGTCAGCGCTACCATTAAGAATTGCATCTATTACTGGAATTATAATATCTACAATTACTATGTTTTTAAGTATATTTTTCATCTTATCTAAATTTATGTTTGATATAAATTATCCCGCTGGCCTTACGACAATTATTGTTTTAGTTTTACTTGGAATAAGCTTGAATGCACTATTTTTAGGGATTATTGGCGAATATATTTCAAGAATCTATGATCAACAAAAAAATAGACCTGTAACTATAATTGAAAAAAGAATAGAGAATAATTGAATTTATTTAAAATTTTTAAAGCTGATAAAATTTTTATCTCTCTCTGACAAAATTGGTTGCGAAATTGGCCAATTCATTCCAAAAGAATCCCATAATATACCAGTGTCACATTGAGAGTTATAAACCTTTGATTGTAAATAGTGAACCGTCGCAAAATCACTTAATACTTGAAATCCATGGGCAATTCCTTTTGGAAGATAAATATGAATTCCATTTTCAGATGAAATTTTAATTTGAGCAAATTGTCCAAATGTTTTTGAGTTTTGTCTTATATCTAAAAAAACATCTATAATCTCGCCAGCAGAACAAAAAATTAATTTGGATATTTCATGAGGAGCAGTCTGAAAATGCATACCTCGAATTACTCCTTTTCTTGAATATGAAAAATAAGATTCTTCAAAATCAATATCAATATTGTTTCTTATAAAAATCTCTTTATTAAAATTTTTAGTAAAAGCTCCTCGATTGTCTTTTATAATATCAGTTTCAATAATTTGGCAACCTAATATTTCACTTTGGGTAAATTTCATAATTCAAACATCTCCGTTAACCCCATATTCAAATTATATCTTGGCCTCCAATCTCTTGGAAGTTCACCAGGCTCTTTCGGCGTTTGGAATTGGATTATATCTTCATTATGCCATGAGACGTTAACTTTTTTAATTGAAACCTTATTAAAAGTTTCTACAACTTCTTTTAAAGTTAATGTTTCTGAAAAAATATGTTTTATAAGGTAAGGTCTCACAGTTTCACAATTTGTAGAAAGCTCTGGATTTTCAATCGCTGATACAAATGCACTAATAACATCCTTAATATATACTAAGTGAATAGGTTTGTTTGGCGCACTTTTCATCTCCAATATGTTTCCAGTAGAAGAATGATTTATAAGTTGATTAATAAGTTTGGGACGCGGGTCATCTTTTCCGTAAGTATCATGCAATCTGTATGTATTACAATCATAATTTTCCTCAAGATATTTTTCAGCAGCTAGCTTTGTGGCTCCATAAAGAGAGGAATCGTAGTCTGCAGCATTTGAACTTATGTTTATAATTTTGAATGCCTTTTTATCGCCCAAGGCAGAAACAGTATTTACAATTAAAGTTAAATTTGAACTAATTATTTTTTCTGATATTGCAGGTCTTTTAGGGTCGGGATAGTAATTAGCTAGATGGAAAACAAGATTAATTTTATACTGTTTCAAACTACTTAATGATTTAATATTTCCATTGTAAAAAACTATACTCTTTATATTTACATAATTAAGAAGCTCTTCAATATTTGAACCCTCTCTAACTAACAGAAAAAGTTTATATTTAGCTTTATTAGAAAGCTCCATGATAAGATTCTTTGCCAAGTAACCATTTGCACCAGTAATTAAAATATTCATTGATATTTTTTAAAAAATTCCTCACAAACTTCGTGTACATGAGCTATCATTTCGTTAGTCAAGCCGTGATGGCATGCAAGTAATACTCCGCCTTTCATGACATTATCTGAGTTACTAAGTCCATCTGAAGAGATTTTCATTTCTATATTCTTAAAGCCTGGTTGTCTAGTTATATTTCCCGAAAAAACTGTTCTGGTTTGAATATTTCTTTTCTCTAGATAGATTTGAAAATCTCTTCTACTAAAGGGAGAACCTTCTTTTATTATAATTGGATAAGCTAACCAAGCTGAATCAGAACCTATTGTTTGTTGAGGTGTGATAATAAAGTCATTATGTTTTGCAAAAAAATCAGTTTGTTTTTTAAAATTTTCTTGTCTGATTTTGACATTTTCACTCAGATTTTCTAATTGTACTAGTCCAAATGCAGCCCCAATTTCTGAGCCTTCAAGATTATAACCAATCTTTTCAAAAATAAATTTTGCGTCATAGGGAATGCCATCTACCTCAACATTAAATCTATTTTCAATTGCTTCACTTTTCTCATCAAATATAGAAGAGGATCTTCCCCAAGACCTTAATAGCTTTGCGTCATAAATCATTTTATCATCATTAACACATAGCATGCCCCCATTTCCTGCGCAATTTATTATATGAGATCCATAGAAACTAGTAATAGTCCAATCGCAAAATGATCCTGATAACTTTCCATTTAAAGTGCCACCAATTGTGTCAGCGGAGTCTTCAATAACTTTTAATTTATATTTTTTTGCAATCTCCGATATTTGTTCCCAATTACAAATATTACCCATAAGATTTGGAGCAACAATTGCAACTGTTTTATCACTTATGTTCTTTTCTATTGCTTCTACATCTATGCAATAGTCGTTAAAACCTACGTCAACAAAGACAGGTATTAAATTTGATTTCACTATACATCCAATAGTTGTTGAAAAAGTTAATGCTGGAGTAATAACTTCCCCCCCTTTAGGAAAATTTGATGCTTCCATACCAATATATAATGCCGATGACCCGGAGTTAACGTATAAACCATACTTTTTATCAAATAGACTGGAAATTTTCTTTTCAAACTGACTTGAATAATTTCCCATTTGGGTTGACTCTTTAAAACATTTTATAACAGCATCAATTTCTTTCTTTCCATAAACTGTTTGTGCATAACTTACTTTTATTTCATTCATTTTGTAACTCCATGTATCTCTCATACTGACTGAGTGATTTTTTAATAATATCCTTATTTTGCATAAAATTGTTGTACCATTCAACTGACTCTTTAAGAGTATTATCTATATCATAAGCTGGACTCCAATTTAAATTTTTTTTTGCTTTGTCTGCATTGAGCATCAAAAGACTCGCCTCATAGAATTCGCTTGATTTTATCTCATAATCTATCTTTAAAAATTCATTCATTTTTTTAAGTATTTCTTCAACGGTGATACAATTTTCGATACCAGGACTAAAATTATAGGGGCTTGAGAATTTTTCTGGATTATCATGTAGTTTTCTGCCCAGAATCATATAGCCGTATATAACGTCAAAAACATGCTGCCACGGCCTTGTAGAATTCGGACTTCTTATTATTAATTTTTCTTTGTCAATTACACTTCTAATAATATCTGGAATTAATCTATTTTCAGAAAAATCTCCTCCTCCAAGAACATTTCCAGCCCTAGCAGAGGCTAAGCCTACATTATTTTTATCATAAAAAGACTTCTGATAAGAGTAATTAATAATTTCAGCGCATGCTTTGCTTGCAGAATATGGATCAGATCCACCTAGACTGTCACTTTCTATGTATTGTTTATTTGTATTTTTATTTTTATAGCATTTATCTGATGTCACATTAATTACTGCTTTTACTGATTTTACTGATTTACATATATCCAATAAATTAGATGTTCCAATAATATTTGTTGATAAAGTTTCTATTGGTTTTTTATAAGATCTTATTACTAATGGTTGAGCCGCCAAATGAAAAACTATTTCAGGTTGGAAATTCTCTATTGAAGTTTTTAAAATTTGAAAGTCTCTAATATCTTTTGAATCAAAAGTTGTATCTTGCCCTATTTTTAATAATTTATGTAAAGATGGTAAAGATTTATTTGGCGCCAATGAGTACCCAAAAGTATTTGCACCCATGTTTTTTAAAAAAAAGCACAACCATGATCCCTTGAATCCAGAGTGACCTGTAACAAAAACTTTTTTATTTTTATAAAACGAGCCAAGGTTCATAAATATCTACCAAGTTTTCCAAGGTGCTTTTTTTGTTTCCCAAAGATCTTTTAGGAAGTTTTTATCTCTCAAAGTGTCCATTGGTCGCCAAAATCCATTATGCTTGTAAGCCTTTAATTGGTTTTCCTTGCTCAACTTTTTCATTGGATCTCTCTCCCAAATTGTCATATCACCTTCAATATAATTTAAAACCTCAGGAGATAAGACAAAAAAACCACCATTAATATAACCTCCATCGCCATCAGGTTTTTCTTGAAAATCTGTAACAACTTCATTATTGTTTATTTTTAATATTCCAAAACGACCCTCTGGCTGAACAGCTGTAACTGTTGCTAAGCTATCATGACTCTTATGAAAATTTATTAGATTTGTAATATTTACATCTGATAATCCGTCGCCGTATGTCATTAAAAAATAATCATCGTCTTTGACATGTTTGTATATTCTTTTTAGCCTTCCACCTGTGAGCGTGTCATCACCCGTATCTATAACTTTTATGTTCCATTTTTCAGATCTGCTATTGAGTACACTAATCTTATTATTCTCAATATCAAATTGTATATCTGAGTTATTTACATGATAATTTAAAAAATATTTTTTAATTTCAGAACTCTTATAACCAGCACATATTATAAAATCGTTAATTCCATGTGACTCATAAATTTTCATTATGTGCCATAATATTGGTTGATTACCAATTTCTACCATAGGTTTTGGGAGCTTGTCAGTTTCTTCACTTAATCTTGTTCCTAAACCACCTGCTAAAATCACTGCTTTAGTCATAAAATATCACCAGCTTATTAAATAAATATGTATTATTCTACATCAAATAATTTTTTTGTTTTGCTTAATTCTGACCTTTCCTTCCGGAATTTTTCTGTTTTTTCATCTCTTGGATCAGATGGTCTTGCAACAAATTTTGCTCTGTACCTTTCAACCACATTTTCCTGTGGCTCAGTTAAATAATACCAGGCTAAAGATTTTCTACATTTATTTTCAGGACATATTAGAGGTGATGGGTGGCCATGATAAGAAATATCTGTTGTATTAAAAATTATTGCTCTATTAAATTTAGGTTCTATAGATTTAATTTTTTTTGTCATGTCTTTGTTCCACAGCTCTAAATTTCCACCATATTTACTATCCCAATCTGAATTTAAATAAAGTATTAAATTAATTCTTCTCTCTAGTTTTAATGTAGGATGCAAGCTATAGTCAATATGCACATCAAGTTTTCCCATCCTTTTAGTACAATGCATACCCCCACCATGTAGTTTTGGATCAGATTTTAAGCCCGAAATACCTGTTAAGTCTTTTAGTTTCATTAGAAACCAATCCTCATTTAAATGTAATAACGTTTTTTTAATATTTTTTGGCATTACATTATCCAAATGATTATATAAAAGTTTTTTTTCAACGGGATTATTATATTTCAACCAAAAATCTTCGTTATGATTTGGAAATTGCAGCTCTAGATTTTTACAAAACTCTTTTTCTAAAAAATTATCAATGACGATATGTGCATATGGTGTATTATTTATATATTCTTTATGAAGTTTTTTGAATTCTATATTATTGTTAAGCATTAAATTTTATTATATTAATTTATGTAATCTTATCATATTCAGGTACAAAATATATCTGCATAATTATACAACACTGAATATTTAAGATAATTGTTGTAAACTTATAATAAATTATATATAAGAAAATAATTTATGGAAGACCCTATATTTATTCGATAATATTAACAATATGTGTTATAAAAATTTTAATATTGAACTATAATAGCTTTTATCTAAATCAACTATAATAAAAGATAATATGATAAAAAGAATTAAGCCATACATACTTTCTGGAGGCTCGGGTACAAGATTATGGCCTTTATCACGATCATTACATCCGAAACAATTCATCAATATAAATAATAAAAATTCTTTTTTTCAAAATACTCTATTAAGATTAAAAGATCCTCTATATAGCGAATCAAATATAATATGTAATCAAGAGCATAGATTTTTTGTAAGCAACCAGTCTAAAAAATTAAATATTAAAACGGGTGAGATAATTCTAGAGCCATTAGGTAAAAATACTGCTGCTTCAGCAATTATTGCAGCACTCACTTCTGGTTATAATGATCTTATATTACTTTTACCATCTGATCATGTTGTAAAAAATAAAAAATATTTTAATAATAGTATACAAAAAGCTGTCAAAGCTGCTGAAAATGACAAAATCGTATTATTTGGAATAAAGCCAAAAACACCTGAAACAGATTACGGCTATATCACTATAAAGAAAGAGAAAACCTTTTCTAGCTATATGATTGATAAATTTATTGAGAAACCAAATTTATTAAAAGCAAAAAGATTAATTAAATCAAATTCTGTATTTTGGAATTCTGGGATATTTTTATTTAAAGCTTCTACACTTTTGAAGGAATCAGAAAAATATTGCCCAGCTATACTGAACCACGTAAAAAAAGCTTTAAAAAATAGTAACACTAAAAATGACTATGTTTATATGAATGAAAAAAATTTTATAAAAATTAAATCAATATCAATTGATTATGCAATTATTCAAAAGTCTAAAAATTTAGTTATGAATAAATTAAACACACCATGGAGTGATATGGGGACATGGCAAAGTTATTGGACACATAATAAAAAAGATAAAAATAATAATTTTATTGAGGGAAGAAACTTTAATGATGAATGTTATGGGAACCTTATAATAAGCGATAAACAATTCACTCTTACTTCTGGTTTAAAAGATTTTATAGTCGTATCTTTATCGAATTCTTTATTGGTTCTTCCAAAATCAAAATTAAGTAATCTTTCAAATTTTATAAAAAATCTTTCAAAAAAAAATATTGAAGAAACAAGAAATTCTTTAAAATATTATAGGCCATGGGGAACTTATGAAATACTTAAAACATCAAAGAACTTTCAAGTTAAACAATTAACAATAAATCCAAAAAGCGCAATATCTCTACAAAAACATAAAAAAAGATCTGAGCATTGGGTTGTTATAGAAGGAACCGCTTCTGTTACATTAGGTAGAAAAAATTTTGAACTTCATGCAAACCAATCGGTTGATATTGATATAGATGAATTACACAGATTAGAAAATAATACAGATAAGATTGTAAAAATTATTGAAATACAAAGTGGAACATATCTTGGCGAAGATGATATTATTAGATATGAAGATAAGTATAAAAGAGAAAATGATAAACTTTAAAGGTTAATTTATTATGAAAGAGTATATTAATGATTATATGAAAAATGTTTCTAAAAATTTTGTTAGGCTTCAAAAAAGTACTCCTGATATTGAAAAAGCTGTAAATCTAATTATTGATACACTTAAAAATAATAGAAAAATTATATTTTGCGGTAATGGTGGATCTGCGGGGGACTCACAACATCTTGCTGCAGAATTAATGGGAAGATACAAACTTGATAGAAACCCCTTGCCTGCTTTAGCACTAACTGTAGATACTTCAGCGATTACAGCAATTGCTAATGATTATGGCTACGATAAAGTTTTTTCGAGACAGCTTAAAGGTATTGGTAAAGAAGGAGATACGCTTGTAGCAATATCGACAAGTGGAAATAGTAAAAGTGTTATAGATGCAATAAAATTTGCAAATGAAAATGGAATTAATACCATAGGCTTAACTGGGCAAAAAGACTCAGAAGTTTCAAAAAACGTAAGTATATGCATTAAAACACCAAGCTCTGATACAAATCATATTCAAGAAATGCATATCGCTATTGGACAATTGATATGCGGTTTAGTTGAAGATCACTTTTTTGGGTCTAATTAAAGATATTTTTAATTTTTTGAAATAGGCTTACTTTTTTAATGTCTTCATTTTTTTGCCTTTCAATTAAATATTTATCGTAGCTACTTAGCATCATATTAATAAGATAATTGTTATAATTATGGATTTTACTTTGATTTATTTCAAAATTAAATTTTTTAATATTTTTTTCATTCATAATTTTCATGTAGATATTATCAACATTTGATTCTAATATATCATAACTATTTTTTTCCAGTACCTTTGTTAGCATTGCTCTCCTAATAGTGTTCCATCTCTTTGAACCTACTCCATCAGTATCTTTGGTTATTATCCTCTCTAATATATGTGGTGTTAATTCAATTCTGTGGTCTATTTTATATTTTTGAAATAGCAAAAGTTCAGTGGCAGAAGTCCATGAGTCAACATGTCCAGCAACACTAAAACGACCTTGCTGAGCAAACAACCATTCTTTACTTATTATTGGAAAACCTTCACATTCTTGAATTGCTTGATGAATATCTAATTCTTCAAGACTATCAACCCTATGTGTATGGATTACAAACATATCACTATGGTATTCTTCTGCACAATTTAGTACTTGTTCGTCCCAATTTTTCTGAGTTAATCTTACATCATCAGGAAGAGACCAATAAAGAGTTGAATTTTCATTACACTCTAAAACCATATCCATCAAAAAATATTTTAAGCTTCTGTAGCCATCAGCTTTTGAGGTTACAATATTTTTTATTTGCAAACCTTTTTTCTTATACTCTTCAAATATTGCTAAAATTTTATTTAGATCCTGGTCGTCTTTATCTAATTTAAAAATTAATTCAAAATTTTTAAAATCACTTGAGTTATCAAGGAGGGATTCGAGAAAACCTAATAAATTCTTAAAACCATTAACTGAAGATCTTATGGGTGAAAGTATAGATATCATGATTTAATCTCAATACATTCTCTATTTTTTTCTAAATACATACTTTCAGACTTATAATTATTATTGTTTTTATTTTTAAAATATAAAATTGACATAACTTTAATTAATCAAAAGTTTAAAAATCTATATTACATTAAAATTAGAAAAATCTACAGTCAATACTATGCCTATCGCCAACAGAATGTTGATCAATATAAGTACCGTGCATTGTAAAAGAATCGTGTATCCAAACATCTCCTAGCTCAAGATTTGGTTGAATTAAACAATCACTTGGGAAGTCATTATAAGATAACCTTTGTTCTAAGGATTTATGCTTATTTAAATTATATTCATACGGTAGAAATCTTTTGCAGCAGGTTGGGAGAACGGATAAAGTAGGAGCTGAATTTTTACCAACATCACAAAAAGGAATCCAAAAAGTCAGATATCTTTTATAAAATAACTGTATTCTTGAGTCTTGATGAAAACCAGCGAAGCCATCTTTATTCAAACCATAATGAGATATCTTTCTGGACATTGAGTAATCAAAATACATTTTCCAGTCATGATTACTAGTATAATTTTTTATTAACTCATTTAAAAAACTCTCTTTAAATTTTTTTGTTACACAATTATTTATATATGCTCTATCATTATCATCAATATATTTATCAAGAGCCCAGTCCTCTTTAGAATAACCATGATTAATTTTTTCTCTAAGAATTTCTTTATTATCATAATTTGCAATCATATATATTGGATA
>MDSV01100655.1_pt1 | contig 11045 bp, 14 predicted proteins | sample 810851 | NCBI WGS metagenome assembly MDSV01 (sample SAMN05326640, study PRJNA326480) | marine metagenome | isolation source: seawater | place: Atlantic Ocean: North East | collected 2012 | reverse complement strand
TTTCTTCCCACAACATTTTTTAGGATTAGCTGGAATGCCTAGAAGATATGCAGATTACCCAGATGCATTTGCTGGATGGAACTACATTTCTTCAGTCGGTTCATACATCGCAGTTGCAGGTTTGGCAGTATTTTTTATAAATCTTATTTATGCATTTATAAAAAGAAGAGCAGCAGCTCAAAACCCATGGGGTGTGGGAGCCACGACATTAGAATGGACAGTGCCATCACCACCAAATTTCCATACATTTGATGAACTCCCAAAGTTTGTGGATGATCAAGAAGTACAAAAATTGCATAGTTAATAAAAGAGTTTTAAAAATTAATGAATAACTCACGGCTAAAAAAAAGAAGTCTAAGCCAAGAAGATTTATTGAATTTTTCTGAATTGTTTAAACTAATGAAGCCTAGAGTAATGTCGTTAGTAATTTTTACTTGTGCTGTAGGTTTATTGACTTCACCAAATATTGTTTCAACAAAGGATGCTATAATTGGAATTTTATTAGTTTCACTAGGAGCAGGTGCGGCTGGAGCTCTTAATATGTGGTATGAGTCAGATCTGGACGCTTTAATGTCTAGAACTTGTTTAAGACCAATACCAACTGGCAAGGTAAATAAAAACCAAGCTTTAATATTTGGTGTTACACTATCGATTATCTCTGTAGTTGCATTAGATTATTTCACTAACAGAATTTCAGCAGTTATTTTACTTTTGACAATTTTGTTTTATGTTTTCGTTTACACAATTTGGTTAAAAAAAAGAACTCCACAAAATATTGTAATAGGAGGAGCTGCTGGTGCTTTTCCACCAGTTATTGGATGGACCATAGCTAATGGTTCTTTATCAATTGAACCTTTAGCTTTTTTTCTAATAATATTTTTTTGGACACCCTCACACTTTTGGGCTTTAAGTTTATACAAATCAGATGATTATAAAAAAGCTGGAATACCAATGCTTCCATTAACAAACGGTGTGGAGAGCACTAAAATTAATATATTTGTTTATTCTTTGCTTATGTTGCCTGTAATTATTTTTCCGTATTTAATAAATTTTGTGGGACTTACATTTATAATCCCTGCATTGGTATTGACTATTTATTACAATTTTTTGTGTTATGAGCTTTATAATTTTAAAAAAAATAAATTTAACCCTAAAAAGGCTAAATCAATATTTGGATATTCTATTCTATATTTATTTTTGGTTTTTGTACTTTTTCTGATAGATAAGATAATATGATAACTCCGGATAAGAAAACAAAGAAAAAAAACATTTTAACTGCTTTAGGGATAATTGCTTTTATGATTTTTCTCTTTTTCTTTACCTTATATAATACTGGAGTATTCGATAGAACAATATGATACAAAAAAAAAATTTAACACCTTTAATATTAGCAGGAATTTTTGTGTTAATGTTAGGATTGTCTTATGCAGCCGTTCCTTTATATGATTTATTTTGTAGAGTGACAGGTTTTGGGGGAACCACTCAAATATCTAATAGTGCGCCTAAAGTAGTATTAAATAAAGTAGTGAGTGTAAGGTTTGATACTAATGTTAATAATTTACCTTGGGATTTTAAAGCAAAAAAAAATGTTATTGATGTTAAAGTAGGCCAAGTAAATAAAATAGAATTTGACGTAGAAAATTATAGTAGTGAACCTACTGCAGGAGTAGCAAGCTTTAATGTTTCACCATCAAGCTTTGGAAAGTACTACAGCAAATTAGGCTGTTTTTGCTTTGAGAAACAAGTGTTAAAACCGGGGGAAAAGGCGACTTATATAATGACTTTTTATTTAGACCCAGAGATGATTAATGATCCAACAACAAAAAATTTACAAGATGTAACTATGTCATATACTTTTTTCTCGACAGATTATTATAAACAATCATAATCCATAAAAATGTCAGCAGAAAAAAAACATGATTATCACCTTGTAGACCCAAGTCCTTGGCCTATTTATGTTTCATTTTCATGTTTAATTTTAGCCCTAGGTTCAGTTTATTATCTTCACACAGATATTTCTTGGGGAATGTACCTCGGTTTCGCCCTTTTAATTTATGGCGCATATATGTGGTTTAGAGATGTAGTTATAGAAGCGGAACATCAAGGCCATCATACACCGGTAGTTCAAATTCATCATAGATATGGTATGACACTTTTTATTGCCTCAGAAGTGATGTTTTTTGTTGCATGGTTTTGGGCATATTTTGATGTAAGTTTATTTCCAAATGATTTTGTTGGAAATGTCTGGCCCCCAAAAGATATTAAAACTTTTGACCCTTGGGATATTCCATTAATTAATACCTTAGTTTTATTATTATCAGGAACTACGGTTACTTGGTCTCACCATTCACTCATAGAGGGAGATAGAAAAGGTTTTATACAAGGATTAACTTGTACTGTAATATTAGGTGCATGTTTTACTGCTTTACAAGCTTACGAATATCAGCACGCTACTTTTAGTTTCTCAGATCATATTTATGGATCAGTATTTTACATGGCTACTGGTTTCCACGGTTTTCATGTATTAGTTGGAACGATATTTTTAGCAGTGTGTTTATGGAGAGGCAGACTTGGTCATTTTAACAAAGAACATCATTTTGGGTTTGAAGCTGCAGCATGGTATTGGCATTTTGTTGATGTAGTGTGGTTGTTTTTATTTGCTGCAATCTACATTTGGGGAAGTTAGTTTTAATTTTTGAAACATAAGTTTTTATTTTCAGTTTTTGTAATATTTTTTATTTTAGTTTTTATAGCATTAGGTTCATGGCAAATTATTCGATTAGATTGGAAAAATAATTTAATCATTGAAATTGAAAATTCTTTAAAAAAATCACCAATAGAATTAACCAATTCTAATCAAGAAAATTATCTTAAGATAAAAACATCAGGCTTAATAGATTTAGAAAAACAAATTTATTTATATAATCTTAATGAATCAGGAACCCCAGGATTTGAAGTTATAAATCCAATTATAATTGATGATATAAATTATTTGATTAATAGAGGTTGGATACCTTTTGAAAAAAAAGATTCTATAGATATCAATATATTTGATGAAAATGAAATTACTGGAACTCTAATATTACAAGGAAAAAAAAATATTTTTAAACCAGACAATGATTTAGAAGAGAATTATTGGTTTAGCTTAAAAAGAGAGGATATTTTGAAATTTACTGGAAAAGAATTCTCTAAATATATAATTTATTTAGATGGAAATAATCAATTCCCTAGGCCAAAAAAAATTACTGCTAATATTTCGAATAATCATCAAAAATATGCACTTACCTGGTTTTCATTAGCGATTTCAATTCTTTTGCTATATTTATATTTTAGAAAAAAGAATTTTAAATGAATTACGTAAGTACTAGAAATAGCTCAAAAAGCTTTAAATTTAAGGATGTTTTTATAAAAGGATTAGCGGATGATGGAGGATTATTTATTCCAAAATCTTTGCCTAAATACGAGCAAAAAGACTTACTTGAATTTAAAGATTTAGAATATACAGAAATAGCAAAAAAAATTATTTATCCTTTTATTGGTAATTTTATGAGTGAAAATGATTTGGATAAAATCATTAACAAATCTTACTCAGTATTCAGAAAAAAAAATGTTGTTGATCTTATCAAAATTGGTGATCGGTCAATATTAGAATTATTTCATGGACCCACATTAGCTTTTAAAGATGTTGCTATGCAGCTTTTAGGTGGTTTTTACGAATATTATTTAAATAATGAAAATGAGAAAATAAATATAGTTGTGGCCACATCTGGTGATACTGGAGCAGCAGCAATTGATGCAATTAAAGGTAAAGAAAATATAAATATTTTTGTTCTACATCCTTATAATCGTGTATCAGAAGTCCAAAGAAAATTGATGACGACTGGAAAAGAAAAAAATGTTTTTAATATTGCTATTGAAGGAAACTTTGATGACTGTCAAAATTTAGTAAAAGCAATGTTTGCAGATAAATCTTTTTCAAATGAAATAAAAATGTCTGGAGTGAACTCTATAAATTGGGCAAGAATAATTGCTCAAAGTGTATATTATTTTTACTGTTATTGCTTAATTGAAAATAATAACAAACCTATTAACTTTTCTGTTCCAACAGGTAATTTTGGTGATGTTTATGCAGGTTATTTAGCAAAAAAAATTGGCCTTCCAATAAATAAATTTATTGTAGCAACTAATAAAAATGACATTTTACACAGAGCAATTTCAAAAGGAACGTATGATGTGGAGAAAGTTGCTGAGACAATCTCACCGAGTATGGATATTCAGTTAGCAAGTAATTTTGAAAGACTTATTTATGATTTACATGATTATAGCGATGAAAAAACAATAAAAGCAATGAAGGATATTAAAGAAAATGGAAAATACTCAATTAATAAGGAAAATTTAAAGAAAATTAATACTAATTTTTTATCTTCAAGTATTAATGAAAATGAAATTTTGAATATTATTAAGAATGTTTATACAGAATTTAATATGATTTTAGATCCTCATACTGCTATAGGATATGGTGCTTTTGATAAAGTTAATTTAGAAGGAAATAATATTGTTTTGGCTACCGCTCATCCTTGTAAATTTCCTGATGCAATAGATAAAGCAATTAATATAAAATCAGAGTTACCTGATAAGCTAATGTACATTTTGGATGAAAAAGAAAAATATGATATAATTGAAAATAATATAGATAAAGTTAAAAATCATATTAAAGAAAGAATTTAGTGAAAGTTAAAGAGAAAGATATAATACCTAATTCAGAGATCTTTATTTTGGAAGATGGTGAGCCAATCAAAAAAAATATTGAAGAATTTTTAAAAAATAAAAAAGTAATTATACTTGGTTTACCAGGAGCATATACTTCTGTTTGCTCTGCAATACATTTACCAGGTTATATAAAGATGTATCAAGAATATAGAAATAAAGGAATTGATCAAATTATTTGTGTCGCGGCAAATGATCCATTTGTTATGAATGCCTGGGGTAAAGAAAATAATGTTGATAATAAAATTATCATGATAGGAGACCCATTTTTAAATTTTATCAAGGCTATAGGGGCAGAGGTCGATAAAAGTGAAAGAGGAATGGGTATGAGATCTAATAGATATACAATGTTGGTTGAGAATATGAAAGTTATAAAACTAAAAGAAGAAAAAGAAACTGGTACATGTGAAATATCTGCAGCAGAAAATTTTTTAGCCTTAGTTTAAATTAGCTGCCTCTTTAGCAAGTAAATCAACTTCTTCATTTAACTGATTACCTACATGTGCTTTGACCCAAATCCATTTTACGTTCAATGATTTATTAAGATTATATAGATCAAGCCATAAATCTTTATTTTTCACATTTTCTCTCTTTGAGGTTTGCCAATTATTTTTTACCCAAGTATTTACCCATTCAGTTATTCCAAGTTTTACATACTGGGAGTCCGTATATATTTCGATTTCATGTTTAGTATCAATGTTTTTTAAAGCATTAATAGGAGCCATTAATTCCATTCTATTATTTGTAGTATTTTTTTCGCTGCCACTAATTTTTTTAATATTTCCATTATCATTGATGATTGCAGCCCAACCTCCATTTCCAGGGTTTTCTAGACAAGAACCATCAGTATAAATCTTAATCATTATTTTAAATAATCGTTATAGGCACTTAAGTTATTATGTATTAATAGTTTTTGATAATATTCTTTTGGATCTTTTATTTTGATAAGTGCTGTTTTAGGTGTATTTGAATAGTCATAAAGTCTTGTTAAAAAATATCTCAATGCTGCACCTCGACATAAAATATTTAATGATTTTTTTTCTTTAATTGAGAATTTTTTAATACTTTCATACCCTTTAATTAAATTTTTTATTTTTTTTTTATTTATCAAAAATTTTGATTTCTTTTTATCAAAACATAGTGCATTAACACAAATAGCAATTTCATACATAAAGTAATCATTAGCAGCAAAGTAAAAATCAATCACACCTGACAATTTATTATTTTGAAAAAAAATATTATCTATAAATAGATCTCCATGAATTATTCCACCAGGTAATTTTTTGGGCCAATTTATATTAATATTTCTAAAATTAACCTCTAAGAATTTTCCTAAATTAATAAATTTTTTTGATTTAAACTTAATGCTGTTGATTAGTGGATTTAGATATTTTATACTCATAGAGTTTTTTCTGGAAAGATTAATTTTTTTTGAGGATAAATGCATTTCAGCAATAAATTTACCTATGTCATAACAATTTTTTGAATTAAGTGACTTTTTATCTTTTCCTTTAAGAAAGGAAACAATACAAGCAGTCTTATTTTTTATTTTTATTAGATAGCCTCCACTTTTATTTTTTGAGGTTTTGGGCAATTTATTTTTAAATCATTTAATTGATCCATTAGTTTCATAAAAAAAGGTATCTCTTTTTGAAAAACTCTTTTCTCAAAAATTGTTAAAATAAACTTTTTATTTTTCGATCTTAATAAGTAATTTGTATTCTCAATCCCTTGTTTAATGCCTTTAAAATTTATAATTTTTTCTATTTCAAATTTCTTATTGATATAAGAAATGTCTTTTTTATTTATTTTTGTATAAACAGCCATCTTAGTTTAATTTTTTTGGTACCTTGAAAACAACATTTTCCTTAATAATTTCTACTTCACTTATTGTGACTGTAAATCGATTTTTTAATTCATTAATAAAATTATCTACTAAAATTTCAGGTGCCGATGCACCAGAGGAAATACCAATTGTATTTGAATTTTTGATTAAATCAAAAGGAATTTCACTTTGTGAATGGATTAGTTGAGAGTTTAAACATCCAGACTTTTTTGCAACTTCAACTAATCTCACAGAGTTGGAGGAGTTTCTGCTGCCTATTACAAAAAATAAATCACATTTTTTTGCAATATTTTTTACAGCCATCTGCCTATTTGTTGTTGCATAACAAATATCCTCTTTTAATGGTTCCTTAATGTTGGGAAATCTTTTTTTTAAGATATCTATAATATCTTTAGTGTCATCAACTGATAAAGTCGTTTGAGTGACAAAAGCTATTTTCTTTTTATGTTTTAAATCGTAATTGTTCGCTTCGTTCTCATTTTGGATAAGATCGATAGACCCATAAGGTAGTTGACCCATTGTTCCTATAACCTCAGGATGATTTTGATGGCCAATTAAAATGATATGATAACCAGCTTTATTTAAATTTTCAGCTTCTCTATGAACTTTTGAAACTAATGGACAAGTAGCATCAACATAAGTTATATTATTATTTTCTGCTTCCTCAGGTATCTTTTTCGGAACACCATGTGCAGAAAAAATTACTGGTCTTGATTTATCTTTTATTTCTTCTAACTCTTCTACAAATATTGCACCTTTACTTTTTAAATCATCTACAACAAATTTATTATGAACTATTTCATGACGAACATAAACTGGTACACCATATTTCTTAATTGATTTTTCAACAATTTCTATTGCTCTTTCTACACCTGCACAAAAACCTCTTGGAGCAGATAACAATATCTTTAATTCTTTATTTTTCATTTTTTTCAATAAAATATTCGAGCAATATATGTGGAAAGGTTAAAGACGCCAAACCTATAAATATGACCTTCAGAATTGAGTTTGTAAAATCGTAAGTATTATTAAGAAGATATAGTCCAATAAAACAAAAAAAAGCAGTGAGAATTGTGAGAGGTAAAGCTTTGTTTAAGAAAATTATAAATCCATTACTCAGATTTTTTTCATCTAGCTCAGACATTAATGTAATTATGTGCCTAACCGAATGTAAAAAGCAAAAATAAACCGTAAATGCTAATAAGGGAGAAAAATAATAGTTTAAAATTAAAATTGAAAAAAAATCAAAAAAAATAGTAAATTTTTTTATTTCAAATTTATTAGCAAATAATATTACACTAGAAAAAGTACTTAAAATCACTCCAATAAGTAAAATTTTATTTGTTTCAATAAAGCTCAAACTTTTATAGAAATTTTCATTGTCTACTAGTAGCAATTTGAATATAGAAATTGTTTCATCAAAATGAAAATATAAAGGTGCTAAAATTACTAAAGTTCCTTTAAAAAAAAATAAAAATTGGATTAAAAATGAATTTTCAATAACTAAAAATTGAGTATCCTCTTTACCAAAATGATATGCAGCTACTACCAAAAAAATAACTAAAGAGATCGAAGGTGTAATAGTCCAGAGGACTATTACGGTTAAAGCTATCGACATATATATCAAATAAAAAACTAAAATATTTTCAATTTTTAAAATTTTAATTAATTTTTTTCCTTTTAAATGATCAAGTGAGCCATGAGAAACTCCAATACTAAAAATTAAAAATAAACAAATTAATGGTAAGATTGTAAATTTATCAATACTTAAAAAAAACAAGGATAAAATATTACAAGATAAAAAAAAGATAAAAGAGTGATTAAAATTAATTCTTTTTAATTGATTATTCATGTTTAAATCAAACTAATAAAATAAAGCTCTAATAAAAGTTAATTTTGGCATTTTTAAAATTATAGACAAATCCTCAAAAAGATTACTTTTATTTGATAGAAATTTTATAACAGTCTTTGGAGAAGCCTTAAACATTTTAAAGAATATATCAGACATTTTGTCTGGATTTTTTTCAAGGACCCTTAAAAATATTTCATCTAAAAATTTATATTTATTGGCTATTTTATAATTTTTTGTATTTGCAATATTCTCAATATTTTCTCTTATATACTTACTATGTTCTTGAATATTAAGAAAAGTATACCCTGTGCTTAATCTAGTCATGCCTCCAGCAGTGCCAATATTAATTTTATTCATTTCTTTTTTATAAGAAGGATTGAATAGAGGTATTGCACCTTCTTCTTTGTAAATTATCTTATATTCTTTTAAATTTAACTGCATCTCAATATAATCTTTTATTTGTTTATCATAATCTTTTAGGGAACTGTCATTCATTTTTGATAACCAAGTAGTTTCTATCAATGCTTTATTTTTTGAGAAGGGAAGGGTATAAAAAAAATGGACACTCTCTCTTTGTTCACAGTCAAAATCCATTAAATTAAAAATATGATCATCAAAAAAATTATTTTGAGTTTCAACTTCAACTCCACAAAAATGTTGCCATAAATTAAGGTAATTTTTTTTTATTGATAGAACACTATTAAAAATGTAAGAATTTTTTGAATTTATCTCATTCAAATTTCTGAAAAAAGAAATATTATTATTTTCCTTTAATTTCTTATTTATCTTTTCATAAAATAAACCACTATCAATACTTTGATATGGAAAAATATTGCAATCTATGTGATGAGTTTTTTCAGGTATATTTATTGTAAAATTTTGCCAACTTTTTTTAACACAATCATCAAAATTATGCGGAACCACTTTCCAAAAAGACCATGTTTTATCTCTCTTATATTCTATTCTTGGTTCAATAATTGCTAAGGTCTTGTCTTTTAATTTTTCGTGAATTTCAAGTTCATACGCTAGAGACAAACCCGCACAACCCCCACCAATTATAACGTAATCAAATTCTTTCATCTAAATTTAACTCCTCATTAATCAGAATATGGTTGTGTTGAATTTCATCTTCCTCTTTTTTAATTAATGATAGTTTTATTAAATCATAAATTGAAAGAAAAGTTTCTAAAATTTTTTCAAAATTAGAAACATATATTTTTCCAGAGTCTTTATAACTTTCTAGATTTTTTTTTTCTAAAATTTTATAACCTATTTTTCGATAAATTCTTCTAGCAACTAAAATAGAGAAGCGAAGTTTAATTGGTATATCCTTTATTGAGTAAAATGAGTTTTCATAAAAAGTATCGGCTAATTTAACAGTAGATACAATTTCATCAAAATTCTCATTGATATAATATCTGTTATTCTCTGAGTCTTCTACTACGTCTCTTGAAATATTTGTTAATTGCATTGCAATTCCCAAATCAATAGCAGATTTAAGAGAATTTTTTTTTGTTACTCTTAAAATTTTCGCCATCATTAATCCTACTGTGCCAGCAACCCTATAGGAATAAATTATCAAATCTTTCCTTGAGTTTAACCTAACTTCTTCCTTAATATCTGATCTAATACCATCAAATAAATCATGAATAATTTTTAAAGAAATATTAAATTCTTCTACAATGTTCCACATATTTTTTACAACAGGGTCATCTAAATTCTTTTGATTGAAACTATTTTCAAACTTTTTAAATTTGTTATCTTTAATCTCAATATTTTCTTTATCGTCTGCAATATTGTCAGCAATTCTGCAAAAATCATATAAAGCAGAACATTTTTTGTAAGTATCTCTGGGTAAAAAAAAACCTGCCCAATTAAACGATTTAGCGTAAATTGATAAATAGCTTTTACTAGTCATTAAATAATTTTATCTAAGACTTTTGCAGATGAAAGAACACCAGGCACACCTGCTCCAGGATGTGTACCTGCACCAACAAAATAAAGCCCATCATAAATTTCTGATTTATTATGAAATCTAAAATATGCTGATTGTGAAAATTTTGGTTGAATCGAGAAACCTGAACCATGTTTAGTATTTAGGTCTTTTTCAAAGTAATCGGGGGTTAAATAAAAATCATTTACTATATTTTTTCTTAAGTTTGGCATTAAATCTTTTTCCATTTTTTCAATTACTAAATTTTTCATTTTTTCACCTTCTTTTGACCAATCAATACTTGATTGATTATTAGGAACTGGCACTAAAACGTAGAAACAATCATTACCCTTTGGAGCCATAGATTTATCAGTAGCAGATGGCCTATGAAGATAATAGCTTATATCGTTATTTAACTTTTTCTTATTAAATATATCTTCAAGATGTTCCTTATACTTATTACCAAATTTTATTGTATGGTGTTCTACATTCTCATACGTTTTGTTTGTTCCAAAATAATAAACAAATAATCCCATAGAATATTCCATTCTATTTTTTTTCCATTTAAAGATAAAAGAATTATTTGTATTTCCATTTAACATTTTTTCATAAACAGCAGGAGGATCTGCATTACAAATAACATTATT
>MDSV01112521.1_pt1 | contig 11046 bp, 12 predicted proteins | sample 810851 | NCBI WGS metagenome assembly MDSV01 (sample SAMN05326640, study PRJNA326480) | marine metagenome | isolation source: seawater | place: Atlantic Ocean: North East | collected 2012 | reverse complement strand
TGCTAACCTTCCACTGATAGCCCAAGCGCTAAAACAATATCAAAGTCAGGAAATCATGTTATGGCGCATGATATTGTGCATTGTTAGCTTCACCCTTTTGAGCAAGACATACGGACGAGATGCCGCTGTCATGACTCTAAACATGCTTGATGAACGATACTATCGGCGCTGGCATATCCTGTCTAACCGTCAAATTTACCGATTAATCGATCGCTTAGAAAAACTATCAGTAACTGATCAAATAAACATTTTATCTCGCATTAATACCCATCAGACTCCCGGTCAGGAAACGGGTTTACTCCATAGACTTAGAGAAGAGCTTCTAAGCCATCACTCCGATAATGACTCTTCTTCACCACTGCGCTTTATGTCTGCATCAATGGTAGCAGGTGTTTTATCACTATTTTGCTCTGTGTTAGTTATATCCCAAGCTCAAGAGGCTATTGATTTATCGAAAAACATTTTTCTCGATATAAGCCTCTATTTTACAATTGCAGTCGTTCTCTCACTGATGGCAGGAAAAAATATTTTAGATATTTTCAAACGATTAAATACTTCCAATAGTGGATCTTTATCTGCCTTTATTGCGGAGCACAGCTGCCTAAGTCAATGCATTTTATTAACCGCTGTCATTTGCTCCTTAACTTCTTTTGGATCTGTTTTATCGATTTTCAGTGATGCGGATGCCGATGCCAAACCTGATTACTCAACCTTAAAAAAAGCGTTACTCAGCCCTTTATTATCACTGGATCACTACACATTCAAAGATGCCTCAGAATATTCACTGTGTGTCGGTGTGGATATTTTTAATGGGTTCTATGCGGTGTTAGCTTTATCTTTCATGCTACCTAAGCGTCAACCGACGACCAACCTTACACCACCTGCTGACATTGAAAGAGGTCTAACAGGACTAGAGGATTCGGACCATAGCATCCGAGCTGCTCTTATACAAAGCCCAGGGATGTTACAGTCCTCAAAAACCCCATTACCAAAAAATGATCTAACGTCAGAAAGCATCACGCAAAACCATGACAATTTTCCGCTTATTGAGGACCTCAAAAAACAACTGATCGAGAGCAATAAACGTGCGCATTTTGCCCGATTATTCGATCGCGTAATGTTTCCAACAGCTTCCATACAAGCCATATTCCCATCATGTAATTAATGATAATCACTATCTTTAGAGCAGGCATGTGAGCGTCATAACCATTATCGCTGCAACCCTTTATGGCAGTGAACACACCAACGTTCACTTAACATTTGCACCCATCCCTCATCTCGATTAAGGTATGCGCTTCAATGAATAGGGGTATCTCCATGAAACAATTTCCATCCGTCAAAGATATTTTACAGCTCAGCGCCATTCCCGAAACTGCTGTTACTGTCCGAGGCTGGGTACGTACCCGACGTGACTCCAAAGCAGGGATTTCTTTCATCGCACTGAGCGACGGGTCTTGTTTCGATTCTTTACAATTAGTCATCCCTAATACATTGACCAATTATGAAACAGACATTGCTCGACTGACCACGGGCTGCGCCATTAAAGCCACAGGCCAACTGGTACAATCTTTAGGGAAAAACCAATCGGTGGAAATGCAAGTCACCGACTTTACCGTGGTTGGCGATGTGCAAGACCCTGACAGCTACCCGATGGCTGCCAAACGTCACAGCATGGAACACCTGCGTGATCATTCCCACTTACGACCACGTACCAATATCATAGGAGCCGTCTCTCGCGTTCGTAATAGCATTGCTCAGGCCGTGCATCGGTTTTTTAATGAGGAAGGCTTCGTGTGGATTAACACACCCATTCTGACGGCATGTGATTGTGAAGGTGCCGGAGAATTATTCACTGTGACCGCGATGGATTTAAATAATATTCCCAAAAATGAACAAGGCAAGGTTGACTATCGACAAGACTTTTTTGGACAACCCGCCTACCTGACCTGCTCTGGGCAACTCAATGTCGAATCATATTGCATGGCACTGTCTAAAGTGTACACGTTTGGGCCTACCTTTCGTGCTGAGAATTCCAATACCACACGACACTTAGCCGAATTTTGGATGATAGAACCTGAAATTGCCTTTGCCGACCTTAACGATGACATCGCACTGGCCCAACAACTGCTGCAATATATCTGCCGTGATATTCTCGAGCGTCACCCTGATGATATGGCCTTCTTTAATCAATGGGTCGATAAAACTTGTTTATCGCGAGTTGAACAACTGGTGAATACAGCCTTTGAGTGCATCGACTATACCGATGCGATCTCACATCTAGAAAAAGCCAAACAAACCTTTGAGCACCCTGTGCATTGGGGTATTGATCTGCAAACCGAACATGAACGCTACCTGACCGACACGTTGTTCAAAAAACCCGTGGTTGTGAAAAATTATCCAAAAGACATTAAAGCATTTTACATGCGCATGAATGACGATCAAAAAACCGTTGCTGCCATGGATGTCTTACTACCAGGCATAGGCGAGTTGATCGGAGGCAGTCAACGCGAAGAACGTCTGGACGTCTTGGAATCACGCATTGAAACGTGCGGCTTACCTGTAGAAGAATACCAATGGTATTGTGACTTACGACGTTATGGCTCAACACCACATGCCGGTTTTGGCCTCGGATTTGAACGTTTAGTTCGCTACATTACGGGTGTCAGCAACCTACGTGACACCATTCCTTTTCCACGCACCCCAAAAAGCATTCCACCCAACCGCTAATCATCATGATTTATCATGCTGTTTGACCGTATACGCGTGGATTTTTCATGGTTGCGATGCTAAGCTTCAAAACGCCTAACACATGGAACAAACAAGGAATATGGAAAAATGGCTGACAAACAATCAAAGCGAGCGCATCAGTTACAACTGAAAGCCGATTTTTTCCCAATGACAGTACTCAAACTGCAGTCAATTGACATCCCTGCCATCAGCGATGAGCTAACACACATACAAACGACAGCACCCAACTACTTTAATGATTCACCCATCGTAATTGATGTCAGTCATTTAAATTCTCAACAATCCCTAAACTTAAAACAACTGCGTCAAACACTCAGTGAGTTTAATATGACACCTGTGGGTATTCGAGGACTGGACAAAAAACTCAAACAGGATGCTAATGATCAAGGGCTTGCTATTTTAAATAATGAAAAACCGGCTAAAAAACCCACTAAAACACCCCAAAGCTCACCCACCTATACAGCTACCAAAGTCATCACTAAACCCATTCGGGCCGGCACGCAAGTCTATGCTAAAGATGCCGATCTCATTATTATGGCCGCAGTGAATGCTGGCGCCGAATGCATTGCCGATGGCAATATTCATATTTACGGCCCGCTCCGTGGCCGAGCCATTGCTGGCGCCACAGGTAACCCCAACGCACATATTTTCTGCAAACAGCTGGATGCTGAACTCATCTCCATCGCAGGACGCTACTTAGTCAAAGATCACATCACTGTGCCTAAAACTAAGCAACCCATGCTGCACATCTACGTGCAGGACGACCAACTCACTATAGAAGGAATATAATATGTCAAAAGTTATCGTTGTCACTTCCGGTAAGGGCGGTGTGGGAAAAACCACCACCAGCGCCTCACTCGCTACAGGCCTTGCTAACCAGGGCTATAAAACTGTCGTGATTGATTTCGACGTTGGTCTTCGTAACCTCGATTTAGTCATGGGTTGTGAACGCCGTGTTGTGTACGACATCGCAAATGTCATACAAGGTGATGCTACACTGAACCAAGCGTTAATCAAAGATAAGCGCAACCCTAACCTACATATCCTAGCCGCTTCACAAACTCGTGATAAAGATATTCTGACCAAAGAAGGCACTGGAAAAATCATTGAAGAACTCAAAGAAACCTTTGATTACATCGTGTGTGATTCACCGGCTGGCATTGAACGCGGCGCCCATATGGCCATGTATTATGCCGATCATGCCTTTGTTGTCACCAACCCTGAGATTTCATCTGTCAGAGACTCAGATCGCATCCTAGGCTTACTCGGTTCTAAAACACAACGTGCCGAACAACAACGCGAACCGATCACTGAACAGTTAATTGTCACTCGCTACTGCGATAAACGTGCCAGTGCTGGCGATATGCTTGCGATCTCAGACATCACGGACTTATTAGGCATTGAATTACTCGGCATTATTCCTGAGTCTAAAATGGTTCTCAATGCATCTAATGCTGGAACACCCGTTATTTTGCAAAACAAAAGTGATGCAGGACAAGCCTACCAAGATATCGTCTTACGCTTTTTGAAAAAGCTTCCGGCCTTCGATCCAAATGCCAAAAAACAAGGTATTTTTAAGCGTCTATTCAAAGGTCAGCCGGAGGTAGTAGCATGAGAGTATTAAAAGCACTAGGATTACACAAGAGCACTGCACAAACGGCTAAAGATCGCTTGCATATCATTATCGCGCAACAACGCTCTGAGGGTAATAGCCCAGACTATTTACCACAACTGCGCCAAGAAATTATGGAAGTCATTGCTAAACACACGCAAGTGGATCTCGACAACATCCACGTTGACCTTCAAACCAAAGATAATAATGCGGTCTTGGAACTCAATGTGATGTTCCCAGAACAGGTCACGCAATAACTCGCTAAGAGAGCGACTATGTCACAAGCACATCGCGCACTGGTCGCTCTCTTCATTATGACCGCCTGTTGGGGCGCAACATTTCCCTTTATTCACCAAGCGGTTCATGATTGTAGCCCGACGCTATTTGCCATCATTAGAAATAGTATCGCTGCAGTGGCCCTGCTACCCATTGTTATATCACGCTTTAAACGAACGACTCGAATAATGATCTGGCACGCACTCGTCTTGGGGGCACTCAATGGCTTTGCGAACATTGCGCAGTCAACAGGGCTCTTGACCATCTCCGCATCCAGCTCTGCTTTTATCACAGCAATATCGGTTATCCTCGTACCCTTTTTCATGCCACTCTTAAAATTGGATCGCTTACGACTGATTGATATTATTGCAGCTCTTATCACCCTCTTTGGTGTGTTCGTATTAACACAATCACAATTTACGGATTACTGGCAAGGCAATGCCTGGACACTTGCCTGTGCACTGAGCTATGCCATCTATATCACATCGCTCAGTAAGTTCACTCAACACAACCATGATATTTTATTATTAGTGTTCTACCAACTCGTTATATCAGCACTATTTCCACTCTGCGCATTGCCATTTGAATCCAGCTATTTATCATCCACCGCAACACTCTGGAGTGCTGTCCTCTTTTGTGGACTAATAGGTACCAGTGTTGGGTTATTGTTACAAAATTTTTATCAGCGTTTTATTAGTGCTGCAACCGCAGCTATTATCTACGCATTCGAACCGATCTTTGCGAGCATTTTTGCCTTCTGGTTAATCCAAGAAGAGATCACACGTCACACCATCATCGGTGGTGCTATTATTCTAGCTGGATTTTTACTCTCTCAATCGCTAAGACAAGATAAACACGCTAACTAAATCCACTAAAGCGTTGAACAAATTTAATATCACTAACCAGTAGAAACACAACCTCAATAAACCGATCTATTGCCTCTTGTCATTTAAGAGCAGTTAATCAGAGCGTCAATCATTACATCCAATACAAATCAACCCATTAACAGATAGTTAACTTAATATTGATCGACTCAGAGATACAGACATGAATAAACCCTATCTTCGTGATAAAATGACGCAACTTTTATTGTCAAAGAGCGTAATCTATCAATCTTTCGTAGTCACTTTAACGATCTAAAATATAACGCTGACCGTTATCCCTAGTTTTCTTAAAAAACCATTAGATGAGCAAATTGATTGATTTCTCACCTTTAGTCTTGTATTTTTGCGCATTAAATTAACAATTGAGATAAAAAATGAACCGATCCTTTCTGTTATTATCAGGAGCCCTGCTGTTTACAAATCACGCAGCCGCAGAGTCGCTACGCGGAATTACCCTCGATCAAAACCGATGCCCACAAGCTAGAAATGACGATGATAATGCTGTTTGGGCCAAGTGGCATCATCAGCAACTAGTCATTATTGGACTACTTCGTGATAACAATGGAATAGTCACTGAATATTCCCAACCATCCGAATTCAGCTGCCTACCTGCATTAGATAACACCCATCCATCTGTTCACAACGAAGGCAGTACTTATATCCCACTGAAGGAATTCTACTACACCTCATATGACCCAGATACACATGCCTGCAATTACGTGATGAGATGTTTCAACGAACAAAGAAAGCGGCTTACCCTAACCCCAACAAAGGATCAGGATCTATCGCAACAAAACCAAGACAATCATCTAGTCATAACACGATAAGTTCTCATATAAACACTCACTGACGTTAATCTGCTATAACCTGAAGTGAGTGTTTTTGCTTTTACCGATCTCAGTCTTTACATATATACTCACGGCAATTCAAATGTGAACAGTATCCTTTGATATAATGACCTTAAACAAACAAATATCATTCAACACCAACTAAACGCGGTGACATAGAAAGAGCAAGGCAATCCCTAGCGGCAACCCATATCCTACGATGTCACCATTAAGATTAATCGCTGGGTCTTGTAGCCAGGAGAGAAAATAATCCATAGACGCTGCACCAGCATAAAAAGTGTAGGAAAAAATACTGATAGCTAAACCCAAAATTGCCCAATGCTTCTTCATTTGAAAATTCTCTGTGTTTTCTTTGATCGCTATGATGAGTAAACAGATACCCACACACATTAAGATCGCAGAAAGTCCATGAAAAATAATCCAACAAATTGGGATAAATTTTGCAAGTATCACACTATTAATATCTCGATTAACCAAGGTATCTACAGCCTGCTTAGTTGGGAAGGTGATAATCGTATGTGATAAATGCACATTCAGATGATAGCGACCAATATCCGTCAACATATTGATCCACTCCCTGATCATCACAGGAATAACCAATAATATTTGCGACCACCGAATCATCGACTGTGAGCGTTGAGACATCTAATCACCTCCTTATGATTAAAAATGAGCACTTAACACACATTACAAGATTACTGCACTATCCTCCACCAATTTTGGACCCACACACGATGATCATTTAGCGTACCGAAGGCCTCTAAGACCACCTTAGAATAACCTACATGAGCTTCTGATTTTAATTGATACCCCAGCCCTCCCTGATCATTGTTCTTAACATCTACCGAGACAGTGATATGCTGTAGTGAAGAGCAATGTGAGGGACTATGATTGATAACCGCACTGGATGCACACTTTAGTCCTCGCTCTGCTAAATAAAAAGCTTGCTGATGGTTTCGATGTGCATGCAACAATAGACTCTGCTCCCTTGTCATTGTTAGTACACCAAGCATGATAAAGCTTGCAATCATCACCCAACCTAATACTACGATTAATACTGAACCGGATTCATGAGACATCGTTATAACTCACGGAGCGCGACAGTGATAATGACATCTGTTAGAAAAGCACCCTTAGGTACTGTATATATTCGACCTAACCACGTATACCGTGTTTGTGTATGGAGCATCTTAAACCGCGTTCGCATCAAGGTATTAAATGACACCAACTTCACGTGATGCCAATCATTAACCGAGGAAGCTAATAACCATGACTTCTGACTATTATCAGACGGTAACTGTAGCGCATAAAGAATAGACCAATCTTCAATACCCGACACTAAAGCTTCACGTCGCCCACCTTCCACTTTTTGATACAGCGCATATTCAGGCTGACCCCATTCATTCTTATAATGGGTTTTAGCAATATAATACGCCGTATTAATCCATTGTTGTTTACCACGATAGCGTCGGCAAGCTGAAATAATCACAGCGTCCGTCTGTGACTTTCTTTGTGTCAGCCAACGCGGTGCTGACTGATGACGACCATAACCTTTTATAACCTGCATACGATCATTCTTATCTTTAAGACAATCTGACAACCCAGCTTGTGAGATGCGTTGCGGCAACCATTGTGCTAATCCATTTTCTCTATCCATTAAATCAGTCATTGCCTGTTGCCAATGCAGATGTTGACTTAAATCACCTACCAGCATAATAACTGTTAACAACAACCAAGCTGATAAACTCATCGCCAATAGCATTTCCAAAACAGTAAAACCCAACTGATTATGACAACGCTGAGCACTCATGAAGCAAACACGAGATGATAGTGATGACCTTGTCGCCAAGATAAATCAACATCACACAACCCCTGGTCACAACTCAACTGAACCTGAAGTTGTGGCAAATGATGATTAGACTGCTTCAACCATTCTTGATAGATTTTACTCGAGATTACCCTCTTAGGATCTGCTCGATATAATTCAGCTAAATTAGCTGCAGCGTGCATGGCTTGACAATATAGCCAATCTTGATGAATTTGCTGTATAGATTCCCGCTCTAAAGACAACACTAATAGCGTCACCAGAACCACCAATGACCAAGCAATCAGCACTTCCAGCATACAAAATCCAGCTTGGTCATCAATACCCCTCATGAAAAGTAATATAACGTACTGATTAACAGAAGATTACCGTAAAAAACCCTGGGTTTTAAAAAAAGATTGTTTTACACCGATGAAATGACTATCGTATCGTTTCCGAACGAAAAAAAATGGGTACATATTCACCAATTTTAGCAATAAGGTTCATCACGTGAAAACAAAACACTTTCTATTGGGCTGGGCTATGTGGCTCATCGCAGCACTGTTTTATGGATTAGATTACTTCCAACACACAGCACCCAGCGTTCTGATAGAACCTATCGCCCATAGCCTTGGCGTTAGCTATATCACGATTGGAAACATCATGGGAATTTACTTTCCACTGTATGCACTCTCACAAATACCCGCAGGTTACTGCTTAGATCGATTTGGCATTCGCATCACACTCACCTTTGCTTGCCTCATCGTGACATTAGGCTTGCTAATCAGCAGCTCTCCCTCTCTAACAGCACTCACTATAGGACGTGTTCTAATCGCCATTGGCTCTGCTGCAGCCTTTCTCGGTGCATTAAAAACAGGCTCTACGTGGCTGCCGAAGTCCACGTTTCCATTTGCCGTTGGCTTAACCAATACCATCGGTGTTCTGGGTGGACTACTCGGACAACCCTTGTTGAATCACATGATCGAACAATCAACCTGGCAACATGCCTTTCATCTAATTACATTGTTTGGCTTTATTCTAGCTGTTATTATCTACACCCTACTACGGGCACCTGAAAAACCACGAGGCTTACTAGAGAGCAACAGCCATATTGCGCCGATTCTAAAAACGCAAGCCGTCTGGCTGCTAGCACTCTACGCTGGCATTATGGTTGGCACGGTTGTGAATGCATTCGCAGAACTCTATGATGTCGTCTTTTTAAAATACAGCCACCATATTAGCAGCCAACAAGCTGCCTCAATTAGCAGCATGATTTTCGTTGGAATTGCTGTCGGTGGTCCACTGCATGGCATCATAGCAAACCTATTTCGAAGTAAAATACGCTGGATGTTAATCGCTAATACCATAACCATCCTATTGTTTTCAGTGATTGTGTTCTCATCAAAAACACCACTAAATTCAGTGATCATGTACCCCTTATACTTTGCTGTCGGATTTTTTGTGTCTAGCATGCTATTAGCTTTTAGTTACGCCCGACAATATTTCCCACAAAAACTACACGCCACTGCGTTTGCCGTCATCAATATGGTGATAGGACTGTGTGGTTTCTTCTTTCAGGAGTTACTCGGCGGTATTCTTCACTATTTCAAACAACATCCATCGATATATAACACCCATTACATGTTTTTCTATAGCTTTTGGGTGTTACTGATACCTCTAATGATTAGCTGGGTTTTATGCTTTCAGTTGAAGAAAGCACCACAATACTCATGAACGCATCCGTTTTGAGCGTATTAATAATTGCGTCGTCAATATAAAAGCGCCTATTGCTAACACTGTACTGACCGCTAATGCATATGACGTCGTCGCGTCTTTGACCCCCAACATACTAAAACGAAAGGCAGACACTAAATAATAGATAGGATCCAAATGTGAAGCAGCCTGCCAAAATGGTGGCAACATTTGTACCGAGTAAAACACACCCGCAAAATAGGTTAGCGGTGAAATAATAAAATTAGGCACCCATGAGACATCATCAAATTTACGAGCAAACACACCATTGATGATACCCACTAAAGCAAAGACAAACGCCGTCACCAACATCGAATACACCACCAAAACAGGATGCACAAAATGCACATGCGTGACACAAATAGCGACTAAAGCGACCATACAACCCACTAAAGCACCACGAAAAACACCTCCCATAGCATATCCGAATACAATCAAAGTCGCGGGCATTGGCGAGACTAACAGCTCTTCAATGGAGCCTGCAAACTTTGCACCAAAAAAAGATGACGATGTATTCACATAGGCATTAATTAATGTCGCCATTAAAATCAAACCAGGAACAATGTATTGAATGTATGGGAAACCATGCTGATCAGCGATATGCGATCCAATCACCTTCCCAAAAATAAAAAAATACAACGTGGTGGTTACAACAGGAGCAGCAACGGTTTGTGGCCAAATACGAAAACAACGACCAACCTCTTTACGCAACAGAGTCAATAATGCATAGCAAGCTTGTTGAAACGTCATACTGTCTCCTCCTTTTTATCGGTATAGGTCAAAAATAACTCCTCGAGTCGATTCACTTTATTACGCAGACTGTTGATCGTAATATTGTATTTTCCCAAGATGGTAAACACATCATTCATTGACGCCGAGTGGCACACATCGACTTGTAAGGTTTGATGATCGACCTTGGAAAGCGTAACTCCTGGAAGCTCATAGGCCATTACACGAGTTAACTGCTCTTGATCAACACCATCGGCAACATCCAATATGAAGCTTTCTACTTTTAATTGACTCATTAAATCGTGCTTATTTTTATCTTCAATCAATTTACCACCATTAATAATCGCAATCCGTTCGCAAAGGTGCTCTGCCTCTTCCAAATAATGAGTGGTC
>MDSV01031432.1_pt1 | contig 11046 bp, 8 predicted proteins | sample 810851 | NCBI WGS metagenome assembly MDSV01 (sample SAMN05326640, study PRJNA326480) | marine metagenome | isolation source: seawater | place: Atlantic Ocean: North East | collected 2012 | reverse complement strand
TAAATAATTCTTCTATTGCAACTTTAATATCCCTTTTTGAACTCCCCATTGCCACTTCAAAAGCTACAGTACCTGATTCTGAAGCCATAGTAGCTTTTTCCGTTATTATAGGCCGTCTTATAATATCGAATTTGTCAGTCGCTTTTGTCATTTAAATCTTTCCTCCAAAGCCATAACAGCTGCTTTAGTCAAAACTAAAGTATCTTTCTTCAAAACATCATATACGTTTATTCCCTCAACAGGAAGAACATCAAATGCTGGAATATTTTTACTTGCCTTAATAAAGTTGGCACTTGAGGAGGATTCATCCCGACCGACAACCAAAGTGCGTCCCCAACCCAATTTCTTTAAGTTTTTGGCAAAAGTCCCGGTTTTCTGATCTTTCAGCTCTGCCTTTTCAAGAATTACTAACTGACCACTGGAATATTTAGCTGACAGAGCATGCCGCAAGCCTAATGCCCTGAATTTCTTGTTTAAGCTAAATGCGTGACTTCTAGGAGTAGGCCCCTTGTACACTCCTCCCTTACGAAAAATCGGTGCCCTTCTTGATCCATGACGGGCACTACCAGCCCCCTTTTGACGGACTACCTTCTTTGTAGAGTAACTGACCTCAGATCGTGTTAAAACCGAATGGGTGCCTTGCTGTTTCTTAGCCCGTTGCCAGCGCACTACTTTATTAAGAATGTCTGGCCTGGGATCTAGCCCAAACAAAAAACCACTCAACTCAATTGTACCAGATTTTTTAGCATCAATGCTAATGACATCAACTTTCATCTTTGATCTCCAAATCTGATTCATTTTTTCCTTCCGTGATAGGTTTATCCTCACTCTTTTCAACATCATCTAGTTTTTGTGTATCATCACCTATCTCTCCAGATTTCATTTCAATTTCTGCTTTGAGTTCACTGATTTTTGCTGTGGGATACGGTACGCCGATAATAGCTTTTTTCTTCACTGCATCCTTGAGAGTGACCCATCCCCCCTTTGCTCCTGGCACAGCTCCTTTTATCATTATAAGACCTTTATCTGGGTCGGTCCTAACAACCTGCAAGTTCTGAATTGTCACACTAGCGTCACCAAGATGACCAGCCATTTTCTTGCCCTTAAAAACCCTCCCAGGATCTTGGCATTGACCTGTAGAGCCATGAGAACGGTGAGAAACAGATACCCCATGAGAAGCTCTAAGACCTGAGAAGTTATGCCGCTTCATTGCTCCTGCAAAACCCTTACCTATACTCATACCTGATACATCAACATATTGACCCTCAACATAGTGACCCACACCAATTTCTTGGCCTACGTCAATAAGGTTATCAGATGATACTCTGAATTCCTTCAATCTCTTCTTTGGTTCGACATTTGCTATAGAAAACTGACCTCTAAGGGCCTTATTACAATTCTTAGCCTTAACGGTGCCAGCACCTAGTTTCAAAGCACAATAACCATCTTTCTCTAAAGTTCTCTGAGCAACAACTTGCAACTTTTCTAGTTTCAGAACTGTCACAGGCACCTGTCTACCATCTTCTCTGAAGATCCTTGTCATACCAATTTTCTTCGCAATTACACCAGATCGCATAATCTCTTCCTCAAAGCTTAATCTCCACATCAACACCTGCTGCCAAATCTAGCTTCATTAAGGCGTCAACCGTTTGCGGTGTTGGATCTATTATATCCAACAACCTTTTATGAGTCCTGATCTCAAACTGTTCTCTGCTTTTCTTGTCAACATGAGGTCCCCGAAGTACAGTAAATTTTTCAATCTTATTTGGAAGAGGAATAGGACCTCTCACCTGTGCTCCCGTTCTTTTAGCAGTTGAAACAATCTCGGCCGTACTGACATCCAGCACCCGATAGTCAAAGGCCTGTAGCCTAATCCTAATATTTTGACTTTGCATTTTGAACTCGCCTAAATTGTGAACATTGGGTCATTTACTATTTTAAGATTTTGGAAACAACCCCTGCACCAACGGTCCTCCCACCTTCTCTGATAGCAAAACGTAACTTTTCTTCCATTGCTATCGGAGCAATTAATTCGACTTCAAACTTCAGATTATCACCAGGCATTACCATCTCAGTTCCTGAAGGTAGTTGTACCGTTCCTGTTACATCTGTCGTTCGAAAATAAAACTGGGGTCTGTAATTACCAAAAAAAGGTGTATGTCTTCCGCCTTCTTCTTTTGTCAGGATATATGCCTCTGCCTCAAACTTTGTATGAGGGGTTACAGATCCCGGTTTGACTAGACACTGGCCTCGCTCAACACCGTCACGCTCAACACCTCTTAATAAGGCACCTATATTATCGCCAGCCTCACCTCTATCTAGAAGTTTGCGGAACATTTCCACTCCAGTGCACGTAGATTTACTTGTTTCTCTTATACCTACTATTTCTATCTCATCTCCTACGTTTATCACTCCACGCTCTACTCTCCCCGTCACAACAGTTCCACGTCCGGAAATTGAGAACACATCCTCAATTGGCATTAGGAATGGTTGATCTATAGGCCTATCGGGAGTGGGGATAGATTCATCCACAGCAGCCATTAATTCCGATATCTTGTTTGCTCCAATTTCTGCATCCCTGTCTTCAAGTGCAGCCAATGCTGATCCTGATACGATTGGAATGTCATCACCAGGAAATTCATACTTTGATAGTAACTCCCTTACTTCCATTTCAACAAGTTCTAAAAGTTCTGCATCGTCAACTTGATCCACTTTATTTAAGAATACCACAAGTGCTGGCACTCCCACTTGTCTTGCCAACAATATATGCTCTCTGGTCTGTGGCATCGGTCCATCAGCTGCATTGACCACTAATATAGCTCCATCCATCTGAGCAGCCCCTGTGATCATATTTTTGACATAATCTGCGTGCCCAGGACAATCAACGTGTGCATAATGTCTTTTTTCAGTCTCATACTCCACATGAGCTGTCGAAATTGTTATTCCTCTAGCTTTTTCCTCTGGAGCTCCATCAATTTCATCATAAGCTTTAAAATCCCCATAATGTTTTGTTATTGCAGCCGTCAAAGTCGTCTTACCATGATCAACATGACCTATAGTCCCAACATTTACATGCGGTTTATTGCGTTCAAATTTTTCTTTTGCCATTTTTTGTCTCCACTTTCCAACTAAACTAAATTAATTAATAAATTCATATTTTAAGCATACTTAGCTTGTATCTCTTCAGATATATTTGAAGGCACCGTCTCATAGTGATCAAAAATCATCGTAAATTGGGCACGGCCAGAAGACATTGACCTCAAATTGTTGATATAACCAAACATATTTGCTAACGGTACGAATGCGTTAACAACAATAGCATTTCCACGAGTCTCTTGACCAGTTACCATACCTCTGCGCGAAGTAAGATCACCAATGATATTGCCTGTATAATCTTCCGGCGTCACTACCTCAACTTTCATCACTGGCTCCAAGAGTTTTGCCCCTGCTTTTTTCAAACCATCTCTTAGTGCTGCCCTTCCGGCAATCTCAAATGCCAGCACACTAGAGTCAACATCGTGATAAGCACCATCTATCAAAGATACTTTGAAATCTATCACTGGAAACCCAGCCAAGGGTCCACTATCCATGACTGATTGAATACCTTTTTCCACCCCTGGTATGTATTCTTTTGGGATAACTCCACCTACTATCTTACTTTCAAAGCTATAACCTTCTCCAACCTCTGTAGGAGATATTATCATCTTTACTCTCGCAAACTGACCTGCTCCACCAGACTGTTTTTTATGGGTATAATCCACTTCAGCCTCTACAGATATGGTTTCTCTGTATGCTACCTGAGGTGCGCCGATATTGGCTTCTACTTTGAATTCCCGTTTTAAGCGATCTACCAATATATCTAAGTGTAGTTCTCCCATGCCCTTCATTATTGTTTGGCCCGATTCCAAATCTGTTTCGATTCTAAAAGAAGGATCTTCTGCAGCCAAGCGTTGTAAACCAGCAGACATTTTTTCTTGATCATTTTTTGTCTTAGGTTCAACTGCAATTTCAATTACTGGGTCAGGAAAAGTCATTGTTTCCAATACCACAGGCTGACCTATATCACAGAGTGTATCTCCAGTTGTAGTATCTTTAAGACCCGCTAACGCTATTATATCTCCCGCAAAGGCCTCCTCTATTTCTTCTCTATTGATGGAATGCATCATCATCATCCTACCAATCCGTTCCTTTTTTCCCTTTGTAGAATTCAGAAAGCTATCCCCTTTCTTAACTGTTCCAGAGTATATCCTCAAGAATGTCAAAGAACCCACAAAAGGATCATTCATTATCTTAAAAGCCAAACCTGAGAAGGGTAAAGCATCATCAGCTGAGCGCTCAATATTTCTCTCCTCACTTGAATCACCAGGGGAAAACCCAAGGTAAGCAGGCACATCCAAAGGCGATGGAAGGTAATCTATCACAGCGTTCAGAAGAGGCTGGACACCTTTATTCTTAAATGCTGATCCACATAAAACTGGGATGAATGTCATGCTTAAAGTTCCCGCCCTAATCAACCTTCTCAGTTCTTCAGTGGTTGGTTCTTCTCCTTCTAGATAGGTCTCCATCACGTTGTCATCCATCTCAACCGCGATCTCAATCATATTTGATCTCATCTGCTGAGCTTTTTCCATGTAATCCTCGCGTATTTCGCTTTTGGTCCATGTCGCCCCCAGATCTTCCCCTTGCCAGATCCACTCTTCCATCGTAACCAAGTCAATCATTCCCTCGAATGCATTCTCCGAACCGATAGGTATTTGAATAGGGCAAGGTCTAGCTCCAGTTCGATCAGCTATCATTTCTACACAATTATCGAAACTTGCTCCTATCTTATCCATCTTATTCACAAAAACTATCCTTGGGACCTTGTACCGGTCTGCTTGCCTCCAAACTGTCTCAGTTTGAGGCTCCACTCCTGCATTTGCATCCAAAACACATACTGCACCATCAAGAACAGCCAATGATCTTTCCACTTCTATGGTAAAGTCCACATGACCGGGGGTGTCAATTATATTCAAACGATGCTTTGGGCTATCAGCTTTTTCGCCATCTTCAGTGCGCTCCCAAAACGTTGTGGTTGCAGCGGAAGTGATTGTAATTCCTCGCTCTTGCTCTTGCTCCATCCAATCCATAGTTGCAGCCCCATCATGAACCTCTCCAATCTTATGAGACTTACCAGTATAATAGAGTATCCTTTCGGTACAAGTAGTCTTGCCAGCATCAATATGAGCCATAATACCGAAATTTCGATAAAAATCTAACGTATATTCTCGAGCCATCACTTAGTCCTCATCCAATAACTTGTCACGGAGTTTATTACCACCGATAGTGACTGAAAGCCTTATTCGCCTCAGCCATTTTATGAGTGTCCTCACGCTTTTTCACTGCAGCCCCTCTTGACGAAACTGCATCTATTATCTCACTGGCCAGTCTTTCTTCCATAGTATTTTCGTTTCTATCTCTTGAAGCTTTAATTAACCACCTGATTGCAAGTGCCTGCCGTCTCTCTGACCTAACCTCAACTGGTACTTGATATGTAGCTCCACCAACCCGCCTAGATCTAACTTCAATTGAAGGCTTTATGTTCTCCAAAGCTTCATGAAATAAATCAACCGCAGCTTTCTTTAACTTATCTTCAACTTTCTCTAAAGCACCATAAACGATACCTTCTGCTATCGATTTTTTGCCATGGAGCATCAGACTGTTCATAAATTTTGTTAGCACTACATCACCAAATTTGGCATCAGGTAATACTAGTCTTTTTTCTGCACTATGACGTCTGGACATTCTAAATTTCCTATCTTATTTCGGTCTCTTAGAACCATACTTCGAGCGCCTTTGTCGACGATCTTTAACACCTTGGGTATCTAAAACCCCTCTCAAAATATGGTAACGCACCCCTGGCAAATCCTTTACCCTACCACCACGGATTAGTACTACTGAATGCTCCTGCAAATTATGGGACTCACCTGGTATATAAGAAATGACCTCATAGCCATTTGTTAACCTCACCTTTGCTACTTTTCGCATTGCTGAGTTAGGTTTCTTTGGCGTAGTTGTATAGACCCTAGTACAAACTCCTCTTTTTTGCGGACAGGCCTGCATATGCATGGACTTTTGTCTCACCACCCTTGGTTTTCGAGGTTTCCTAATCAATTGTTGTATAGTTGGCATTACAACTCACTCCGATTCTAATTTCAGGGCCTTACCCCAAATTTACCACGCACCACAACCCGGTAATAATCTCATTCACCGGAAGACCTAACAGAGGATCTCGGGCACCTACCCAGATCGTGCGCTACTTCTAACAAAAACTCCTTGAACTAACAAGGTCGGCGGAAGGTATTCTGAGAACAATCAAATGTCAACAGGAGTGTTACATTATTAGTCAAAAATCATTATTCTTATATGCAAAAAGTCGATAAAAAACCTTCCGGATCATATTATCAACAAATATGTTAGTGAATTTTCACTAGATCAGTAACTAGATTGTCACTAATGACTACTTGGCACTGGATTTACATTACAAGAACCCGGAAATCAGCTGATAGCATCCTAATCGATCTCACTTACCCCAGCTAGCTCCTCCTCACCCGCAGATTCCTTCAATTTTTCTTCTTCTAATCTTTTTTGTTCAACGATTTTGGCATCTCTATCAGAAGCAATTTGTCGAATGTCTCTTGCCGCACCACCAGTCCCTGCTGGAATCAAACGTCCGACAATTACATTTTCTTTAAGACCAATCAGTTTATCTCTTTTTCCCTGAGTTGAAGCTTCTGTTAGGACACGGGTGGTCTCCTGAAAGGATGCTGCAGATATAAAACTTCTCGTTTGTAAACTTGCTTTTGTTATACCAAGCAAGACGGGTCCACCTTTAGCTGGTTCGTAGCCTTTTTCTAGAGCTTTTCTATTAATATCCTCAAACTCTACGCGATCAACCTGTTCTCCTTTTAATAATACAGTTCCCCCACTATCAGAAATCTCCCATTTCTGTAACATTTGACGAACAATAACCTCAATGTGTTTATCATTTATCTTAACTCCTTGAAGTCTATAAACATCTTGCACTTCAGAAATCATGTAGCCAGCTAAAGCCTCTACCCCTAAAATTGCAAGAATATCGTGGGGGGCTGGATTTCCATCCACAAGATTCTCTCCCTTTTTTATGAAATCCCCCTCATTCACTGGAATGTGCTTTCCTTTTGGCACTAGGTATTCGATGGGGTCTCCATCACCTTCTGGGGGTTCAATAGACAATCTTAATTTATTCTTATAGTCTTTACCAAATCTTACATGACCATCTATTTGAGCAATAATTGCATGGTCCTTTGGTCGTCTCGCTTCAAATAGTTCAGCGACCCTTGGCAAACCACCAGTGATATCCTTTGTCTTAGCTCCCTCTCTTGGAATCCTTGCTATCACGTCTCCTGCACTAACTACATCACCATCTTCTACCGACAAAATTGCATCCACAGACATAGAATGTATCTCAGGATTTCCATTTTCTCTCTTCACGGGCTCACCTGTTTTGGAATCTGTAACGACTATTTCAGGCTTAAGTTCATTACCTTTTGGAGCAGACCTCCAATCCGATACAATGCGCTGAGCAATTCCAGTTGCATCATCCGTGTCCTCCCGTAAAGATACTCCAGCAATAAGATCAATAAACTTCGCAACACCATTATTTTCTGCGATGATAGGCAATGTATAAGGGTCCCATTCGAATAACTTTCGTCCTGCCTCGATCTCATCTCCTTCTTTAACATACAATTTTGAACCAAATGCCACCTTATGAGTTGCTCTCTGAACACCTTGTCCATCCTCAATCAAAATTTCCAAGTTCCTACCCATTACAATTTTCTCTTTAGCTGAATTTTCGATGAGGTTTGCATTTACTAATCTGATATGACCTCCATGACTTGCTTCAATAAAAGATTGCGATCCTCCTTGAGCAATACCTCCAATATGAAACGTTCTCATAGTAAGTTGTGTACCAGGTTCTCCAATCGACTGGGCTGCAATTATACCCACTGCTTCACCAGGATTCACTCTAGTACCCCTGGCTAAATCACGGCCATAACATTGAGCACAAATTCCATCATCAGCAGAACAAGTCAAAGCAGATCTAATTTTCACACTCTGTAAATTAAGTTTATCCATAATTTCTGACATTTTTTCATCAATTATAACCCCTTCTTTTACAAGAACTGATTGATCTATAGGCGATAATATATCAGCTGCTGCCACCCTTCCCAAAACTCTTTCAGAAAGTGGGGCCACTACATCTCCATCATTAATAACAGCTGAAACTTGGATAAATGCATCTGTGCCACAGTCTTCCTGTCTAATAATGCAGTCTTGAGCTACATCAACTAGGCGACGAGTGAGATAACCCGAATTCGCTGTCTTCAAAGCCGTGTCAGCTAAACCTTTTCTGGCACCGTGGGTAGAATTGAAGTACTCTAAAACAGTCAAACCTTCCTTAAAATTTGAAATAATAGGTGTTTCAATTATTTCACCAGAAGGCTTTGCCATTAAACCACGCATGCCTCCTAGCTGCTTCATTTGAGCTGGAGAACCTCTAGCACCAGAATGGGACATCATATAAACTGAATTCAACTGTTTTTCCGCATCTAACTGATCAGGTTGTACAGATGAAATTTCCTTCATCATAGCATTAGCAACCGAGTCTGAGCAATTTGACCATGCATCAACAACTTTATTATATTTTTCTCCTTGAGTAATTAAACCATCCATATATTGTCTTTCAAACTCTTTTACCTGGTTTCTGGTATCTTCAACAAGCTTCCATTTTTTTTCTGGTATAACAATATCATCCTTACCAAATGATATACCTGCTCTGAACGCTTCCCTAAAGCCAAGTTGCATTATTTGATCGCAAAATATGACAGATTCTTTTTGCCCACAATGTCTATACACAGTGTCAATTACTTCCCCAACCTCCTTCTTTCTTAACAACCTATTAACAATTTCAAAGGGGGCTTTATGATTTTTTGGCAATAAGGCTCCTATTCTTAACCGACCTGGCGTCGTTTCAAACCTCTTATAAAATGTCAGACCCTGTTCATCAATCTGGGGGAACCTAGCAAGAATCTTTGTATGAAGATTCACAACCCCAAGCTCCATAGCATGTTCTACTTCTTCAACCGAAGCAAAAATCTTACCTTGCCCAACTTGCCCCTCGCTCTCCAAAGACAGGTAATATAATCCTAAAACCATATCCTGAGATGGGACAATTATAGGTTTCCCGTTGGCTGGTGATAAGACATTGTTAGTAGACATCATTAAAACTCTAGCCTCCAACTGCGCTTCTAAACTTAACGGTATGTGAACAGCCATCTGGTCTCCATCAAAATCCGCATTAAAAGCCGAACATACGAGAGGATGTAGTTGAATAGCCTTGCCTTCTACCAGGATTGGTTCGAATGCTTGTATCCCTAATCTGTGCAAAGTAGGTGCACGATTCAGTAAAACTGGGTGCTCTCTAATAACCTCTTCTAGAATATCCCAGACCTCGGGTCTTTCTTTTTCAACAAGTTTTTTAGCTTGTTTTACTGTTGAAGAAAGGCCTTTAGCCTCTAAGCGTGAATAGATGAATGGTTTAAATAATTCCAGAGCCATTTTTTTTGGTAAGCCACACTGGTGCAACTTTAACTCTGGCCCTGTAACAATCACTGAGCGACCAGAAAAATCAACCCTTTTTCCTAAAAGGTTTTGTCTAAATCTGCCTTGCTTACCCTTCAACATATCAGACAGTGATTTTAAGGGTCTTTTATTCCCACCAGTAATAACCCTGCCTCTCCTACCGTTGTCAAATAAGGCATCAACTGACTCCTGTAGCATTCTCTTTTCGTTTCGAATTATGATATCAGGAGCTCTAAGTTCAATGAGACGCTTTAAACGATTATTTCTATTTATGACTCTCCTGTATAAATCATTTAAATCTGAAGTTGCAAAACGTCCACCATCTAACGGTACCAGTGGTCTTAGTTCCGGCGGAATGACTGGTATTACAGTGAGTATCATCCACTCTGGTCTATTGCCACCATCTATAAAGTTTTCCACTAGTTTAAGACGCTTAATTATTTTCTTTGGTTTTAACTCACCTGTGGCTACCGCAAGTTCTGCTCTCAGTTTTTCAGCTTCTGCTTCAAGATCAATAGATGTGAGAATTTCCCTGATGGCTTCAGCTCCAATACCCGCTGTAAAAGAATCGGAACCGAATTGATCCTGACAGTCTACAAATTCTTCTTCCGTCAACATCTGCCCATGTTTAAGGTCCGTCAATCCGGGTTCAATTACGATATATTGCTCAAAATATAAAACTCTTTCTAGGTCTCTAAGAGTCATATCCAACATTAAACCTATCCGCGACGGTAATGACTTAAGAAACCAAATGTGTGCTACGGGGGAGGCTAAATCTATATGACCCATCCGCTCCCTACGGACCTTTTGAAGGGTTACCTCAACACCACATTTTTCACAAGTTACGCCCCTATACTTCATTCTTTTGTATTTGCCACATAAACACTCATAGTCTTTGATTGGGCCAAAAATTCTTGCACAAAATAAGCCGTCTCTTTCTGGCTTGAATGTTCGATAATTTATTGTTTCGGGCTTTCGAATTTCACCAAAAGACCAACTGACTATCTTTTCAGGCGATGCCAATGAAATCTTTATTTGATCAAAAGATCTAACTTGCTGATTTGGATTAAATGGATTTGTAATTTCTTTGTTCATTTACTGATCCTAATTGATTAAATATTTACTGAAGTGCCATTTTTTTAACGATTGATGCTGATTACCCATCCACCTCTCGATCAAGTAAATCAACACTTAAGCCAAGTGATCGAATCTCCTTTACAAGCACATTAAAAGACTCTGGGACACCAGCTTCAAAATCATCTTCCCCCTTAACAATACTTTCATAGACTTTAGTACGCCCTGCTACATCGTCGGATTTAACTGTCAACATTTCCTGTAATGTATATGCAGCACCGTAAGCTTCCAAAGCCCAGACTTCCATCT
>MDSV01140495.1_pt1 | contig 11047 bp, 11 predicted proteins | sample 810851 | NCBI WGS metagenome assembly MDSV01 (sample SAMN05326640, study PRJNA326480) | marine metagenome | isolation source: seawater | place: Atlantic Ocean: North East | collected 2012 | reverse complement strand
AGGCATGAATGAAGAAGAATTCAACTGGTGTATTGAACAAACGATATTCTTTGGTGAAGATCGCAAACCCCTAAACTTGATTTTAGATGATGGTGGCGATTTAACCAATATGATTTTTGATGAATTTCCTGAGCTTGCTGCAGGCATTAAAGGACTTTCGGAAGAAACGACTACAGGCGTGCATCGTTTGTATGAGCGTATGCAAAACGGAACACTTCCGTTACCTGCTATTAACGTAAACGACTCGGTAACCAAATCAAAGTTTGACAACAAATACGGCTGTAAAGAATCAGCGGTTGATGCGGTGCGACGTGCAACAGACATCATGCTTGCTGGTAAGCGCGTTGTTGTTGCTGGATATGGTGATGTTGGTAAAGGAACCGTTGCTTCTTTTCAAGGAGCAGGAGCCATTGTAACTGTTACTGAAATCGATCCGATTTGTGCGCTTCAAGCCTCTATGGATGGTTTTGAAGTAAAAAAACTAGACACGGTAATTGGCAATGCAGACATTATTGTAACGGCGACAGGAAACAAAGACATTGTTACTGAACGACATTTCCGTGCCATGAAAGACAAAGCCATTGTATGTAACATTGGACACTTTGATAACGAAATTGACATGACTTGGCTAAATGGAAACTATGGTGAAAGCAAAGTAGAAATAAAGCCTCAAGTAGATAAGTATACCGTTGAGGGTAAAGACATCATTGTTTTGGCTGAAGGTAGATTGGTAAACCTAGGATGTGCTACTGGCCACCCTAGTTTTGTGATGAGTAACTCCTTTACAAACCAAACGTTAGCGCAAATAGAGCTTTGGAAAAATGCAGATCGTTACGAAAACAAGGTGTATATGTTACCTAAGCACTTAGATGAAAAAGTAGCGCATTTGCACCTAGAAAAATTAGGCGTTGAACTTGAAGAGCTAGACAAAGACCAAGCAGACTATATAAGTGTTCCTGTTCAAGGGCCTTATAAACCTGAATATTACAGATATTAGACTGTAAAACTTATTTATCAAAACCAAAAAACCCCGCCAATGGCGGGGTTTTGTTTTTTTTAGTTTAGTGTTTAGGCCTGAACAGGATCAACAGAAACATACGAGCGATTGTTTTTCTTTTTAGTAAATCGCACAACACCGTCTACTCTAGCGTGAAGTGTATGGTCTTTGCCTAAATATACATTTTCTCCTGGGTGGTGTGCCGTACCTCGTTGACGAACAATAATGTTCCCTGCGATGGCGTGTTGTCCACCAAATATTTTAACGCCCAAGCGTTTCGATTCCGATTCTCTACCGTTTTTCGAACTACCTACTCCTTTTTTGTGTGCCATGGCTTAGTCTTTTTATTTTTTTGCTTCAAGTGCCGAAATCAAGTCGGATTTTTTCATAGACGATATTCCCGCAATACCTGCTGCTTTGGCTAACTCCTTGAGTTCGGCTACTGTATTTGAAGAAAGATCAGCAGCTGCTTTTGGGACAGCTTTTTTTACAGCCTTTCGAGCTGCAGCTTTTGGTGCTTCTGCTTTGGCTTTGGGTGCAGCCTTCTTGACCTTTCCAACTCCAAGAGATTCAATGACAATTTCTGTCAACGACTGACGATGACCGTTTTTAACACGGTAACCCTTGCGGCGTTTCTTTTTAAATACTATTACTTTGTCATCCTTTAAGTGACGAACCACTTTTGCTTCTACTGAAGCATTGGCTACAGCTGGGGCGCCTACAGTAATGTTGTCACCATCAGCCACCATAAAGACTTGGTCAAAAGAAACCTTGTCTCCTGTTTTGGCGTCCAATCGATGAACAAATAACTTTTGGTCTTTCGCAACTTTAAATTGTTGCCCTGCTATATCTACAATTGCAAACATATATTTTGTTTTACACTTTCTATTAAAGCGATCGCAAATATACAATCTTGTATTATATCAGGCAATATTTTTTGCTGTAACATTATTACTTGAAAATTGTTATTAATTCCAAAGGAAATAATTAAATTTATAAATTAAAATTTTTAATATGAAACAACTCCTTTCTGTGGCCTTAATATTTATATTGGGTCCTGTAAGCGCACAATCAGTCTCATTTGAAGAATATGATTTAGCTAACGGCTTACATGTCATTCTACATCAAGATAACACAGCTCCTGTAGTAACTACATCTGTTATGTACCACGTTGGTGCTAAAGACGAACAGCCTGACAGAACAGGCTTTGCTCATTTTTTCGAACACCTCCTATTTGAGGGTACTAAAAATATTGAAAACGGTGCATGGTTTTCTATAGTAACCGAAAATGGCGGATCCAACAACGCCAATACCACAGACGATCGTACCTATTATTATGAGATTTTCCCTTCTAACAACCTTGAGCTAGGTCTTTGGATGGAGTCCGAGCGAATGTTACATCCTATAATTGAACAGGACGGTGTTGATACACAAAATGAGGTGGTTAAAGAAGAAAAGCGCTTACGCGTTGACAACCAACCTTATGGTAAATTTTTGGAAAATGTTAAAAAACATCTGTTCATCAATCACCCTTACCGCTGGACAACAATTGGTGAGATGGATCACCTTGATGCTGCTACTCTAGACGAGTTTTTAGCATTCAATAAAAAATTCTATGTGCCTAACAATGCTGTGCTCGTTGTCGCTGGTGACATTAATATTGATGAAACAAAAACAATGGTTCAGGGATATTTTGGTTCTATACCTAGAGGAGAGGATATAAAAAGAGTTTCGATAAAGGAAGATCCAATTAAAGAAACCATAAAAGCAGAGGCTTTTGATAGTAACATTCAGATTCCTGCAATTATTACAGCATATCGCACACCTTCTTTTAAAAGTAGAGAATCACGTGTTTTAGATATGATTTCTACATATTTAAGCGATGGCCCAAGTTCGAAACTTTACAAACGTTTGGTTGATGAAAAGAAAATGGCACTTCAATCGGGAGCAATAAACATAGCCCAGGAAGATTATGGCATGTATGTGATATTCGGCTTGCCGCAAGGTGACTTTAAACTTACTGACTTGATAACAGAAATGGATGACGAAATTTCTATACTCAAAGGAAAGCTCATCTCGGAGCGTGATTATCAAAAACTACTCAACAAGTTTGAAAATGGATTTGTAAGCTCAAATTCTTCAGTTGAGGGAATTGCCAATTCACTTGCCCGATACTATATGTTATTTGGAGACACAAATCTAATCAATAACGAAATCGATATATACCGCTCCATTACTCGTGAAGAGATAAGAGAGGTAGCAAATAAATATCTGAATACAAACCAGCGCTTGGTACTTGAATATTTGCCAGAAGAGGAAGTCGCTAATTAAATTTATTATTATGAAAAAATTAATTTTATTATTTACATTCCTGCTGACGTTTTCTGCTGTTGGTCAAATTGACCGAAGCAAGCAGCCAATTCCTGGTCCAGCACCTACAATTCAAGTTAAAGAGCCACAGCAATACAAACTAAAAAACGGCCTCACTGTGATGTTAGTTGAAAATAGAAAACTTCCTCAAGTAAGTGCAAGTTTAAGTTTGGACAATCCCCCCATTTTAGAAGGTATTAAGGCTGGTTTAAGCGACCTCACAGGAAGCTTACTCGGAAAAGGTTCTAAAAAAATAGCAAAAGATGATTTCTATGATGAAGTAGATTTCATGGGTGCAAATATTAGTATTGGTGCTTCTGGTGCATTTGCACAGTCATTATCCCGTTATTTTGAAAGAACTTTTCAGATGATGGCTGATGCTGCTATAAATCCTAATTTTACAGAAGAGGAATTTACAAAAGAGCGAGATGTCATAATCGATGCATTGAAATCATCTGAAAAAGACGTTACGACTGCAGCAAGACGTATTGAAAGACTACTGGCCTACGGCGTAGATCACCCCTACGGTGAATACACAACTCCCGGAACCATTAATAACATAAAACTTGCAGATGTCCAGCGCTTTTATGACTTTAGGTTTAGACCCAATAATGCTTATTTAGTTATCGTTGGTGACATTGATATGGAATCCGTTCAGCCGTTGGTAAAAAAATATTTCGGGAAATGGAAGCCAAAGCCTGTAGCTTCTAGCCCAATTCCTGAAGTTGTAAATCCTTTAAGTCCACAAATAGACTTTGTGAATATGCCCAACGCTGTTCAATCAGAAGTAGTGGTTCAAAGTACAGCTTACCTAGCTAAAAAAGATCCTGAATACTTTTCTGTTTTAATGGCAAACTCCATTCTTGGTGGCGGAGGCGAAGCACGTTTGTTTCTAAACCTTCGTGAAGACAAGGGATATACATATGGAGCTTACTCAAGTATAGGAAACGACAAACGTACGGCAACACGTTTTCGAGCCTCTGCTAGCGTCAGAAATGAAGTAACTGACAGTGCTGTGGTAGAATTACTTAATGAAGTAAAGCGTATTCGCACAGATTTGGTAATGGAAAGTGAATTAAAAAAAGCCAAAGCCAAATATGTTGGTAACTTTGTTAGATCTTTGGAGAGACCTGCAACTATTGCGCAATTTGCATACGATATAGCAACTGAAAATCTGGATAAAGATTTTTACAAAACTTACCTTGATCAAATCAATGCCGTTACAACTAATGATGTTAGAGTTGTGGCGCAGAAATACTTTAATGTAAACCAATCACGAATAGTTGTGACAGGAAAAGGGGTTGATGTTTTAGATAACCTTGAAAAGGTGGAATTTAATGGAAAACTGCTCCCTGTTAATTACTACGATAAATATGGTATGTCTATTGAAAGGCCAAGAAAAATTGCTGTTGCAGGAGGAGTTACGGCTGAGACCGTTTTAACGAAACATATTGAAAAAACAGGTGTAAACAACTTTAGCGACCTAAAAACAATAAAGCTTGTTTACAAAGGAACTTTTATGCAAATGGCAATTGAGGTTAAAGAAACCTATTCAACAACTAGCCAAGAACAAGTAATATCTGTAGGTGGAAACCCCATGATGACAAGTGTTGTTAGTGCCGAGGGGGCTTTTATGAAGCAAGGGCCAAATCAAATGGATTTGCCAAAGGTTATTTATGACGATCTTAAAAAATCCTTAGGAGTTATTTCTGAAATAGGCTTGCTTGCTAGCGGAGAAGCTGTTTTAGAGGGAATTGAAACTGTAAATGACACAGAAGCTTATGTGATTAAGGTTCCTGGTGTTGGAGTGAGTTACACCAACTATTACAGTAAAGAAACAGGTATGAAAATTAAAGAATCTACGCTGGTAAACTTCAATGGTCAAATGCAAACGAACAACACAAATTATGAAAGCTACAAGGAAATTTCAAACCTATTAATGCCAGGAGAGAAAAGTTTTGATCTTGGTGGTCAGGAAATTTCTTTAACACTTGAAGAAGTAATTGTTAATCCTGAAAAATAAATGGAGTTAATCAATATGAATAATTATTCTTTAAAGATTCTAATTCATTAAATTGAAATTATTGGCGTTCTGTTGGCTTATGAGCTAGCGAAACGCCAATCAAAATTACAACTGCACCAATAAGTTGAAAAGTACTCATCTGCTCCCCGTCCAATGTACCCCAAAAAAGGGCTACAATTGGAAGGGTATATGTTACCGATGACACAAATACGGTAGATGCTATTTTCACAAATCGGTTAAACATGACCTTGGCTATTGCTGTACCAAAAAATGCGAGTATAGCGACGAATCCCAAACTTTTAATCACTTGTGATTTTTGTAAGTTTTGTAGTGAAAAGAAATCCGAAATAAACAATAATATCAAAGCTAGAGGCAATATGGAAACAAAATTTCCCAGTGTCATGGCCATAGGGGAAACTTCTGAAAGCTTGTGCTTTAAAAAGTGTATGTTTATGGCATAGCACATAGATGCACTAATGATAAGCAACACATGGCCAACTGATTGATCTGGATTAATTTGTGCACCTCCCAAAACCAATCCTAAAGAACCTATAAATCCGAGCAAAACACCGAGTAACTGGCGTGCAAGCATGCGAGTGGCGAAAAGTGTAATCCCCACCAGTACAGTAAATATTGGTGTGAGCGAATTAAGAATAGCTGCGACAGACGAATCGATGTAGCGTTGTGCAAAAGCGAAAAAAAAAGAAGGGAAAAATGTGCCTAAAAATCCTGTTATAACCAGCCACTTCCATTGATATCGGTTCAATCCTTTCAAAGATTTAAATCCCAAAATAAGCAAGATAAGAGTACTGATAACAATGCGTGCGCTACCCAATTCAATAGGGGAAAGCCCAACAAGCGCACGCTTAATTAATATATAGGAACTTCCCCATATTAAAGAAAGTAAAAAAAGATACAACCATTTGTTTTCAGGGATTTTAATCATCGCTATGCAAAGCTGGGAAAAAAGGATGGAAAAATGGCATTTTTTACTACATTTGATTAGACCTTTATGTTATGAAAAAATCTATTTTATATATTTCATTTTTACTAATTATTAGTTGTGACTCAAAAACCCCAGAGAAAATAAAAGTTAGCCACATTTCTGCACAAAGTCAAATGACAGAGACAAAGTTGATAATGTCTGACAAAAATCTCTCGAACATATCTTTCCAAGTTGATGGAATGATCTGTAAGCTTGGATGTGCCGCACGTATTGAAAAGAAAGTTTCTGCTTTACAGGGAATTATAAAATCCACAGTTGATTTTGAAGCTAAAACAGCTTATGTCTCTTTTGACCCCGCCACAACTTCATTCGATAATATCAAAATCACTATTGAATCTCTTGGGGATGATTACAAAGTAGGCGCCGTGACAATTATACCTGCTTTTTAATCAGATCGCAAGAACAAAAATTATGTTAAATCTACTGAAAAAGGGTGTAAAGCTAGTTGTGTAATTGCCGATTGAAGCAAAAAGAAATAGAAAGCCCGATTATTGCCAACTCAAAGTTTCTAATATTTTCTGTATATCATTTCTTATATATATTATGGCAGGTGCCAAGGAATCATAGTTGGGCGCAGCAGAAAAAAGCAATGACCCTGATATAAAATGACTTTTGGTATCGGTGGCGAAAAAATGGAGGTTCGAAGGGGAATCTCCAATCAATGTAACGCAGCTACCCAAAACCTCTTTTCTTTTGTCCTCGTAGTTGTTTTCGTTAATACGTTGTGTTCCTTTACCAAAAATTTTGACTCGCTTTTCAAAATCCATGAAAAGGGTATCTAAAGAAGTCTTGCTCAAATCAAAGTAAGTAACGTAAACTTTTGCTTTTAGCAGAGGATAATCCAAAGTTATACCACACGAACTAAGTCGCACTGGTGTCGACACTTCATTGTACATAAAGCGGTATGCGCATTTATCAGGGATAAAATCATTGTACTGTGCTACTGGATAGCTCAAGGCCAAGGCCGCATTGGGTTTTGGGGTTTGATATTGACATCCCAAAAACAAAACCGCTAAAAAGAAAATACGTTTCATGAGCTTAATTGCACTTTAACTTGTTTGATGCGTTTTCTGTCCAAGGCTTCAATTGTAAAGACAACATTTTTGAAACGAAATACATTATTCACTTTAGGAAAGTATCCAAGCTGTTCTAATAAAAACCCGGCAATAGTTTCAGATTCTCCTTTGTTTTCCTCAAAATCATTTCTGTTAAAAAGCTTTGTTACTGTATAAAAATCTTGCAGAGAGGTTTTACCATCAAAGACAAAAGTATTGTCGTTAAGTTTGGAATAACTTATATCTGTTTCATCGAATTCATCTGTGATATCCCCAACAATTTGTTCAATAACATCTTCCAATGAAATAACCCCCGAAGTACCTCCGTAATCATCTACCACAACAGCCAAGTGGATACGTTTAACTTGAAATTCTTGCAGCAAATCGTCAAGCTTTTTATTTTCTGGCACAAAATAAGGCTCGCGCAACAGCTTTATCCATTCATAATATTCCTTGTCAAAGTGGGGCAATAAATCCTTAACATACAAAACCCCAATAACGGAATCTATGGTTTCATGATAAACTGGAACTCTCGAAAATCCCTTCTTTACAATCTGCGCTACTACTTCGGTAAATGATGTTTCTTTCTCAAGTGCAAAAACGTCTATTCGAGGACACATGACTTGCTTGGTATCAGTATTACCAAATGTCACAATCCCTTTTAAAATTTTTTGTTCGTCTTTGGTGGTTTCAGAATCGTCAGTCATTTCAAGAGCTTGTGACAAATGATCAACCGAAATATTTGAACTTGTTTTACCTAATCTTTTTTGAAGAATTAAAGTGAGGTAGCTCATTGGATAGGTCAAAGCGAAAAATACATATTTGTCCAATAAATAAATTGGAATAGATATGCATTTTGCAAAGTCTTCAGGGTTTCTATTTGCGTAAATTTTTGGAAGTATTTCACCAAAAAATAATACCACTGTAGTAATTAACCCTACTTCAACAAAAAATCGTAAACCAGGCTGCGGAATGGATTCAAAAAACAATGATGTCATGGATGCAAATAATAATACAGTGGCGATGTTTATAAGGTTATTCAATAACAAAATAATGGCTAATAAACGTCTTGGATTTTTTCGCAAGCGCGCGATAATACGTAACGGCTTGTTGTTTGCGTTTACTGCTTCTTTAATGTAAGATGGCGAAAGAGAAAAAAAGGCTACCTCTGAGCCTGAAACCAACGCAGAGCTCATTAAAAGTAACAATAATATGAATATTTTGACTATTTCTTGTGTTTCAAAACCAATAACTAAGAAAGGTATATCCAACGATTAGCGTTTAGAATGGTAGGTCGTCATTACTTGCAGGTTGATTTTCCTGGAAGGGTTGGCTAGGCTGAGATAGCTGTTGTTGGAGTGCCTCCGTTTGCGTTGGATTTCCATCGCTAGGTCGTTGGGTTAAAAAGGTGAAGTCATCAACGTGAATTTCTGTAGAATAACGGTCTTTACCATCATCTCCTTGCCACTTTCGTGTTTTTATGCGTCCTTCAACATAAACACGATCTCCTTTTTTGAGATATTTTTCACAAATTTCTGCCGCTTTGTTTCGTACTACAGCATTGTGCCATTCGGTATTAGTGACTTTCTCACCTGTTTGTTTACTTGTGTAGGTTTCGTTTGTAGCTATGGGGAATCTGCCAATGCAATTTCCTCCTTCAAAATAGGTGACTTTTACGTTATCGCCCAAATGTCCAATCAACATAGCTTTGTTAAGTGTTCCGCTCATAATAAATTTTCTATCAAATGTACATTATAGGATGAACTTGTCCAAAAAACGTTCTATTAAACGGGGAACTGCATAATCCGGAACGCTAGACCAAGAAATTGGTAGGGCTTCATCAACGTTTTCTAATACATAAAAATAAGTGTGTAGTGCTTGATGACTGAGTTTGTGAATCACTACTTCATCTTGAAATTTGGTCCAGTGTGCCGATTTGGCCCATTCAGGAGAATCATTGTGTACTTTAAGTGCATCAACGGATAACATTTTTTGAGCTTCGATAAGTGGGAATTCATAAAGCCCTTGCCAGATGTCTTTTTGGCCACGTTTACTCAGTAGTGTATTGTTGTTTTGATCTGTAGGAATTAAATAATGAAAATATCGTTTCTTGATATGCTTGGCTTTTACTTTAAAAGGAAGTTCAGCTACACGACCGTCAGCAAATGCCAAGCAACAACTCGACAATGGACAAGTTGTACAATCCGGGTTTTTGGGTGTGCAATGCAGGGCGCCAAATTCCATGATGGCTTGATTATAAGTTCCTGGTGAATTTGGGTCGATAAGGGATTGAGCCAAAACTTGAAAAGCCTTAATTCCCTTAGATTTATTTATGGGATTAAAATTATTGAAATGGCGTGCTAAAACACGATATACATTTCCATCAACAACGGCACAAACTTCATCAAAACAAATAGATGCAATAGCTCTTGCAGTATAAGGTCCTACACCTGGAAGCTTGAGGAGTTCTTTATAAGTACTTGGGAAATTACCTTTATATTGTTCGCTTAACTGTTTTGCGGCCTTATGAAGGTTTCTGGCGCGGCTGTAATAGCCAAGTCCTTGCCAGCGCTTTAAAATCGCGTCTTCACTGGCTTGCGCCAAATCATCAATAGTTGGAAAATCCTTCAAGAATCTTTCGAAATAGGGCAAACCTTGCTCAACTCGTGTTTGTTGTAAGATGATTTCAGAAAGCCAAACCACATAAGGGTCTTTGGTTTGTCGCCAAGGTAAAGAACGCTTGTGCAGTTCATACCAAGCTAACAATTTAGTACTGAAATGTTTCATGCATTCAAAAATACATGCAAAGAATGAGTTTTAGATGTTTAAAATCGCAAAAACGTTGAATTAAATTTTTATATTTGCTCACCTAAAATTTACAACCACACAAGAATTTAAGGATGACAAAAGCCGAAATTGTAATAAATATTTCAGAAAAACTGGGAGTTGAAAAGAACGATACGCAAGAGATTGTGAATCACTTTATGAAAGAAGTAAGAAGTGCATTAGAATCTGGTGAAAACGTTTATTTACGCGGATTTGGAAGCTTTGTTGTTAAAACACGCAAAGCTAAAAAAGGACGTAATATTTCGAAAAATGTTACCATTAATATACCAGCACATAATATCCCCTCATTCAAACCTGCAAGGGAATTTTTAGAGGAGGTCAAAAATAAAGTAGTCGTTGATTAACGGTTGCACATTATTAATTATTTAGATTATAACATATGCCAAGTGGAAAGAAAAGAAAAAGACACAAGGTAGCTACGCACAAGCGTAAAAAAAGAAGTCGTGCTAACAGACATAAGAAAAAGTAAACTTCTTTAATATTTGAACATTTAAGTTCTTTGACATGGAATAGTAACAAAGTTGTTCACTTTGACTAATGTCCCCCGAAAACATTGTTCAATTGATTCACATAGACTGTGAATCTAAAAATCATTATTGTGAGTAAAGAACTAATTATTCGTTCGCGATCCTCTGCAGTTGATTTTGCCTTACTTAGGGACGGAAAGCTCGTTGAGTTTCACAAAGAAATTGAAGATAATAAGTTTCACGTAGGTGATATTTTCTTAGCAAAAGTTAAAAAAACCCTGT
>MDSV01111371.1_pt1 | contig 11047 bp, 14 predicted proteins | sample 810851 | NCBI WGS metagenome assembly MDSV01 (sample SAMN05326640, study PRJNA326480) | marine metagenome | isolation source: seawater | place: Atlantic Ocean: North East | collected 2012 | reverse complement strand
TCCTAAATATTCAGGCCAAGATTTCTTCAACAAATCCTAAATATTTAGGAAAGTTTTGACGCACTTTTTGAAAAGTGCATTTTTGAAAAGTGCACAACAAAAAAAAGACCATATAAATTCATTCTCTAAATATTAAGAATTATGTCTGTGACACCGTTCGCGCTTTTTCAAGGGCGCGAGTTTCAATACGGCCCCGCATTAGCTGTCGCCGCTCAGCAGCCGGATCGCGTGCTAGTCTATTACCCGCTCGGGTCTGGGAAGACTTTGGCGGCGATTCATGCCGCCAAAACGTTTTTAGACAGATTTCCGAAGGGTGAAATCATTGTGATTACTACAAAAATTAATAAAGAATTGACTTGGCGAAAAAACATCGATATGTATACTGCCATAGAACAGTCACATTTTGGCAGAATTGACGGTATGGACATTACGAATATAGATTGGTGGTTTTCCATAAATAATTTCGCGGTAGACCATTATAACAAGCTTATTCTTAAACTCACAAAAAAAGGCGAGACACGGTTAAATTGTATGGATATGTCCGTGAATGAATTACTGGACGCATGTCGTCGCCATAAAATAATGTCAGACTGGCGGGCGTTTAAGAAAACATTGAAAAAAAAAATGCGCCATGAATTAAGAGGACGAGTTGATAAAGGCGAATATACAAAAACATCCGATTTGGCTAGACTTCGTTTTTTATGCCGGAAACATGGCCTCCCCGTAAATAAAAGCATGGTACAGCAAACTATACCGGAAATTCCATATATGTTGATTGTGGACGAATCCCAAGAATATTTGAATTACACAGCTCAATCTAGAATGGTCAACGCATTGGCAGATCACGCTAAAATGACATTGTTATTGTCGGCGACACCTGTTCATGATCATGCGAAAGCCTATGGGTTGCGCAGATTATTAAATTATCAGAGAAGACAACCAAATATTTGGAAGAAACAATTTTTATATACATCGGTCAATTTGCAACGGCCTGATACGGTCTCCGTTCAGAAAAGGGTTACATTGTCGTCTGCTGAATGGGCTTTACACAAAGCTGTGAAAAAAAAGGATATGGCATCGGCGTCAGGTCTGCGAATGTTGAATACAAATGCATATAGGTCTAAAACGCGTATGGTGTGTAATAGTACATCGAAATGGAACGCTATGTCTGAACAGATTGGTGCAGATATTAGCGCGTGGCAAAATGTTGGCCCACAAAGGATAGTGGTTTATTCGTTCTTTGTGGAAAATGGTATAGAAGGATTTTATTCTTATTTGGCCAGATATTTTAGAGGTAAAAAAACAAAGTCCAATCTTGTTAAGTTTCTGGTGGGCTCTAAAAAAGTTCGTTGTTCATTGTTGTCGGGCACGCCAGAAGGCCAGCAGCAAGATTTGGAATGGTTTAATGATTCCTCTTCAAAATATGTGAAAATCTTATTTCTTTCGAGTCGGGCAAGCAAGGGCATTTCGTTAAGAAATGTATCGTCTTTTCATTTAATGGAACCTCAATGGTCAGATGCAGAAGAGGCTCAAGCTGTTGGACGATCAACACGCAAAGGTTCGCACGATTTAATTGATCCAATCGTACGGGTGTATCATTGGATTGCGACCTCACCTCAACAAACGAAAACAGCGGACGAGGAAATGTGGATACAAAAAGAGCAGAAAAAAATAGCCACGGACAATTTATTGGAAAAATGGCAAAGGTACGGTACAGATAGATTGCATAATTTACTTCAGAAACTATAATTTATTTAGTTGGCTAAACATTTAAAGGGTGGTATATTAAATTGCTTCCTTTTATTTTCTAATTTTGTTGTAAAGTCTTCGGCAGTACAGTCGTAAAAGATTTTTTTTTGTTCATCCCAAACTTTAACGATGGTGTTTTCAGTCACCATAATTTTTTTGAATAAATATCTAAATTCCCAATCAAAAACAATACAATCTTTCAAATATATATTCGTAATCTTTGGATGCTGTACAATACCACTGAAATGGTGTGCATTTTTTACACAAATTTCTCTTAAATTGCATGGCAAATTCTTAATATTTGGCCCGGAACATTCTAAATAGAAAAGTTGCTGAAACATTTTTTTTGATTGTAATGGGAATGTTTGGTTTAGACATAATTTCTTAATATTTGGACACACAACATTCAAGTACATAAGATGTTTTACATCTATTTTCGGTTCTAATTTCACAAAGAAAATGTCTGTTTGAAATAATTTGGGGTTCTTATACTCTGCTAGTAATGTTTCAATACGCCGTAACTCTTTTAGGCGGCCTTGTCCTGCATTTTTAGATGTATTTCTGATAATAATATTATGTACAAGTTCTATTTGTCTATTCCAAATCAGTTCTTGGTGGGTTATGCCTTTTTTGATTGTTTCTAATAACGTGTACAAGACTGACCAATCATCGTTTTCGAAGAGTTCTATCTGAATTTGATTATTTTTAATATGAATACGTCGGTGTAATTCTTGCCAAAAGTATTCTTGTGGTATAGGTTCATCGTCATCCGTTTCAGATTCTGATTCATATTCATAATCTTCCGATTCCGACATATGTCTGTAATAAATCCACAATTTATATACACGATACTATAAGTCAAACTTATTCCATTTCTGTAAATCCGGGATGGCAACAAATACACGTTGTGCTCCACAAATTTTGACCGCGCCAACTGTCTTGAAAAGACAACTACCTATTCCGACCAACATTATGGAAAATATCTGTATATGGCGCACAACCATTATGCAAATTCTCAAGGGAGAGGATGCGCGCCTTTTGGTCATTATTGGCCCTTGTTCGGTGCATGATCCGGTGGCCGTACTCGACTATGCTCGGAAATTAGAGAGACTTAAGCGCGAATGTCCGCACCTTTTCTTTGTCATGCGTACTTATTTTGAAAAACCACGCACGCGGAAAGGTTGGTCTGGTTTTATGCATGACCCTAATTTAGATGGGTCAAATAACATGCAACAAGGTATAATTGCCTCGCGCAAATTATTGATTGACATTGCAAAGATTGGTATTCCATGTGCGACAGAAACTCTATCGCTTATCGCGCCGCAATATCTGGACGATTTGTTGTGTTTTGCGTGCATTGGCGCAAGGACGACAGAGTCTCAGCCCCATCGTGAGTTGGCGTCTGGCCTTTCTGTGCCTGTCGGCTTTAAGAACTCGACATCTGGATCAGTGGCGGCGGCCATAAATTCGATTCATTCAGCCGCCGAGCCCAAGGTGTTTATGGGTGTTAATGAAAACGGTTCTGTGGCGGCCATTCACACCAAAGGCAATCTAAACTGCTGCCTTGTATTGAGGGGTGCCGAACAACCAAATTATCAAATGGAAATTTGCGAGCAAGTCGTTCAAATTTTGGATCGTGACACCCAGAACGTTGGAATTGTCGTTGATGCATCACATGGAAATTCCGGCAAAGATTGGCAAGTTCAAATGGAAGTCATCAAGTATTTGGCAACACACAAACACCCGAGAGTTCGTGGCATTATGATTGAATCGTTTTTGAACAGTGGAAAACAATCTTTAAATAACAAACCGTTAAAATACGGCGTATCCGTAACAGACGCTTGTATCGATTGGACAAATACTACGCATTTACTTAAATTAGTAGAACAACATCATAAATATTAAAAAACAATGGCTTTGGATCTTTTTTTCATTGGTTTTTTACAAGAAAAATAGTATGGTAAATCGGGCCAAAATATCTTACGAATATGTCCATAACATAACACAAGTCCTGTTAATATCCAAATAATACTCATATAAATAGGTGGGCTATCTATAAAGGCGAAAACAATAAGAAAAATGCCGCATAAAACTGCCAATATGTCTGCCCACACAGGCCAAAGTATTTCGCGTTGATATCCATAACGACAGATGGCAATGGCGGTATGACAAAGAATAAGAAATATAAAGACATAAATGGCAGCGCGCGGCCAAGATAGCCCAAGAAACGTGGGAAAAATGAGAAGGAGTGCGATATCAAATATAAGAGTAGAACACGACCATTGTTTTTTCTCAGATAATCTGATCATATTAATATGGCATTGCATTATATATAATACATTTCTTTAAACATGTCAAATGACCACAAAAAGTATTTAAACCAATATTCTATCAATGGAATGTCGGATAAAGATTTTGATTTGGTGGAACGTTTTATAGTATTTGTTGATGCGGATAACATTCCATCGACATTGATGTCAAAAGCACTTGATATTATTAAAGATAGGGGTCGTATGGTTTCGTGTAAAGTATTTGGTGATTTTTCACGGCCCGCGCTTGCCGCCTGGAAAACTGTATGTCTTACATATAATTTACAAGCTATTATGGCATGGCACAAATCTGGAAAAAATTCATCCGACTTGAAAATATGCCAAGATTGTGTTCACACAATGTATACACATTCAAACATTGATAATTATATATTGATTACTGGAGATGGAGATTTCACTACCATTATTCAAGACTTGAAAACCCACGGAAAAAATGTAATATGTATGGGGCTTCGTTCGAGTAGTTCGACTATTTTGCAAACATGCAGTGACGAATTCATTGATTTAACACCTATTACTCCCAAACAAACGGGATCTTCGCAACCCCCATTGTTAGAGCAACAAATTATCCGCGATATTAAACAAGAATTGGATAGAGATCCTAAGAAAAATTTAGGAGCTTTAAAAACTCGACTTTTATTAAAAAATCCCAAATATACGGAAGCTAATTTTAGCAAATCTTCGTTTAAAAAATTGGTGGAATATTTAGGGTTTGTAGTTTTTTATGAACATGTGAAAGGACGTGAACCTATAGGCCCATTTGTGAAAAAAAAATAATGTTTAGAATTCTAATTTTGTATACGGATGTAACATGCGCCTGGTAATTCGTGGCTCTTTTCTGCGTTTACAAGCAAAGAAATAGACCAGAACCGATATAATAATAATGACCAATACGGCAGATCCAATAGATATTGGTATAACAATATCGAGGCCATCTTCTTCTTGGACGGGGGCGTGTATAATAACAATTGGAGGTGGGTTAACTGGGTTGTCAGCAATTATTTCACATATTTCTCCTTCAAATCCCGGTACGCATTGACAAACACCTTGCTGACATACACCATTGTTCAAACAAAACTTAAATTTACAGGGGTCGATTTGACAATAAATGCCTTGAAAATATGTCAAAGAACAATCGCATTTAAACACATGTACGGGGTCAAATAAACATATGCCAGTATGACACGGATCATCGGCACACTCTATAGGAGGGGGATGACATATATCTTCTTGTAAAACTGACGTTGTACTTAAAAATGTACAGATTGGATTATCTATATCGAGCGTTGCAATTTGATCATTCCATACAAATCCGTTATATAATTCGCCATCCCATTCGGCGCATGTCAAGTTACATGTGTTATCTGAATAACTTTTATTTACAAACCCATACATTTTAGCTTGAGTGGTGTATATAAATAAAAACCACAAAATACATATCATTCACTACATTTTTGGTGGAAAGATACTTATATAATATATTTTCAAGTTTGTAGAAATTTATTATTTGTATATAAAATTTCATCAATCCACGCGACAATACGTTCTCTATATTGTTCTTTTGTTTCATATTGTAACGGCCCGCCTACTGGCATCTGTTTTTGGTAGAATGCTGCTGTTCCTGCAAGAAAACGTATTTGCTCGTGTATTGGTTCCATTTTTTTTATAAAATAAACATATTTATACTTGACATTTATTAGATGTGGTTATTATGTATAATAATTCGAATGAATTTTGTGGTACAGATAAAAGTTATTTAAAGTTCCGATGGGAATTTGTTAAATTCTTCTTGAATTTTATGTAGTCTTTTATTGATGTTTTCCGATTCTTTTTTGGATAGATTTTTATTGTACACTGAATTTAATTTGCCAACTTTTTCCCATTTAACGAAACGACCGAGTATTTTTAGTCCTTTCTTTCTTATTTCTTTATAATAAAAAGGATAAATACTGTAATGATGATTATAATTCTCACCAAATAATTGTATATATTTTTTCATGTCTTTAAAAATGGCCGGATGTTCTTTCTTATTATATTCAGTGTTTTCCCATGTCGAATAATAAAATTCATCTAATATTTTCGAAAGTATTTGGTACGAAGGAAAATATAACTTTTTTGACCGGCGAATTTGTTTTAAAGCTTCTTCTGTGCCACTTTTTGTGGCTATTGGAGCGGGTTCGGCGTTTTGAAATATTAGTTGGCGAAACATTTGGTATTACCAATAAGACATTTATACGGTTAAAAAAATGATTATAAATAAAGACAATCCCCTGTTGAATGAAAACAATCCACTGTTTATTTCTCGGGGCATCGTTTAGTGGAAAGACTTCACTTATTTTACATGCCCGACATGCTTCCTTCCGCGAGCCAAGTCCGACCATTGGTGTAGAAACTATTTCTTATATTCACAATGACATTTGTTTGCAATGTTGGGATACATCTAGTAATCCACAATTTAATAAAGTGACAATGTTATTTGTAAAAAGTGCGGATATTGTTGTATATGTTTTTGATCAAACGAGCAGGCAATCATTACAAACAGCATTGGATTGGCATGAAAAGATATTACTTGAGCCACAAGGCGCTACCAAAATACATTTTTTGGTGGGGAATAAATCCGACTTGACAACAGCGAATGTTTTGAAGGAATTACTGAAATATCCAAAACTTCAATATTTAACATCGGACGCGCGGTCTTTAGATGATGTTAAGCGTTTATTTGCAACCTTCATTCAGTCGGTCGACCATACACCATTGGAAATAGAAACAGAAACAACTACAGGAACAGCTAGTTTACAGGAGTGTTGTACGTGTCAATAAAAAAATAAATGAACATAATTAAAGTCAATAAAAAAAATAAATGAACATAATTAAAGTCAATAAAAAAAATAAATGAACATAATTAAACTGAAAATGGATTTTCTATAGCAGGTTCTGCCAAAACCCTTTTAATTTCTTCTAATTCCTCATCCGTTTTGCCTAATAACCCTTTTAATAGCTCAATTTTTTCCTTAAGCTCTTCATTTTCAATCTCAAGCATCATTATTTTAGTTTGTGGATCCATCAACATTTCCAATGCATCTACATTTAAATCATTTGGTTCTGGATCGCGAATAAGCGACTCAATAGAATCCGATCTCGATAAATCCAATGGCGCGGTTAAAAACCCAAAATCGTCCGTTTCTGGACTTTGCAATGATGCTGGCGGGCTTCGCGGGCTTCGTATTAGGCTGAGTTCTTCCGGGGTAAGGTTAAGAGATGGTATCCTCAAAGGTGGGTGTTTTTTGGCTTTATGTTTTTTTGGCTTGCAAACCCCCGTTTTTTTTTTCTTATGGCCTTTTTTCTTATAGGTTGTTCTTTCTTTAAATTTATGATGGCATTTTTTACATTCAATAGATTTATTATGCGAATGATGGCCATTTGGACACGTTAGACAACGCCGCCCACAATTATAGCACGGTTTGTTGCCAACGCCGCCGCATTTTGAACAAGCTTTTGGTTCAGCCGCTAAAAATTTTTGATGATACATTTCCTATTGAGAGTGGCTTTATATACTTCCCAAATGCATTTGTGTATAAATATGTCCTAAATATTTAGTAAAAATGACTTGTCGCATTTGTTTGGAAGATGGCGATACCATTTCTGTGTGCCAATGCAAGGGCACGCAAGGGTTTGTGCATAAAGAATGTATTCAAAAATGGATCGACATTAGCCAAAAAGACCATTGTGAACTATGTCGTGCGAAATTCCCCAATAATATGTTAGTACCTAAATTTAATGGTATTGCCGATCCAATAGTGACGATGATTGTTCTGGTAAGTTTGGGATGTTTTTTTTCAGCAGTGTCTGCTTATAATATCTCTAATGAGACAACACATTTCCCAAACGACATGGTTGGAACATGGTTTACCATTACAATGTGTTTTAGTATGCATTTGTTTTCATGGGTTGTTCTCAATTATTACAACCACAAAGTATCTATTTTAGGCGCTTCAATGTGGTGTATGGTGTTTTTAGGTTTTTCTATTGTCTTCCAGGGAGAGGGAGTTGGATTTGAGTTTGAAGCCATTAAAATTTCCTACATGTTTAATATTTTAACCGCGTGCATAGCCATTATAATAAATGTATGTTGCATCCATTGTAGAGACGGCGAATTATTATAACAACCTATATAAACAGGATATTTAAATGAATATACTATGGAATCATCTACCAAACGTCGTCGTATGGTTCCAACGCGTGTCTCCTATAGACCTCTACTAGTGGGTGCTTATGAATATTATCAAAAAGAAATGTTAAATTCACTAGTCTCTTTAAAACCAAAAACTCATTATCAAACAGTCACCAATCAAGTCAAAACAAAACAAAAAAATTTTGGAGATATCCGTTTACAAAATATTCGCATCTTTTTGGATCATGTGAAAGGTTACGATCGTTCTGAGATGCAAAAACAATTCCATGAATCTTTCCTACAAGCTGTTGCACTTCATTTGTATAAAGACGATCCAGAGGTGGATATGGACAAGATATGCAAGATGAACGATTGGGCCAATCTCAAACAACAGGTGCTTTGCCTTACGCCCCGCAGATTCGGCAAAACAACGGCCGTCGCAATGTTCGTGGCTTCCTATTTTTTATCCGTTGAAAAGGCACAATTGTGTATTTTCTCAACTGGACGCAGAGCATCTGATGGTATGCTCGACAAAGTGCACGAATTCATTAAATTAATTGACGAAGATATGGGTACGGATCACGATTCGAAATGTAAACGAAAAGGCGAGTTTTTATTTTATTACGGAGAAGGTGCCAATGATGTCAGAAAAGTGGCTAGTTATCCCTCTGGATCCGATAAGTTAAGAGGGGTTGGTGGTGACCTTATTTTATTGGAAGAAGCGGCATTTATGCCTATTAAAATGTTCCACGAGGTAATAGTTCCGTTACTTGAGTTAGAGACAACGGCACTGATATGTATCTCAACACCACAGGACTCTAGCAATTTCTATTCAATGATGTTTGAGATGGTGGACGCCGGTGGTGAGAAATTATTTAATCAGATTCAAATCTCAATGGTGTGCGAAGATTGCAAGTTAACAGCGCACCCAGAGAAATGCACGCATATGAAGCACCTATTACCTAAGTGGAAATCCGGCGGAAAACAGGATATGGTTCGCCAAATTTATGGGGATAATACGGAAGATATGCTTCGCGAGTCTATGGGTGTGACGACAAACGATTCGTGTGCACTGTTCCAAGACGACTGGCTCAATGTATTTACTTCAAGGTCGCCTTATTCGCCACGCAATGTACCTTCGTTTATATTTGTCGCATGTGATCCAAACGGAGGGGGTTCTTCACAAATGGCCATTGTATCGTTGTTTCAAGATGCGAATAATTTTGCTGTTTGTGGAGCAGAATCACATGCTGTCAAAGGGCATGGGGAGATTAGAACTCTCTTAGAGGCACATGTCAGAACAATACGTACTACATATCCTTCGAGTTTTATTATATTTGCCCCAGAAAGTAATTTGGGACATGAAGCGTCTCACATGTCACACATGTTAAGAGACATACCTAATTTGCGCTCTCTGATGGAAAGGGGCGAACCTGGTGTATTAACAACACACAAGCGCAAAGAATTGTATTCGAACACTGCCGTCGAACGATTTGCATCGGAATCTGTTTGGTATGCTGAAAAGTTTGTATGTGCAAATCCCTTTGGAGATGCAAATGCGCGTGAAGCTAGAGTCAAACGAATGTTTCGCAAACAATTGTCTATTTTCAGCAAAATTGTAGTGCCGAGAGGAAAAGAATATAATTTGCCCAAAGTTATTTATACGGGCAAAGAGCAAGGGAATGATGATTTAGTAATGACCTTCCTAATTGGCATGTATTGGTCAATTCAATTCATGACAGGACGTTCAAATCCGTCTATTAAAGATATCAAAGCGGGAAGATAAATCCCTTTTTATTTTTGTTACATATAATATAAACAATCTAATCAAAAAAACGAATGTATAATTTATTTCATTTATTTTTATATTGTGCGATAGTGGCAGCTGTATTAACGATTGTATGGAAATGTACCTTTGCTCCATATAAAAGAAGATTTTCTGAACTTGAAGAGGACGAATTTGACCATCAAGAGGACGAATTTGACCAACAAATGTCTACAGAAGAGTCTGCAGAAGAAGTGGATGTAGAAGATATGTCCTAAAATAGTATAAAAGTACAACCCTTAAAACAACAATGGCAGCTCTTCTGCGCGAAGTCTACCCACCAATGTCAAGACATGTCAAAAAACATGTTTTTGGAATAAGACATGGCGAAGCATGGCATAATATTCTATACTCTAGGTTAGGAGAAGACGCATACAATTGTTTTCATGATACAACTTTAACTACGAACGGAATGGATCAAGCAGCTTTGGCAAATATACCCGAGCCGGATTTGATTTTGGTATCGCCTTTGATGCGCGCTCTTCAAACAGCAGATATTTTATGGCCAAACACCCCCAAAGTTGCACTCGAATGTCTTCAAGAATATCCTCAAAAAACCCAATTGATTAACAAGCGTTCTCCAAAATCCATGCTTGAAGAGCTGTTTCCACTGGTTAATTTTTCAGACCTGAAAACAGAAGAAGGTCAATGGCCCCGCCACAGCCCAAAACACGATATTCAACGTATTAAATATTTTATTTCAACTTCACCGGCACACATTATAGGCATTGTATCACATTCCACATGGCTCAAGTATTGTATGACTGGAACTTTGGATAGTGAACCAGAGCTGGAACATTGTAAACCATACATTTTAGATTTATAAAAAAAAAGAAAATATTTATGTTTTATGTACAAAAAACTTGTTTTGTTTGTTGATATGCTGCCATACTTTAGACAGTAATTTCGGGCACAAGTGCGTGATCGAAATATTGATCAAACGTGATTGGATTTTCCCCAAAGGTAAGGGGG
>MDSV01098512.1_pt1 | contig 11047 bp, 11 predicted proteins | sample 810851 | NCBI WGS metagenome assembly MDSV01 (sample SAMN05326640, study PRJNA326480) | marine metagenome | isolation source: seawater | place: Atlantic Ocean: North East | collected 2012 | reverse complement strand
TAATTTTACTCAATAATTTTTTTTCAAAAAAAATTAATTTTTCAAGATTTTTTAAGTCACAGTTTTTTATGAAATTTTTTGAATTCAAAATCTTATCAACAATCTTAAGGACAAAATTAATTTTATGCATGTTAGTCAATAATTCGCATTTGTTAATTAATAACCCTAAATATATATAAGAATTGATATTTGTTTCTTTGTTTGATGTTTTTTTGAAAATTTGATTATATTTGATTTTTAGAGCTAAATTATATTCGAATTTTTTATAAAGAATAATTATCTTTTTTTCAGGGATAAGTTTATTTTGACTGAAATATATTTTTTTTAAAAATAAACATGTTTTGTCATGCTTTAGATTCATTTTAGGTAAATTTTTTTTGTTTACTTTTAGAATTTTTTGTAATTTTTTATCTCTAAATAATTGAAATTGTTTAATAAAAGAAGGATCCTTTATTGTCGAATTTCTATATTTTTTTTCAATAAATTTTTTTAAAAGTTTGCTATAATTTTTCATCAATTAATTTATTTATTTTTTTGATATTTTTCAAATATCGCGAATCAAAGTTGTTTTTTATTATAATGTCTGACTTATAGGGAGTCGGAAACTTGATATCTTTACCTACGACATCCTTTTTATTTGCATATATATTTTTTGAATTTCTTTTTGAAAGTTTTTCTGTTGCTACATCAATATAAACCTGGATATAATTTTTAAATAATCTTCTGTTCCTTTTTTGGTGGTTCTTAAATATTGATAATATTGAACAAACAATTAAATATGATTTATCTTCAAAGATTTTACATCGATTTTGAATTCTTTTAGAATTTTTTTTTCTATCCAAGAGACTGTAACCTAAATCAGAGCTAAACTTTTTTCTAAAATCATCACCATCAATCCATAATATTTTTTTTTTTTTATAAATTTTTTTCATGTTTTTTATTAAATTTTTTGCTAGAAAGCTTTTTCCTGATCCAGATTTACCAATTATCCATATAACCATTTTATTTAATTTAAAATAATTTATTTTTTTCGTATAAAATTATTTTTTTATTTAAACTCTCAAACATTTTTTTATTAATTGATTTTTCTATAAATCTTAACTTTTTCTCTCTAGACTCATAATCTATTTTTCTAGGCACTTTTTCAATTTTACATGCAATTTTAGTGAATGAAGAGGTTTTTTTATTTAAAAATTTTTCAAATTGGTAAATAATTCTTTTTGGGTCTTGAGCTAAATCATCAAACCTTACAATTTTGATTTTGTTTTTATTCTTAAAATTGGCGAATTTTCTCTGGGATTTTTCAATTATTTTTAAATAATAATAAGTTGTTTTTTCTAAATTATTTAATTTCAAAAATAAGTTTGAATTTTTAGTCGCATAATATGGGATTAATCTTTTTTTTTTTTCAAATGCTAAAGAGAAAAATCTTGGGTTATTTAAATCATATTTTTTACCTTTATACCTTTTGTTGTATTTTGAGTAGAAGGAATAAATATTATCTATTGGATTCCTTATTACATGTATTATTTTAAAATTTGGTATAATTTTATCGAGTAAATCAATAACGCTAAGTAAATCATGTGACATATAAATTGGCAATTTTTTTTCATCTTTGATTTGATCGATTACATGATCCCCCTCCTTTCTTGATAGATTTTCTATAAAAAGTTTATAATTTTTGTCTTTTAAAACACTACTGTTGTCTGCTGGTCTGAAATTTACACCTCTTGATAAATTTAGATAATAAATACTCTCATTCAAAAAAATGTTAATTAAAGATTTACATACGTTTGTGTTTACTAAATTTAACTGTAAAAGTTGCAGTAAATTATCTATCAAATTTTGATGTTGCATTGGATATGTTTTTTTTAAAGATCCAACAATAGGCCCAAGCAACGATTTACCTGATCTTGACAATCCATCAATAAATAAAATTTGTTTATTAATCAAACTTATGCTTTTTAAATTATTTTTCATATACATTTTTTACATTTTAAATATTTTATAATTTTGTTCTTTATTGAAATTGAAGATATTTTTTTATTCCAGTTTACTTTTATTTTGCAATTTTTGGGTTCATCAAATTTAAGATCGAGACCTGCTATATTTTTAATTTTTTTTTGGAAAAATTTTTTGTATAATTTTTTCGGGTCTCTTTTAATTAATTCTTTGATAGGAACTTGCAAATAAACGTCAACATAATTCTTAAAAGCTTTTTTATTTTTTTTATAAACTTCATTATATAGCGCCATTACCGAAATTATTACGAAATATCCCTTGTTCTCATAATCCTTGCAAATTTTTGAGTAAATGGCTCCATTTTTTTTTCTATGTGCAACTGTGAAAGTTTTTTTATTTCGTTTAAGATTTAATTTTCTCCTGAGAAGATCGCCGTCTAATTTTTTAATTTTAGTAAATTCTTTGTTAAATTCTTTAAAAACTAAATCACTTATAGTTGTTTTTCCTGCTCCAGACAATCCAGTAATCCAAAGAACTCCTGGTTTTGGTATTTTTTTTTTCATAAATTAAGTATAATTTTGTTTTCCTTTATTGGGAAAAAGTTTAAGTTTAATAAGTCTAGGTAAATTACATAAATAAATAAATTTAGAAAAAAAATATGCCACAAGATTTAAAATATTATTTTTCCCCACTCTTGAAGATCTAAAACCTCTAAAAGCAAGAGCAGAATAAAGAGCCCATGTTTCTTCATTTTGTGAGTATTTTTTTTGCAAATTATAGTCATACAAATATTTTTTCTCAATTTCATCAATTAAAAAAGGTGTTTCGTTAAATTTATTTATTTGTTCCATTTGTTTTGAGGTTTCTTTATTTATAAAATTTATTTCATCTTTTGTTAAAATCTTTTCGTAGTAATCTGAAAAATTTATACCCTTTTTTGCTCCCTCATGTGAATTTCCTAGCCAAGGTTGCTTTGCAATAGTTGGGGTAAGTAAAATTTTATCAAATTTTAAATCTAATTTGTGGCAAATATTTTTCATAGTAGCTTCTGTGTCTTTAGCCAAGTTTTCGTACCTATAAACTATCAAATTATAATTTTTAAATTTTTCTTTTAAAATTACAGTTCTAGTAATCGATATTTTCCAAGTTCTAATAAGAGCTCTCAAGTCATAATTGGAAAATTTTTTTACGAGGAAATTTGGTGGAAAAGGTTTATAAAATCTTCTAGATCCGAAAAATAATCTAGCGATTCTCATTTTTTCTGAAGCTATATATGTGTGAACATTTCTTATTGGTATAATAGTTGAAGAGTTTTTAAACTCCTCAAAATATTTTTGAAAATTTTTAAGATAAAGACCGCCGCTTGCATGAAATGCTACAAATTTCTTAGATCCCAAGTATTTTCCATTATCCCATGCATTAAAATAGGCTTCATGATAAGCGTTATAAGCATCGTGAACTGATTTTATGTTGTGATTTTTTTTTTCTAAGGAGCCTACAAATTGTTTATAATCAAAATTTGTTTTTATATTCTGATAATAAGCTTTTTCAAGGTAATTTTTTCTTACCCCAATATCATCAGCTTTTTCTTTTTCCCAAACAATACTTGTTTCTTCTTTTTTATCTGGAACATTAAAAAAATTCTTTAAATAAGACGATTTTGTATATTCTTCCAAACTAGGAACGTAAGTAGGACTTCCAGTCAATCCGTCTGGAAAATAGAAAGTAGATTGGTCTTTAAAAAATTGTTTTTCACTAGGATAACTTGCGATATCGGGATGTCCATCTAATAATCTAGCTAATAATGAGCTACCGTGTCGAATTATTGCTGCAATAAAAATATGTCTCATAATTATTTTAAAAAATTGTTTTTAAACATTTTTTGTAATCATTTTAAGATCTTTTTTATAATCTATTTCAAAAAATTCATTGGTATAATTTATAGCTTTTACTTTTACATTATTTTTAATTATTTTATTTAAAATTTCAGTTAAAGATATTTTCTTTAAATTTAATCCACTATTGAAAGTTAAATTTTTTATTTTTTTCCAGCCTATTGGTGTCAATGCAAAAACTCCCATATATTGACCATTAATATCTTTATAGTTTTTGGGTTTTTGTCCAATTTCTTTTATATAGTTTTTCGTATTTACTTTAAAACTCTCTAAGTCTGATAAAGGATTCGAAAATCTTCTTTGCCAAAGTTTTTTCCAATTTTTAAAACTTGTTAACGATATATCATTTTTGTCTTTATTTAACATTTTTATTGCACAGCTTTTATAAAAAATATCAGCATAAGATACTATTGAAAAATTTTTGCTTAAAAGTTTATCAGCTTGTAATAAGCTGTAAAACATATTGGTATTTTTCCACTTTTTGTTAAAAATAAATTTTACATTATATTTTCTTAAAACTTTTTTAATTTCATCAGATTTATACCCTGTTACAATAGTAATATTATAAATCTTATTTTGTTTAAAATTTTCTATTATATGCTCAATTAAGTATTTATTTTTTTTAATTATTAGAGATTTCGGTTTATTAAAATTTTTCAATCTTCTGCCCCTACCTGCGGCTAAAATTATTCCATTAATTTTTTTTTTCATTCAATAATTAGCTAAAAATTCTCTTTATTCTTTTTAAAGATTCCGTCGAAAAAATTTTTTCTCGCTCGGGATGCCACATCCAACCTTCCCATTTAAATTTTTTATGTTTGAAAGCTTCGATTGTGTTATCTTTACTTAATATTGTTACTATAAAGTTTTTTGGACACTGTTTAATTCCATAATCATGAAATGAATTTATAATTTTAGGAAATAACTTATCTTTACTTGCAAAAATTGATTTGTGCTTTACTCTAACATGATTTTTAACTTTGATTGTTTTTACCCTAAAAAATTTAGCTAGCATTTGAGCCCCTCTGCATATACCTAAAATTGGTTTTTTATTTTTTGTAAAATACTTTAATAATTTTTTTTCAAGATTATCCCTAGATCTATTGACTCCAAAGTTTTCACCACCAGTCAGTAGTAATCCATTAGGATTTAAAGTTTTTAAAAATTTTTTCAAATATTTGTTGTCTAACGAGTTAAAAAAATTGGGAATTGGAATAGGGTAAATATTGGATTTTAATAAAAGATCGATCATTTTTATATCAATTGAATCTCTCTTCTCTTTAGTTTTGTTGTTATAAGAAAGCCTTTGTGTTACAATTATTTTTTTCATAAGATACTATTTTTAAGTTTTTACTTTATTAAATTTTAGTTTAATGTGTATTTATTATTTACGATGAAAAAAAACATTAAACAAAATTTAAAAATAATAAGTCAAATTGAAAAAAGTAGATCACAAAATAATATTAATTGGATGAATATTTTAAAAATAGCTTTGAAGAATTCTCCTAAAATTACTATCGCAACTCTTAAAAAAATTAATCAACAAGATAATAAAATTTCTAACTTTTTAAAAAAACTTAAGTGACATATTTAATTTTTAAAGCATCTCCTTTCATTAATTTTTTTTTTACTCTTTTTCCTATTAATCTATCGTAATGTTTGGGCTCTATACCGTGTCCTGGTCTAATAACTTTTATATTATTTTTACTTATTTTTTGGCCTACGTTTATTGTTTCTGTGACATAAATTGATCTTCTTAAATCTAAGTATGATTTTTTTTCAATAAATTTTTTTTCTTTTCCAAGAGTAATCCAGGTTTCTTTTGATTTTTTAATCAGTTCTTCCATTTCATCTGGAGGTATTGAAAACTTGCTATCTAAAGTTTTATCTTTTTTATTTAGTTTGAAATGTTTTTCAATTATATTAGCGCCAAGGCTTACTGCAGATAATGAAGCTATATTATCACTTGTGTGATCTGAATATCCAACAGGACAATTAAATTTTTTTTTAAATAAAGGAATTAATTTCAAATTACAGTTTTTTTTATTTGCCGGATATTCTGTTACACAATGTAAAATTGAATAAATTGCTTTGTTTTTTTTTAAAAAGAATTCTAGCTCGTCAATTTCTTCCATGGAGAGTGTTCCTGTAGAAACTATTATTGGTTTTTTTTCTTTGATAACTTTTTTTATTAGTGGGAAATGTAAGCTTTCAAGAGAAGCTATCTTATAAGCTGGGCAATTTAAACTTTTTAAAAGTACTAAAGAATTTTGGTCGAAAACACTACTAAAACAAATAATCCCTTTTTTTTTAGCATAATTAAAAATTGGTCTATGCCATTCGAATGGTAACTTAGCTTCTTTATATAAACTATAGAGGCTTCTATTGTTCCATTTTCTATTATCGAATGATTTGTTTTTAATTCTAAATTCTTTTTTATTTAAATTTAAAGTCATTTCATCTAAATCAAATGTTTGAAACTTTATTGCCTCCATCTTTATGTCTGCTGCACAATCTATAATCTTGTATATTTTTTTTAAAGAATTTGAATGATTTGCTGAAACCTCTCCTATGATAATAGGAGGTTTTTTGTCACTTATCTCTCTATCTTTAATTTTAAATTTTTTCATAAATACTAACTTTATTTCAAAGGTATAATTTTTTGAGCTTTACAATCTAATAATATTTTTTTTCCTTTTTTTAATTCATTAAACTGTTTTTCTCCACATCCGATTGCAGCTGGAATATTTAATTCTGCACACCTTATGGACATATGTGAATTTATCCCACCATATTTTGTAATTAAACCTGAAACCCCTCTACTAAATATCCAATCATATCCTGGATCAGCATTCTCAATTAAAGCTATATTATTTTTTAGATTAAAATCTTTTATTTGTTTCTTTAGAGACACAAAATTTGTAGTTATTTTTTTATTACTTATAAAATTTGGTCTATTCACCTGATATGGAATAACATATACTGCACTTAAATCATATATAACTTCAGGTAATTTAATGTTCCTATCTAAATTGTATTGATTCTTATTTTTTTTTATAGATTTTAAAATATCTCTTTTGTTTTTTTTAAGATCATTTAAATGTATGTAAGCTAAATCTTCTCTGCCAATTTTAAGTTTTTTTCCTTTTAAAATTATTTTTTGCAAAATGTTACTTACTGTTTTTGTAAAAATAAATTTAGAGTATTCTCTTGAAATAATCGATTGTTCAAAATATTCAATAAGATCTTTTGAATCAATGGACTTTATGTTATTTTTTTTTAATAGATAATTAATTTTGTTATGAATAATTTTTGAAAATTTAAATTTCTTATTTGAAATTTTTTTTTGTCTCGTAAATTTAAAGTTTTTATATTCATCATATCTTTTTGATGTAATGTCATAAGTATTAGGTCTAAGATGACCATATCTAAGCATAAATTTTTCTTTTGTAAATTTACCAAAAAATACGTTATTCATATCTGTTAGCAAATCAGTTGCCACTGTTTTTACACTTTTTAAAAATCTGTCTAGATCAATTTTATTTATTATATTTTTTGAAACTAAAGAGTTCATAATTGTTTTAGCTATAAACGCATGTCTGGCACAAATAGCAAATGGAATGACACCTTTTTTTCTACAGGTGTACAAAAGTTCTTGAATTGATTTATAATTTGTATTCTTATTTTCTTTTTTTGAATTTAAAAAATTCAACTCTTCTACAATTTTCATCATATTGTTAATGCTTGCATAATTTTTTTTTGATATAGCTTGTACTGTTAAAGATTTGTACAAATTAAAAAAATAAGTAAATTCTTTTTTTGTTAAATACTTTGGAAAATTATTTTTATATTTATTTTTTTCATCAAAACTGTAGCATGTAATCGCTATATCAAATTCAATCTTGTCGTATAATTCTGGATTATTTTTCAACTTATATAGCCAAAAATTAATAACTTTTTTTGCAGTACTATTTTTAACACTCTTAGGTAAAAAAGAATTAAAACTTAATCTGGTGTCTATATATGGTTTACCAGCTAAAGAGTGCATTAAAGACTTATTTTTAGGATAGTAATATCCCATTAAGTGCCTTGCTTCGCTCCAAGTCTCCTCTGTGATCAAATTTTTATAGAGCGAAAATGAAAGTGGGCTTGGATGTAATCCAATCATTTCTACTGGATTCCAATCCGGCATTTGACCAAGAACTGCATTATCACCAAATGTACCGGATTTTTTTTTTAAAATTTTTTGAATTTTTTTTTTTGAATTAAGTAAATTTTTACTGAGTGAATTTTTATAATTATTTTTCCAATTTTTTTTTGAAGTGATGTTTCTTACTTGAAAGATATACGCAGTTAATTTTTTATCAACGGCAAATTCTATATCTAGATAATGATTACTTAATTTTTTTTCTAAATCAACAGTTGCCTGTAATAAAGATTTAAATCTTTTAGATCTTAAATGACTCAAGCCTGATCTAAGTACATAAATTCTTCTATTAGAAAATGAATTCAAACCAGATGTAACTGTATTTGTTTTTCCAGATTTATCATCATAATTTATAGAATAGTAAGGTGCTCCAGTATCCAAATCAAAAGTAAAAAGAACACCACTCATAGAAACATTTTTTATTTGTTCTTGTATTATTATTTGATTATTTAAATTCTCTTTTTTTTTAATTTTATAAGAATGAATCACTTTATTAATCGAATTAATGAGATGATTCATTTTCTTTACGTTAAGATTTTGAATAGAAAGATACTTGCCAGCAGCTGACTCTAAATCCCCGTCTTCATCCAAAGCTGAAGATCTAGCTATAATTGTTTTATTTACAAATTTTTTCTTAATTTTTTTTTTTAATATCTCTTGATTTTTATACCACTCTTTTGTTGTAAAAGAGTATGTTTCAGGAATTTTAAATTTTAGTTTTTTTTTTAATAAAATTTTAATTACATCTGCTTTACTTTGTATCATATAAAATTATGAAAATTTTTTTTTAATCTTTTAAGATCAGATGGTTTATCTAAATCAATATTTTTTTTTTTATCTATAGTTATTGCAAATGAATTGTTAGTAACTATTTTCCTTTTTTTTAGATAAGATTTAGCTTTTAGCCAATACCATTGTCCAGCATCAAAATAAAGTTTTGGTAAATCTTGGGTTCTTGATTTTGAAAAATTTTTATTTAAAAAATTTACTTTATTTTTTTTATCATACAAAAAAGAACGAATATATTTACTGTCAATTTCAAAAGAAGAAAAAACTGAGTAATATTTTTCTTTAAAAATCTTTTTAAATCCTGATAAATTTTTTTTCATTTCAAAAAAGGGGTTAGAGGCATAAAAACAACAAATATAATCAATTTTACTTTTATTTATTTTTTTATATTTTTTAAGTGTTTCTAGTAAAGCATCATTTGTAGTAGCGTGATCTGAAGAGTTTAATTTCGATCTTAAAAAAGGAACTTTTACGCCATAATACTCTGAAATTTTTTTTATTTTATTTGAGTCTGTAGATACTATAATTTCGTTGAAAAAATTTGATTTTTTTAATTTTTGAATAAGCCATCCGATTAAGTGTTTTCTATTAATTTTTATTATATTTTTATTTTTAATTCTTTTGCTGTTTGACCTCGCTAAAATAATTGCTACTTTTTTCATTAACAAAATACTCTCTTTAATATTCTTATAGTGTGAAATATTTTTGGCTTATCAAATTTATTGAAAATTGGAATTGATATAGCTGATTGAGAATATTCCTCAGAGTTAGATAAATTCTCATATTTTCTCTGACCTTTATAATATGGATGTTTATGCAATGGAAGATAATGCAAATTCACACCGAGCTTTTCTTTTCTTAATTGATTGAAATAAAAATTATAATTTTTTCGAAGTGTTGATTTATTTAAGTATATTATAAACAAGTGATAACTTGATAAAGATTTTTTATTTATATTTTGAAAAAATAAAGGAAGATTTCTGAATTCCTTTTTATACAATTTTGCAATTCTATTTCTAGTTTGAATAAACTTATTAAGTTTTTTCAATTGACTTCTAGCCAATGATGCATGGATATCGCTCATTCTATAGTTAAAACCTAAAAGTTGCTGTTCGTAATACCAGTGGCTCTTAATTTTGTTTTTAAAATATTTATGTGTTTTTGTGATTCCATGATTACCGTACATTTTCATTTTTTCAAATATTTTTTTATCATTAGTTACAGCTAGCCCCCCTTCACCAGATGTAATTGGTTTGACTGGATGCAAACTGAAAACACATACAGAAGAATATTTTCCATTTCCTATTTTTGAATTCATATATTTTGAGCCAAGTGCATGTGATGCATCTTCAATTATCTTAAATTTATACTTTTTAGATAATTTATTTATTTCTAATAAATCAGAGGGATTTCCGCCTAAATGAACAACAACTAAAATTTTAGGTAATTTTTTATTTTTTTTTGCGACTTTAAGCTTTGTTTCTAATTTTTTTAAGCAAATGTTAAAAGTTTTATTATTTATGTCAACAAAATCAACATTCGCGCCACAGAATCTTCCGCAGTTTGCTGATGCTGTAAAAGTATTTGGCACAGTCCACAACCAATCGCCTTTTTTTAATTTTAAAGCCAAGCATGCAACATGTAGAGCACTTGTTGCGCTGTTTAAAGCTAATGCATATTTAACTTTAAGATAATTTTTAACATCTTTTTCGAATTTTTTTACTTCAGGCCCTTGAGTTAGAAAATCCGAAAGCAATACTTTTTTTACGTTATCTAAATCTTTTTTATCAATCGTTTGTCTGCTGTAAGGTATCATCTTAAATTTTTAAATTTTACTTAAAAGTTGTTTAACTTTTTTTTTATTTAAAAAATTGCTATTTTTATTAGAATTGTATTCAAAACCACTTTTAACCTTTTTATAATTTTTCATTTTTGAACTTGAAATATTCCTTGAGGGAAGATTTATACTGGGAATTATAACGTAAGATTTTTTATTTTCGTAGGTATAATAACTATCATCTGCAGAGCATAATGATTCATGTAATTTTTCTCCAGGTCTAGAGCCAATAATCTTTATTTTTGAATTGTTTCTTAAACTCATTGCAATATCAAAAATCTTCATTGAAGGTATTTTTGGAATAAAGATTTCTCCGCCTTTCATAATATTAAAACTTTCCACACAAAATTTTACAGC
>MDSV01030892.1_pt1 | contig 11048 bp, 11 predicted proteins | sample 810851 | NCBI WGS metagenome assembly MDSV01 (sample SAMN05326640, study PRJNA326480) | marine metagenome | isolation source: seawater | place: Atlantic Ocean: North East | collected 2012 | reverse complement strand
GTTACTGTGTAATCTATATTCATACGAATCAGTTTGATTATCAATCTTGCCTTTGTTATTTACAAGTAAATTTTTATGAACCAGCTAAATTTATTTATAGATTTAACAAGAATAAAAAAACCAATTGGTTATATGTTATTATTTTGGCCATGTGCATGGGGATTAACAATAGGTTATAATTTTACATATGGTTTAAATACATACTTTACTTATCTAATCCTTTTTTTTCTTGGCTCTATTTTAATGAGATCAGCTGGGTGTATTGTGAATGATATTCTTGATAGAAAATTTGATAAAAAAGTATTTAGAACTAAAGATAGACCAATAGCCTCTGGTAAAGTTTCAGTAGTTATTGGTTTATTTTATGCTTCAATTCTTTGTTTGATAGCGTTATTTGTTCTTTTAAATTTTAACCAAATCACTATCATTCTAGCTCTCGCATCAATGCCTTTCGCTTTCACCTACCCTTTAATGAAAAGATTTACTTATTGGCCTCAACTATTTTTAGGAGTAACTTTTAATTATGGGCTAATCCTAGGGTGGACATCAATTAATGAAAGCATTAGCTTTGTGGTATTATTTTTCTATTTTGGAGCCATATTTTGGACACTAGGTTACGACACTATATATGGATATCAAGATATAAAGGATGATGAAATAATTGGACTAAAATCTACATCAATTAAATTTAAAAATAACCCATATAAATTTCTAAAAATATGTTACTCATTTTTTTTAATAAATCTTCTAATTGTTGGGTATTTAATGAAGTTAAATAGTTTTTTTTATATATTATTAGTTTTAATCATAATTCAGATGTTTTATTTTCAAATTAAAAAACTTGACATAAAAGATAGTCCACAATGTTTAATGATTTTTAAATCAAATAATTTTTTAGGTTTTTTAATTATGATTAGTTTACTGGTTGGTAAAATATAGAATGATGAGTGATTTAGAAATATTAAAAAGATTATATCATGATTATACAAAAAAATATGTAAATAAAATTATTCTTTCTGCTTTCTTTACATTATTACTAGCAGGCAGTACTTCATCCGTTGCCTATCTATTAGATCCAGCGATAAAACAATTATTTATAGAACAAAAAAAAAATTTACTTCTAATTATTCCTGGTTTAATAGTTTTAGCATTTTTAATTAAAGGTCTCTCCTTATATATTGCTAAAGTTATTATGATAGGTGTATCAGTGCATGTAACAAGAGATATACAAACTGACTTATTCCGCTCGATACTTCATGCAGATACTAAATTAATCGAAAATAAGCATTCAGGAAAATTTATAACCAACATTTCAAATGATGTTGGAATGATAACAAATCTAGTTAGCACAGTAATTTTAAACTTCTTCAAGGATACTTTGACATTGATTGGACTGTTATCTGTAATGTTTTACCAAAATTGGAAATTGTCATTGTTAGCGATAATAATGATTCCTATAGCCTCTTTAGCTGCTAAATCTCTTGGTAAAAGAATAAGTAAAGTTACCTTGCAACAAATGAAACGGGCAGGAATACTCACTTCATACTTCATGGAAATATTTAAAAATCATAAACTTGCTAAAATTTTTCAAAAAGAAGAGTTTGAGAAAAATAGAGCTAATAAAATGATTGAAGATGTAACAGAAACTTCAAGAAAAATTGGTGTGATTTTTGTCAGAGCTTCTCCAATAATGGAGGCGCTAACCGGTATAATGATTGCAATTTTAATTTATTTTTCAGCAATATTAATTTCTAAAAACGAATTAGAGGTTAGTAATTTCTTTTCCTTTTTAGCAGCAATGATGTTGGCATATCAACCTGTTAGATCGCTAGCGACTATTAATATTGCAATTCAACAAGGTTTGGCAGGTGCAAAAAATGTTCTACCAATTATTGATTATATTCCAGAAATTAAAGATAAAAATGGAGCAAAAGAATTAATTGTTAATAAAGGTTATATAAACTTTGAGAATGTAAATTTTAACTATTCAATATCAGGACCAAATACTCTGAGCTCAGTAAATCTAAAAATTCCTGGTGAAAAAATGACTGCATTAGTAGGTCACAGTGGCGCTGGAAAGTCTACAATTTTAAATCTTATTCCTAGATTTTATGATGCAAACTCTGGTGACGTCAAAATTGATAATCAATCAATTTATGATTCAACAATTTATTCTTTAAGAAAAAACATTTCTTTAGTAAGTCAAGATACTACTTTATTTGATGATACAATTTTTAATAATATTGCATATGCAAATAAAGATGCTTCTATAGACGATATTAAAGAGGCGGCTAAATATTCCTTTGCAAATGAATTTATCGATAAACTACCAAAGAGATATGATACCGTAATTGGAGAAAACGGCATAAGGTTGTCTGGAGGTGAAAAACAAAGATTATCGATAGCTAGAGCGATATTAAAAAAAAGTCCAATTATATTATTAGATGAAGCTACATCTTCCTTAGATGCCGAAACTGAAAGCAAAATCCAACGAGCAATTAATTTTCTCACAAAAGGGAGGACTACCATTGTTATTGCTCATAGACTTTCAACAATATTAAATTCAGATGTAATTTATGTAATTGATAAAGGAGAGGTTGTAGATCAAGGAAAACATGATGAGCTATTAAAAGTTTCTAAAACGTATAAAAATTTCTACGAAAAACAATTAAAAAAATCATAATGTTTTTTTTTTACAGGATTTTTATCAATTTGATTTTATTTTTATCGCCTTTAATAATTTTAATCAGAATAATAAAAAAGAAAGAAGATCCGAATAGATTTAAAGAAAAAATTGGATTCTTCAAAAGAAATGATAAAAAAGGAAAATTAATTTGGTTTCATGGAGCTAGTGTTGGTGAAATCCAAAGTATAGTTCCAATGTTAGAAAAATTAGAAAAATCTAATCAAATTAAAAAGATATTAATCACATCCAATACTTTAAGTTCTTCCAAAATTATTTCAAAAATTAAGCTTAAAAAAATTACTCATCAATTTTTTCCTGTAGATAGTGACTTTGTCGTTAAAAAATTTATAGATCATTGGAAACCATCAATGGCTATATTTATCGATTCTGAAATTTGGCCGAATATGTTAATTAATTTAAATAAAAAAAAAAATTCCAGTAGTTTTAATTAATGCAAGAATTACTAAAAAATCTTATGAAAGATGGATTAAGATTAAAAACTTTTCTAAATTTTTATTTAGCAAAATAGATCTTTGTCTTTGTTCAAATAAAAAAACATTTATTTTCATAAAAAAACTAGGAGCAACAAATATAAAATATTATGGGAACTTAAAATATTCTCAATCTGAAAATGATAAAATAGAAATTGATAATCAAACAAAAAAATTTATATCTAAAAGAACAACTTGGTGTGCTTCAAGTACTCATAATTCAGAAGAGAGATTCATTGGTATGGTTCACAATAAATTAAAAAAAAAATATAAAAACCTTTTAACCGTAATCATACCTAGACACATAGACAGAACAGAACAAATAAGAAATCAACTTATAGAACAGGGTTTGAAAGTTCATATCCACGAGCCAAAAATGAAGATTAATAATAAGATAGATATTTATTTAGTAAACTCATTTGGCAAAACAAAATCATTTTTCTCACTAATAAAGAACGTTTTCCTTGGTGGATCTCTAATAAACCACGGAGGTCAAAATCCATTAGAAGCAGTGAGATATAATTGTAATATTTTACATGGTCCAAATGTTTCTAACTTTGATGAAATTTATCAATTTCTTAATAAACATAAAATTTCAAAAAAAATACAAAATTTAAATCAGGCCTCAAATACCTTAGAAAAACTATTAAGATACAAAAAAACAAAAAAGAATATTAAAATAAAAATAAATTTAATTGGTCAAAAAATTTTAAAAAAAAACATGTATGAAATAAAATTAATTTTAAAGAAAAATGAAATTTAAGAAACCATATTTCTGGGATTTACCTAAACCAAATATTATTTCTTATTTTCTAATTCCTTTTTCCATACCAATTACTATAAGAAATTTTTTTTTAAAATTTGTCAAAAAAAAAAAATCCTCAGAAATCAAAACAATTTGTATAGGAAATATTTATATTGGAGGTACGGGAAAAACCACACTAACAATCAAAGTTTATGAAATTTTGGATAAATTAAATAATAAAATAGCAACAGTTAAAAAAAATTACGCTGATCAGAAAGATGAACAAAGTTTATTGGATAAAAAAACATCTTTGATTATTTCAGAGTCACGGGACAGAGCAATAGAGCAAGGTATAAAAGAAAATTATGAAACCTTGATATTCGATGATGGGCTTCAAGATTCCAAAATTGATTATGATTTAAAATTTGTTTGTTTTAAATCAAAAAATTGGATTGGAAATGGTCTTTGTATTCCAGCGGGGCCATTAAGAGAGAAGATTTCAAGTTTAAAAAAATTTGATGCAGTTTTTTTAAATGGAATTTCAGATAGCTTTGAGACTATTCAAAATCAAATTAAGAATATTAATCCAAATATTAAAATCTTTAAAACTCTTTATAAAATATCAAATATTAATAAATATGATCTAAGCTCTAAATATTTAATATTCTCAGCTATAGGCGATCCTCTTAGTTTTAAAAATATTTTACTAGAAAATAATTTTGATATTTCTAAAGAATTAATATTTAGTGATCATTATAACTATAGTCACAAAGATATAGAAAAAATACAAAGCATTGCAAAAAAAAATAATTTAAAAATTATTACTACTGAAAAAGACTATGTAAAAATACCAGATAAATTAAAAAACAATATAAATTATTTAGCAATTGAATTATTTATTCATAATGAAGATGAATTAATAGAACTATTAAAAAAAATTTAATGAAACTTATAAAATATTTTTTTCAATTTTTTTTTATAGTATTTTTATTAATTTTTTTTAAGATAATAGGTTTAAGATTATCAAGAATTATTTCTAGTAAATTGTTATTAATATTAGGAAATTTATTTAGATCAAAAAAAATAATTGAAAAAAATATTTCACTAGCATTTCCAGACTCAAAAAAAGAATTTAAAGATATGATTATAAATAATATGTGGAAGAGTTATGGAAAAATTTTAGCTGAATATATTTTCATGAAAAATTTTAGAAAAAAAGAAAACAATGAATTTTTAGAAATTAAAGGTCAGGAAATTCTTGAAATGATTAAATTGTCAAAAGATCCTGTAATATTTATATCCGGACATTTTGATAATTTTGAACTAATGGCTATGCACATAGAAAAGTCAGGAATAGACCTTGCAGCAATTTATAGGCCATTAAATAATATTTTTTTAAATCCAATAATGGAAAATATTAGAAAAAAATATATTTGTAACAAGCAAATTAAAAAAGGAATTTCAGGAACTAAAGAAATTTTAAAACATTTTAATTCTGGAACTTCAATTGCTCTAATGATTGATCAGAGAGTTTCTCAAGGAATTAAATCATCCTTTTTTGATAAAGAAGCTTTAACGACAACTATACCAGCACAATTTGTTAAAAAATTTAATTGTAAAATTGTTCCTATATATATCGAACGAAAAAAAGATGAAAATTTTATTTTAGAAATTGAAAATCCTCTTACTTTTAATGAAGATTATACAATTGAAAATATAACTTTAAAATTAAATCAATTACTAGAAAAAATGATAAAAAGAAATCCTCAACAATGGATCTGGACACATAATAGGTGGAAATAAGCTATTTGTTTTCCCTTTTAGTATTAGCTTCTTTATAAGAAAAGTATGCTTCTTGCTGTTCAACGTTCCAATAAGTTAACTTTTCCAAAGGAATTTTCTTTCCTGATATTGCGCAAATCACGTGGTCACCATCTTGAATAACTTTAAAATTATTTGGCAAATATTTTATTTTTGCTAATTTTTTTAACATAATTGGTTTATATACTATTATATGAAAGTTGGTGTATTAGGAAGTGGTGGCCGTGAACATGCTTTATGCTATGCATTAAAAAATTCAAGTAAAATTGAAAAAATTTATTGTTTTCCAGGAAATGCTGGAACTAATTTGATAGCAACAAATATAGATATAGATTTAAAAGATTTTGAAAAACTTAAAGATTTTATAATTAATAATAATATAGATATAATTATAGTTGGTCCGGAACAGCCGCTTGTAGACGGTATAGTTGACTATTTTGAACAGTTTAATATCAAAGTTTTTGGCCCAAATAAAATAGCTGCTCAACTTGAAGGTTCAAAAATATTTACGAAAAAACTTTGTGAAAAATACAAAATACCAACTGCAAAATTTGGAATATTTTCAAATAATCAACAAGCGCTATCTTTCCTTCAAGAATGTAAATTTCCAATAGTAATAAAAGCAGATGGTTTGGCAGCTGGCAAGGGAGTTTATATTTCTGAAAGTTATTTAGAAGCATCAAAAGCAGTAGACGAAATATTTAAAGGTAAATTTGGTAAAGCAGAAAATTTACTTATCGAAGAATTTTTAAATGGAGAAGAAATGAGTTTTTTTATTATTTCTGATGGAAAAAGTTTTAAGATTTTCGGAACTGCCCAAGATCATAAAAGAGTTTTTGAAGGTGACAAAGGTAAAAATACAGGTGGTATGGGAGCATACTCACCTTCAAGGTTAGAGACAAATGAATTAAATAATAAAATAATTAATAATGTAATTAAACCAACGCTTAAAGGTTTAAAGGATTTGAACTGTGAATATAAAGGTTTTTTATATGCAGGATTAATGATTGTAAATGGAGATCCTTTTTTAATCGAGTATAATGTGAGAATGGGTGATCCAGAATGCCAAACATTATTACCAAAATTAAAAACTGATTTTTTGTTAACTATTGAAAAATGTATAGATCAAAAGCTTAATGATTTAAGCATTGAATGGTATGATGACAAATCAATTTGCATAGTGTTATGTTCAAAAGGTTATCCCGATAATTATGAAAATAATATTGAGATTAATTTAGAAAAAGTGAAGCTAGAGAAAAATCAATTTATATTTCATGCAGGCACAAAAATTTCTAAAAATACTATTGTATCAAATGGGGGAAGGGTTTTAAATATTGTAACAAAATCAAATAATTTTAAATCAGCAAGAGAAATTTCACTTAAACTACTTAAAACACTTGATTGGAATAATGGTTTTTATAGAAAAGATATTGGTTATAAAGTTATTCAATAATGAGGATTATAGCAGGATTATTTAAAGGAAAAAAAATTCTTATCCCTAAAGATAAAAAAACAAGACCACTGAAAGACCTAACAAAAGAGTCCATTTTTAATATTATTAAACATTCAAATAAATTTAAGATTAATTTATCTGATTCTGTTGTATTAGATTTATTTTGTGGAGTAGGTTCCTTTGGTATTGAGTGCATATCAAGAGGTGTTAAAAAAGTAGTTTTCATAGAAAATTATTTAGGAGTTTTACCTTTACTAAAAAAAAATTTAAACAATATAAAATCAACTAAAAATTATGAAATAATTGAAAAAGATATATACAGAAATGAAATATTTTCAAAATTAGGTTTTAAATTCGATCTAATATTTTTAGATCCACCCTATAAAGATAAAGATTTAAAAAATCTATTTATTGAAATAAAAAAAAATGAAATTTTAAAAAATAATGGAATTATTATTCTTCATAGACATAAAAAGCAGTCTGATTACATCCCATTAAATTTTAAATTAATTGAAGAAAAAATTTATGGAATATCAAAAATAGCTTTTTTATCTAATTTAAATTAAAAGCTTACTTGTCTCTTTTTTTATTAACTCAACTGCTGGTTGATTATATGGATTCACCCCAAGTACTTTTCCTAATAGAATTGTTTCAAGTGTAAAAAAACAAAATAATTCACCCAGAGATTTTTCGTCTCTTCTAGTTATCTCAAAACTTCTAAAAGGAATATTTTTTCTATGAAATACATTCTCTGTTGCTTTTTTTTGGGCATAAATTACATCTGAAATTTTTTTATTTTTAATAAATTTATGAGAAGATAATATTGATTTATTATTTATTTTTTGATTTTTATTATCACTAACATAAAAAAAGGTAAAAAAATTGTTTTTTGGTCCCTCTAAATAAAATTGCATAACACTATGATTGTCTTTTGGCATCGTAGACACCATGGGTAAAAATCCTTTATTTTTTTTACCCAGACTTTCAGCTATTAGTTGCTGATACCAACTAAATAAGCTTCCAGATTTTTCATCATAATTAATTATTATCGAATTAAATTTTTTTTTTTTAAGAAACAAAAAAGTTGAAGCAACATTATTGACAAGTGAATTAAAAAAAAATTTATTGGCTATTAAATTATCAAACTGTTTGAAGCGATTTACATTTAATCCCATTAGTTCTGCAGGAAGCATTCCAACCTCCGATAATACAGAATATCTACCACCAATAAAATTATTATGATGTACTATTTCAGACTTTAGTTTTTTTGCTAGAGTTTGGATATAACTTTTTTTATTTTCAGTTACAAAAATATTTTTATCCTTTTTTTTTATTAAAATGTTCGCATTAACTATGGTCTCTAATGTATTCCCAGATTTTGAAACTATTAAATTTAAAAAATCTTTTTTTTTATAAAAATGTTTATGAAGTAAATTGTCTATAAAAGTAAATTTTTTTTCAATTTTATGCTTTAAAAAATCATAAATTGCTTTCGTTCCAAGTATTGAGCCACCCATACCAATTATCCGGTAATTTTGAAATTTTTTTTTGTACCGAGATAATTGTTTTTTTTTATAACTATTTTTATATTTACTACTAAGTGATTTTATTATTTCATTATTCTCATCTATAACTTTATTTAAAATTTTTGTAACTTTTTTTTTATCTTTTTTTAACAAAAATTTTTTTTGAAAACCTTTATATAAAAAATTTCTTTTGAACATTAAAATTAATTAATTTTATCTATTACTGATTTTTCTATACTTGTTTTTTTTGTTTCAATATTAGTGCTAGTTTCTTTTTTGGTTTTAAATATATTTTCAAATTCATCCCCTTGCTTATTTTCTTCGATTTGAAAATCTTCTGGAGTAGGCAAATCCTCATAGGAAGGGGGCATTGTAAGTGGATTTTTTTTTTCAACTAAAAATTCGTCTGAATTTTCTTTTTTTTTTAAAGTGAAACCTTCTCTTGTAGCCTGACAAGCAGACAAAAAAGTTAAAAACAACAAATATATAATTAGTTTTTTCATGTCTTTTTTTTAAATACTTCGAAAAATATAAGCATCAAAACACCTATGCTTATAAATATATCTGCAAAATTGAATATAAACCAATGAAAATTGTTTATGTGTATGTCAATAAAATCAACTACAGCTGAATAATACAATCTATCAAATATATTTCCAAGTGATCCTCCAAAAATCATTGAAAAACTAAATTTTTCGACACCACTTGTCTTTAAAGCCATTAATAACACAACAAGAGTAATTATTATTATTATGAAGGTAATAATATTATAATAAAAAATGTTATTTGCTGAAAATAAACCAAATGCTATTCCTCTATTAAAAACTAAATTAAAATTTAAAAATGACGTTATGGGTGTGTCTAGATTTCCAGTTTCAGATAATTCTAAAATAAAATATTTGCTTAGTCTATCAATAATAAAAATTACAGCCGCTATGTAAAATGTGACTGATTTTTTTTTTAACATTTTATTTACAATGAGGTCTTTCGCATGGTGAGTTTCTAATTTTCCAACATATAGAACATTTTTCTCCAGAGGCTTTAGTAGTCTCAACAATTATTTCTTCTTCATTACTTTTCTGAATTTTAACTGACGAGGTAATACAAAGTTCTGATAAGTCTATTCCATTTAAGATCTTTTGGTTCTCGCTGTTAAGTTTAACTAAGAGTGCGGCCTCTAAACTAGAGCCTATTTCCTTATTAGCTCTTTTTTGTTCAATACTTAAGTTGCAAACATTTCTTATCTTAATCAATTTTTGCCATTTATTATTTAATTCAATATTTTCAAAATTTTTTGGTAGATTCGAAAATTTTTCTAAGTGGATACTTTTTTTCTGTTTCATAACAAGTTGATAAATTTCCTCTGTCGTAAATGATAATATTGGCGCAAACCATTTTAACAGTGAATCTAAAATAATGTTTAACAATAATAATGTTGATTTTCTTTTTTCTGAGTCTTTAGAGTCGCAATATAATGTATCTTTTCTAATATCAAAATAAAAAGCTGAAAGATCTACTGTGCAAAAATTTAATAACTCTTTATAAAGATTATGGAAATCATAATTCTTAAAATATTTATTAAAATTCTTATTTAAATTGTAAATTTTGTGTAACATAAATTGTTCTAATTCAGGTAAACTGTCAATTTTTATTGAATCCAATTCTTTCATCTCAAAAGAGTCATTTAAGTTTCCAAGTAAGTATCTGAATGTATTTCTTATTTTTCTATAAGACTCTGCATGCTGCTCCAAAATCGAATAATCTATTCTGAGATCTTCAGCATAGTTTGAGGAAGCTACCCAGATTCTTAAAATATCTGCCCCATATTTTTTTAAAATATCTTCTGGGGCAATAACGTTTCCTAGCGATTTTGACATCTTAAGGCCTTTTCCATCAACAACAAATCCATGTGAAAGAATTGCTTCAAAAGGTGCTCTATCTCTTGTTCCACATGACTCAAGAAGTGAAGAATGAAACCAGCCTCTATGTTGATCGGAACCCTCTAAATACATTGAGGCAGGCCACTTTAAATCTTTTCTTTTTTCCAATACAAATGAGTGAGTTGAACCACTATCAAACCATACTTCAACAATATCACTAAGTTTTTCATAATCTTCTGCTTTATATTTATTTCCAAGAAACTTTTGAGGATCATCTGAAAACCAACAATCTGAACCTTCTTTTTCATAAATTTTAGCAATATTTTCAAAAACATCATGATCTACTAAAATTTTTTTAGTTTTTTTATTTATAAAAATAGGCAATGGAACTCCCCAAACTCTTTGCCTTGAAACACACCAATCAGGTCTTGTTTCAATCATTGACT
>MDSV01163972.1_pt1 | contig 11050 bp, 6 predicted proteins | sample 810851 | NCBI WGS metagenome assembly MDSV01 (sample SAMN05326640, study PRJNA326480) | marine metagenome | isolation source: seawater | place: Atlantic Ocean: North East | collected 2012 | reverse complement strand
TACAGATAGATACTTTTTAAATATAGTTTTTTGAGAATAGTCTTCTAAAAATTTTTTTCTTGCATTCTGACCAATTCTTATTCTCTTTTCAGTATTATTAATCAGTTCCTCTAGGCACTTTACCCACTCATCTGCATTTTGAATCAAAATTCCATCTTTCTCATGCTCTATAAAGTTTAGGACATTACCGGTTGCAGTACATACAGCTGGAATACCAATTGCCATGTATTGTAGGGCTTTTAATCCACTCTTGCCAGCTATCCAGTCACTTTTTGGTAAGGGATACAAACCAATATCAAAATTATGAAGTTGTTTAATTTCATCTTTTGAATTCCATTGAAGCACCTCTAGGTCTAAATTTGGATTTTCCATTTTAAAATTGCCAATTACCATAAATTTAAACTTAATTTTTTTATAAAGCTTTTCAAGCTCGGGAGTAACTATATTTAAAAACTCTCTTGAAGAAAATGTACCTGTCCAGCCAATTACTATTCTATGTTTGTTTGAGTTATTATCTGATTTTGAGATAAATCTTTCTTCTTCTAATGTTGGTGGAATGAATATGGCACTATTTTTATTTGATATTTTATTACATTTATCAACTAAATCAGGAGAGCTGGTAATAACTCTATGAGCATTAATGATCAGATATCGGGCTTTACTGGTAGACTTCAGAATAGATGCAATCTTATTAATACTGCCAACTTCTTGGGACAAAATGTTATCTTCAATATCAAAGATTACTTTTTTCGATAACTTAATATAAATACTTTCAATAATAGGTGGGCCAAAAGGAAATACATTCATAAAAATATAAGTGTAATCATATTTCTTTAGGCTAAATATCAAGATCAATCGTCTTATTAAGCCATGAAATGTCCAGAAGATTTTTTTGAAAGTATGCCCTTTACTAGAAGCAATCTTCCATAGCCTTTCATTCATAAAAGAATGCACAGTGATCTCATATCCATGCTCTGCTAAATCACTGAAATGAGGTTCAAATTTTAATCTTTGTCCCGCAGCTACATTCATAGGATATGGACAAACAAATAAGATTTTTTTCATAATTATTCTAGAAATTTTAAATAAAGATGATTATATTTTGACGAGCCTATATCAAGTGAAAAATATTTTTTAGCAGTATCTATACATTTTAAAGATGTTGAGGCATCATCAATCAGTTTAAAAAGTTTTTTTAATTTTTTATCAAGAAGTGGCTCTTCAAAATTATAGATTAAGCCGACCTCATTTTTCAAAACCAAATTTTTAATATCTTGGTTGAATGCATTGCAAATCAACGGAACACCACAAGCTAATACTTCACCTATTTTAGTTGGCATGGAGGCTTGAACAGAAAAATTTTCTTTCAAGCAAAAGCCCAATAAATTGAATGAGGAAATTTCATGAGACAAGTTTTTACGATCAACAAACGTAACATCAAGTTTAATTTTAGTATTATTTTTTAACGACTCTAATTCTGAAATGTCTTCAATTCTTGAGTTAGTTAATACTTTTAAAGCAATTTCTTTATCTAAATATTCTTGCAATTGAGTAACTAAAAAGCAAAATTTTCTAAAATCATATGCAGTATCAGTAGACCCCAAATATCCTATTGTGAATCTTTTATAATTTGTTGTTTTTTTAATTTGTTTAAATTCATTGAAGTCTACACATGTAGGAATAACATCTATAGATGCATTATCTATATTGAAATTCTTTTTTATAATTTCTTTTGATGCATATGTTAGCGTTACAACAAAATCAGCTTTGCGCATTAAATAATTTTCTAGCTTTTTAAAAAATCTATACCTAAGTGATGTTTTGCCCCAACCTAATCGATCATGTTTCTCATCAGGCCAAAATCCCCTGATATCAAAAATTAACTTAAAATTAAAAAAAACACTAAGAATTGGAATAGCTATACCCGGCATATAGCTCCTGATGTGCACCAGAGAAATATTTTTTTTAAAAAATATTGTTAAAGGTACAAGAACTAAATTTAATATATTTGCAAGCTGACCTAAACCAAGAAAACCTTTTCTATATTTAAGCTTGTGCCAGCAGATATTATTGTCGGCGCATATTAATTCAATTGCAGAAAGTTCATTAGATTTCTTTAAATTATCACTTTTTTCAAAAGTAATGAGATTTATTTTATGTTCTTTAGATAAATGCTCCAGATATTTCAAAACTTGAGAATATCCAAGTGGCTCCATGATTCCATCTAGCGATAAATATAAAACTTCTGGGCTAATTTTATTCATATCATAAGTTTATAACTAAAAATTGAAAGAAAGGATAGCTTAGAAAATTATAATCACAAGTAAAAATTTTTAGTTTATTGGGAACTATTTATTTCTATATGAGTCAAACTTTTAAGGAGGATCATAGCTAATACAAATCTCATCTTAAGTGTATAATACAATCAACTAAATCTAATATATAAAGATATGAAACATATTTTATTAAGAATCTTCCTTTTACCGTTTTTCTGCACATCTGTAGTTTTAGCTCAAGAAAATGAGCAGCTAGCAGAATTATTAGAAGCTCTTGATGAAGGTGGCGGAGCTCTTGTTGGTGGAGATGCCATGAGGCCAGAAAATTTAGGCTATAGATCTTTCGTTGAAAATGAACTTCAAAATATTTTTTCACAGATAGATGCTTTGTCAGAGCAAGAGAAAGATGATATTACTTTTTTTGAGGTTAATGAAAAAAGAATAGAATTAGCGACTCAACTTTGTTCGAGAGATGAAAGGGCATGTTTTTTAGTTGATGAGTACAGATCTTATAAATCTAAAGAAGATCTTCCTAAGAGTGTTGAAGAACTTAAATTATTTGGTCAAGAAATATTTTCTGGCTACTCAAATGATTTTAATTTCTATGATAGTTTGCCTTTAAGAAATGATTACATAGTCAAGATCGGCGATATTTTTAAAATCTCTGCATTTGGAGGTTTTGATTTTGAACAAGAGATATTGGTTAGTATGAATGGTTCAGTAGTAATTAAAGATCTTGGTGAAATACAGGTTGCTGGTCTTACCTACGAAGAAGCTTCTTCAAAGATCAGTACCAATATTGAGGATGCATTTGCTGGTTCAAAAGCAATCATAACCTTATCTCAAATTAGAGCAAAACAAATTTTTGTACTTGGTAACGTGAAGACTCCAGGAACATATGCATTGAATGCATTTGGTACTGCTTTAAATGGATTAATTTCCTCAGGCGGGCTTGGCAAAAATAGCTCATTGAGAGCTGTTAAGATCATCAGAGGCAATAATGTTATACAAACAATTGATTTATACGATTTACTGATTGATGGCAATGTTAAATCTTCAGATTTTATTCTCAATGATGGTGATTCTGTATTAGTAGATGGTTTAAAATCAAGCGCATCTATCATGGGTGAAGTAATTAGACCAGCAATATATGAACTTCAGCCTAGTGAGACTCTTAATGACTTAATTAAGTTTGCTCTAGGAGTTACACCTTTTGCTGATTTATCAAATATATCTGTTGAAAGAATTCTGCCAACTGGAGAAAGGACAATAATTAATCCCTCGGATCCTCAAAAATTTATTATCAATAATGGCGACATTATTAATATTAACTCCGCTGAAGGGCAAACAGTCAACTCCCTATCTCTTAAAGGCTCAATTAGAAATCAGGGCGACTATTCTCTTGATGGTAAAAAAACTCTTGGCGATATTATTAATATTAGTAAAGATTTATTAGATGATACTTACACTGGTTTTGCAGTTCTTAAGAGATTGAATTTTTCTTCTAAGTCATTTAGATTGCTGACTTTTACCTTAACTGATCAACAGTCACTAGATAATTTTAATATTTACTCTGGAGATCAAGTTTTTATATTTTCAAAAGAAGATATCTTATATTCACAATCGAAAGGTGTATATGATTACCTCAGCAAGAATTTATTAAAAACTAACGGTCAAATTCCAGCTAATAATTTAGCATATGCCAATTTATTAGATAATAATATTAATTTAACGGATAGCAGTAATGAGGCTGGCTTAAGTAATTTAAAAAATGATTCATGCTTATTATCTTTGAGTGTATTAACTGCCTCCCCAATATCAAATCTTATCGAAGCTAAATTAGCCCTATTTCCTTCTAATCAAACCTTCGAATGTACGCCAATTTTCAAAGAGAACAGTGATTTATTACCTATCTTATTAATTAATTCAGTTCCAGTGGTTGGTAACGTAAGATTTCCTGGGTTATATCCAACTGCAAGAGATCTCAATGCCTTGGACTTGTTTAATTATGCAGGAGGCTTTTTACTTAGCAAATTGAATACTGCTCCTGTATTTGATGTTGGTATCAGAGCAAGGGGATTTGGTTCATATGAGTTTGAAGATTTACCATCTTTAACAAATATAACGATGTTAAATTTAAAATTAGATGAGAGTTCCTCAACAACTGGCTATGTCCACTTGGAAGGAGAGTTTAAAAATCCAGGAATTTATGCAATCTCAACAAATACATCATTATCTGAATTATATGAGAGATCTGGAGGTCTTACTGATAGTGCATATCCATTGGGCGGAATTTTTACAAGAAAAACTATCAGACAAATCGAGGGTAAGGCCCTTGAGAGATCTAAAGCTGAATTGTCACAAATCTTAGCCTCAGCTGTAGCAAGTGGTTATGTAGAACAAAATTCAACTGATCTTGTGGGATTAATATCTTTAATGTCCTCATTAGAGAATGTAGATCCAATTGGTCGACTAGTAACAGAATTAAATCCAATAAAAATACAAAATAACTTGGAGGAGAATATTATCCTTGAGAATGGAGATAAAATCATTATTCCAAAAATTCAAACAACAATTACAATTGTCGGGCAAGTTTTAAATCCAGTTACTGTTCCTCATATTGTTGGCGCTTCTTTTAATGATTATATAGAATTTGCTGGAGGCTTAAAAAAAGAAGCTGATAAAGGTAAAGTATATGCCATTCTGCCTAATGGAGAGGCTCTTAGAAGAAAACGAGGCATTCAAATTCCTGTTCTCCCTTTTTTACCATTCGATAGAACTGATATTCTTCCTGGAAGCACAATTGTTGTTCCAAGGAAAGCTAGGCCATTAGATTCACTGGCATTAGTTGAAACAATTACACCTGTTTTAGCCAATCTTTCAGTAACTGCTGCCTCTATTGCAGCAATATCTGATAACTAACTTCAATTTATGAGGTTTTTTTTAATCCTCACAATATTTCTGTGCAGTTTTCCCTGCAAGGTACACTCCCAAGTAGCAGATTATATCTTTCCTCATTTTGATCAGCCTTCATATTCTAACTATGGAACAATTGGTCTTATTCAGATGCCATCGGCAAGATTACACAAGGGAGGAACGATTGGGTTTACTTGGACTCATGCAGAACCATATTTGAGGGGTTCTGTGATGGGCAATCCATTCGATTGGTTTGAAGCTTCCTATCAATACACAGATGTTAACAATAAGCTTTATAGCGACTCACGGGCATTTAGTGGCTCACAATCATATAAGGATAAAAGCTTTGATGCAAAATTTAGACTATTAAAAGAACAAAAATATATTCCTCAGATTGCTGTTGGTTTTAGAGATTTTGGAGGCTCATCATTATTCTCATCTGAGTTTATTGTTGCATCTAAATTAGTCGGGAACATTGACTTTACATTAGGCTTAGGTTTTGGAACTATCTCTAATAAGACTATATCTAATCCATTTAAAAAATTAGATTCTAGATTTGCCTCTAGAAAAAGAAATATTCAAGGAGATACTCAAGGGGGTGAAATCAATTATGGAACATTTTTTGGAGGCGAGAGAGCAGGTATTTTTGGTGGTGCCGAAATATTTCTCCCTAAGTTAAATGGCACTAGATTAAAAATTGAGTATGATTCAACTAATTACGGCGTTGATGGTGAGGGATATTTGCCAGTGGCCCAAGATAAAAGAATTAATTATTCTTTTGTTTATCCAGTAACAAAAAATTTCCATGTCAAGCTTGGATACATTAGAAATAATACTTTGAGTTTTGGTTTCTCCCTAAGTGGCAATTATTCAAAACGATCAACAGGTATCACAAAAAAAGATCCTCCTCCAGTAATCCAAGAAAGCGAAATTTACAAGACAATCATTAATGCTGAAAAAGCTGAATTCTTATATAAATCATCATTGAAGCTTTTAGGTGAAAATAAAATTTTTATGCAAACAGCACATGTTGAAAATAATCGATATGAAATAACATATGCTCAATCAAAATACTTAAATAATGCTCAAGCAGTAGGAAGAATAACAAGAGTCTTAGATCAAATCTCACCGAATCTTATTGAGGAGTTTTCACTTGTTGCGGTAAATGCTGATCAATCAATGTTTGCAGTTGATATTCCTCGGGCGGAATATTCCATATTTAAAAAACAACGAAAAACAGATGCTTTATTAGAAGCGGTAACAATATACAAACCCGACCCCAAGCAACATCTTGATCATGACTTCAGACCTCCAACAAAACTACCAACTACAATTTGGAAAATATCTCCAGCTATTAGGAGTCAAATTGGAGGCCCTGATGGATTTTATTTTGGAGACATATCGTTAGCTTTTCATAGTGAGACCTTGCTTAGAAAAAACTTTAATATATTAAGCGTAGCATCTCTTGGACTATATAATAATTTTGATGATTTGAAGTTAGCCTCTGATAGTATTATTCCTCACGTTAGAACAGATATTGTTCAGTATTTAAAAAACAGTGAAAAGTATCATGTTACTAGATTTCAAGCAAATTATTTCATGAATCCTTACAAGTCAATATATACAAAATTATCAGCTGGTATTTTTGAACCAATGTTTGCGGGATATGGCGGTGAGATTTTATTCAAACCATTTGAAGAAACTTTTGCAATTGGTGCTGAGTTGTGGAAAGTTCGACAGCGATCTTACAGGCAGCTATTTGGATTTAGAGAATATGATACTTTGACAGGACATCTTAATTTTTACTATCGAGAACCAAGGTCTAGAGTATTATTTCATTTAAAAGGTGGAAGATACTTAGCCGAGGATTCAGGATTTACATTTAATTTCTCCAGAGAATTTAAAAGCGGTTTAAATATGGGCGTATTCTTCTCATTAACTGACATTAGCAAAGCTGAGTTTGGCGAGGGAAGTTTTGATAAAGGCTTCTTTTTTAATATACCTATTCAGGTATTTTTTGATCAATATTCAAGAGGTTCAAGTGGTTTCGGTTTAAGGCCTCTTACTCGAGATGGTGCTCAAGCTCTAGTTCATGCACAACCTCTTTGGAGCACCACCTATCAAGCAGATAAACAGCAAATAATTTATGGCTGGGATGGATTTTATGATTAGATTAATTTTAATTTTAATTATCCTCACAGGTTGTGGAAATCTTCCAATTGCATATATTCAAAATTTTTCATCAGTAAATAATGTAATTTTTGGATTTCCAGAATATAAAATTACAAAAGAAATTTATGATAGTTATGAAAGTAGTTTTATGAAGATAAGATTTGGAAAAGGCCCGCACGCTATACTTATACTCGCATACATTAACAATGACATTTACGAATGGGTCGGTTCTGATGATGTAAGAATTTACACATATCAAGGAAGAATTATTCGAACTATAGGCTTGCCTCATAATTTTGAGATAAAAAAATTTCGCGATGACGTGATTCCAAATACTATGAGCTCCATGGAATTAGTGAACTTATATAATCCAGATCTCTATTCAGCAACTATCAATCAGCTTTTCAAGATTAAATCATCGAAAATTAAAAAATTAGAAAATGAACTCGCTGTAAATAAAATATACGAAGACTTTAATATTGCGAGTATTGGGTGGAGCGGTACCAATCTTTACTATCAAAATAAAGATACGCTAAGAATTGAAGCTGTTGAACAGGAAATTCACCCTAGATTACCCAGAGTGAAAGTTGAATATTATGTTAAGTACTAGACAAAAAAAAGCCCATCATAAGGATGGGCTTTTAATTCTATAGTAATTAATCTGCTAAACGAGTTCGTGTTTCAGTAACGATTTCATCAACAGTATAGGTCTGATTAATCTCTTGAGTCTGAATAAAATCTTGTACCAGTTCCATTTCATAGTAAACATCTTGGACTATATCTTGATTGATCTCTTGTGTAATATCTTGAGTAATTTCAAACCAACCGTCAGCATCAGGCCCACTAACAACCTGAATATTTGAACCAAGATCAGTAGCATAGTCATCCTGAGATATATTTGATGGGACCGCGTAGTCGTTGAATGCATCAATAGCATAGACAGGCTGCTCTATCTCAATTGTTTGCATAATTGAACCGTCTGGCTCACCAGGTATTCCACCAGTAGCATCATCATCATATGCTCCTTGAAGGAATGTAAACGTTTGAACAATATCTTGTTCAAAGTTAGCTGTTTGATTATCTAACTGATCAACATATAGATAATCACTACCAGCTGGATCAATCTCAGATGTTTGCAAGAAACCATCGCTGTCAGCATCAGTACCATAAGTTTGGGTCGCAGTATTAGTTGTAGTATTGGTAGTAGTATTTGTATTAGTAGCAGTAGCAGTACTTGTACTTGTATTGGTAACAAATCTAGTCATAGTAGTAGTGCTAGTGTTAGTTGTAGTATTAGTATTTGTGTTGGTATTAGACAAATAAACTCCAGTGACTGTATTAGTCGTAGTGTTGGTTTGTGTAGTAGTGTTTACATTTACAACTGTTGGCACTACAACATCAACTGTGTACGTCTCAGTTGGTGCAGGTGTAGGTGCAGGTGTAGGTGCTGGAGTAGGTGCTGGTGTAGGTGCTGGTGTAGGTACTGGAGCAGCCCCACCTCCATCGCCAGAATCAACAACAGCAGCAAGAGCTGCAGCAGCAGCGACAGCAGCAGCAATAGCGCCGGCGCTTAAGGAACCAGATGCACTTTCTTTAGCAGCTTTCCCAGCCGTTTTCGGAGAAGCTTCTTCACCCTCAGGCGTATCAACCTCTTGGGAGAATACGTTTGGTGATATGAGGCTTCCAAAAAATGCTAAAACCATTGTTAAAGAATTTCTTAGTGTCAGTTTAAATTTAGCCATATTTACTTCTCTCTTTTAAATAGGTTGTTAAGTTATTATAACAACTCAATACTATAACTTAAAAACTTTTTCAGTAAGAGTATTTTTACTGAATTTGTTCCTTATGTCTACTTTTAATCTAAATTAATTCTCAAGTAAATGAGATACTCTTATTCATAAGGATGAGCATATTAACAGGTAATTAGCTATTTTCATAAAAAAACCTTGTTTTTTTTAACACATTTCTTATGAACTTTTTCTGATAATCAATCACTAAAGTCTTTCAAGGTCAAAGAAAGTTAAAGAAAATTTATTTAATAATGATTTCAATTGTATTATAAATATTGAAATTTTCGGGATGTAGCGCAGCCTGGTAGCGCACCTCGCTGGGGGTGAGGTGGTCGTCGGTTCAAATCCGGCCATCCCGACCATTTTATTTATATTTTTTAATTACTTCTTCAGCATACCAGTTTATTTCTGCTTTCATCCCATTGAGAGTTCTATCATCTGGCCCACCTTCATATGCATTTCTAAAGGCTACAATTACTTCAGTAGCACCCAGTTCTTCCAACTGCTTGATTCCATCAGGAGAATATGCAGCTTCACCCATTACTTGAAATTGATAATTTGGATGATCTAAAGTTCCATATTCATTTCTATATTCATTGATTTGATCTATCAGAGTTTTCGTTTCTTCAAGACTTAACCCTGCACTGATCCACCCATCTCCAATCCTTGCAGCTCTTTTTAGAGCTAATTTTGAATGTCCTCCAATTAATATTGGAACAGGTTTACTTGGAGTTGGGCATAGCTTCAATTCTGGAATATCGTAAAACTCACCCTTATAAGAGAAGTATTCACCATTCATAAGGCCTTTTAGGATGTCAATTTGCTCATCCATTCTTTTGCCACGCTTCTCCCATCTTTCACCTGTTGCTAGAAAGTCCTCATACCATGGGCTTACTCCAATACCAAAATGAAATCTATTATTTGTCATTACACCCAATGTTGTAACAAATTTTGCGGTTGTAACTGCCTGTCTTGGTGCGAGCTTATAAACTGATGTAGAAAATTCTAATTTATCAGTAACTGCAGCAATGGCAGGGATTATAGAAAAAGGCTCTAAAAATGGAACTCCATCAAGAAACTCTCTGCTGCCATCATCATTGTATGGATATGTTGAGTCACATTCTTTTGGATAACAAATACTATCTGGAAATGTAATAACATCAAAACCCGCGGCTTCAGCAGCTTTACCAAGTTCGAGATAAAATGATGGATTACACATTGATGGATGATATGAAAAACGCATAATTAATTACCTTTGGTGAAATGTTTTAGAAGATAATATAATAACAATTAATAAGTTATCGATATATAATGACAGCGTTGTCAAACTAAAAAATTTTGAAAAATCAACCTCAATCAAAGAATCCGGTAAATGACCTTGAGCTTAAAGAGTGGTTAGATGCTCTAGAAAACATAATTAATGAAGGTGGTAACGAAAGAGCTTCATTTATTTTAAGTAAACTCGCATCAAGATTAACAGAATCAGGAACTATTCCCAATTACAATTTAACAACTCCATTTAGAAACTCAATTCCAGTAAACGAAGAAGCAAAAATGCCAGGCGATCTTTTTATGGAGCGCAAGATCAGATCTCTTATTCGGTGGAATGCCCTAGCAATGGTTTTAAGAGCAAATAAATCTTCAGATGACTTGGGTGGCCATATAGCTACCTTCTCTTCTTCAGCAACACTGTATGACGTTGGATTTAATTATTTTTTTCAAGGTTCAAAAGATGGGCAAGAGGATCTAATATATTTTCAAGGGCATTCTTCACCAGGAATCTATGCAAGAAGTTTTTTAGAGGGTTATTTTTCGGAAGATGACTTAGATAACTTTAGACGAGAGGTTGATAAGCCTGGTATCTCATCCTATCCACATCCATGGTTGATGCCTGAC
>MDSV01160533.1_pt1 | contig 11050 bp, 8 predicted proteins | sample 810851 | NCBI WGS metagenome assembly MDSV01 (sample SAMN05326640, study PRJNA326480) | marine metagenome | isolation source: seawater | place: Atlantic Ocean: North East | collected 2012 | reverse complement strand
AGTAGCGCCCGCTGCGCCAGATTACGCGCCGCGAGGTCTAGACGGCACTGGTGATCCGGTTTTTAACCGTATGTGGACGGCTTTGGGCGTCCCATGCGCCGCGTTCCCAATGATTGAATTCCCCGGATCACTACCTCTGGGCTTGCAATTAATCGGGCGTCCTGGTGAGGATCAAAACTTATTGGAAATTCTTAAGCTGATAACTTCCTAAAGGCCGCTCGACATTAGGAGCAGGTTAATACAAGGAGCAGGATATGAAACCGACGACACCGATGCCAATTAGTGCAGAGATGGAGAAAGCTTATGAAGCTTGTTGCAAATGCTTGGATGCCGCTAGGCTAAAGACTTTGTTACGTGACCTTACTGATATTCACAGTCCTACCGGCGCCACTCGAGCTGCATCGGAGTTCATGGTGGAACACCTCAACCAAATGGGGCTGCCCAGCAGATATATGGGAATGAACGATATCAGTGGCAATGTGTTGGGAGAGTTGAAAGGAGGAGGAGCAGGGGCGACGCTACTACTTTATGCGCCGATTGACACCCATTTGGAGGGCGACGATTCAGATCTTCCATGGGCTGGTCCTAGACAAGAGATAGATATGCGACCAGAGGCCAAAATAGTAGACGACTGGGTTTACGGGCTTGGATCGAGCAATCCTAAGGCGATGGTTGCGACTTTGACAGAGGTAGCAAACGCGGTTATTGATTCAGGAATTGAACTAAAGGGTAACCTAAACATCGCGTTCGCGGATGGTGGAATGCCTGTCAATGTGCCGTCGCGTGATAATGCTGGTATGTCCAATGGTATCGAGCATCTGTTAAACAGAGGGCTTGCGCCAGATTTTTGTATCATCATGAAACCGTGGATTTGGGTTTATCACGAAGAGCCGGGCATGGGCTGGTTTAAGATTACGGTGCACGGCACTTTAGGATACGCAGGAGTGCCCCGAGGCACACCTGGGTTCAGAAGTTCGATTGTGCCAGCGGCAGAATTGATCTCTTCTTTAGAGAGCTGGTTACAGGAGTACACTGACAGAAACACTTCCGGTGTTGTTAGACCTGACGGATGGATCTCTGCGTTGCGTTCGGGATGGCCAGACCGGCCCGCCTTTCCTTCGGCGGCGACCCAAATCTTCTTTGACGTCCGCATCAACCCTCGCACCTCGCCCGCTGAGGTAAAGGCACAGTTTGGTGAGTTTATGAAGGGCTTTTGTTTGGAAAACCCTGACATAGAAATAGATTGGGAAATGTACGGGTCTGTTCCAGGGGGTACTACCGACCCTGATAACTGGATAATTCAGTCTGCAAGGCGAGGGTGGGAGCGGGTTGAGGAAAAAGAATACTCTGATCCTGACTTGCTCGGAGGGCAAACAGATGGCGCAGCAATTCGCCGACTTGGTATACCCACTGCCAGATTGGGATGGCCTTGGCCCGCGGAAAACTCGCCTGAGAGAGTAGCTGAAGGCTTAGGGGGGATGGGTGCTACTTATGTGCCTGACTTGATGCCCTGCGCTAGAAAAATCTTATATGCCCTCATTGATACTCTGATGCGAGACCGCCATGAGGTTGTCTAAGCAGGAATCGTGCAAGAAAAACTAGATGTTTAGTCGGTTCGCGAATTCCGTAGTTTCAGAGACAGCTTTCTCGGTGTTGGCGCGCGCTCAGGAATTAGAGGCGGCAGGCAAGGACGTAATCAGATTAGAAATTGGGGACAGTCCCTTTCCCAGCTCCACCCAAGCACTGTCGGCAGGGTCTGAAGCAGTGCTGGCAGACAAGTGCCACTATGTGTCATCTAAGGGGATTGGTGAGCTGAGAAGGGAGGCTGCACGCTACGTAAATAGGGAGCACGGGGCTGAGGTCGATGAGAATAATATTCTCGTTGGTAACGGCGCCAAAATTTTCCAGCAGCTTTTTTGTGAGCTTTTTTTGGATCCAGGCGATGGGGCACTCGTTTTTTCTCCTTTTTTTCCAACATATAGCGCTAACATCAGCCGGCGAGGCGGCAGGCTAATCACTTCCAAGCTACTCCGGCAAAACAAATTTAGACCATCTTTAGAGGACGTTAAACGCTTCCTCGAGCAAGACGAGGCGCCGAAAGCAATTTTTCTAAACAGTCCCCATAACCCTACTGGGGGTGTTACCACGGAGGAAGACGTAGCCGAGATTTGCGCATTGATTCTGAGTAAAGAAAACGTGTTCTTATTTAGTGACGAGCCATATGACCAAATGGCTTGGTCTGATAAGCACGTCAGCCCCATTGGTGAGCGAGATATGTTAGATCGTTGCGTGGCGGTTTACACCATGAGCAAGTCGTACAGTATGAGTGGATGGCGAGTAGGTTTTGGTGTCAGCTCCAAACAAAATATTGAAAAGCTCTCCGTGCTCGCAAACACTAGCTTCTCTTGCGTGTCCCCATTTTCCCAGATTGCTTCCGCAGCTGCCCTAAGAGAGGACAACATTGAGCGCGATGAGAGAATGAGGGTCTTTAAGGAGCGCGTTGCGCGCTTTGCGAGGGCCTTGCAAAAAATAGACGGCGTGAATTGCCTTGTTCCAGACGGCGCCTTCTATGTGTTTCCAGATGTATCAGAGTACTGTAAAAGTTACTCCATAACTTCTCATGGACTAGCTACCTATCTATTGGAGGCCGCTGATTCGGCAGTTGGTGTCTCCTGCCTGGGTGGCGAAGCTTTTGGTGAGGATGGTTACGGTTATATTCGGATGAGCTGCGCTGAATCATCGGACCGACTTCAAATTGCGGCCGAATTTTTAGAAATTCATTTGAAAGACTCCGTGCGGGTGAAAAAATTTGTCGCTGATAATCCGCTTTTTTGCGCAACGCGTCTCTAAAAGGGGAAAGGCCTCTGATGAAAATAGCAGTGTTGCCGGGGGACGGCATAGGCCCTGAGATTATGGCTGAGGCACTCAGGATTCTGGATTACCTTATTGACGACGAAGGCCTCGACGTAGAAATGGAGTCTGGGCCGCTTGGTGCTCAGGCGTACTTTGAGTTCGGTGATCCGTTCCCGGATTACACGAAAGCAATCTGCGATAGCGCTGACGCAATTCTTAAGGGCCCGGTGGGCCTAGGTCATAAGGAAACACAGAAAATTCCTTTGGAGTTTCGGCCGGAGCGTGGTGCGATTCTCCCACTGCGCAAAAGATACGATACCTATGCAAATTATCGGCCGGTGAGGTTGAGTTCGAAAATGAAGCAGTTTTCCCCTCTGAAGAACGAGTTGTTAAAGGAGGGTGTCGACTTCGTCATAGTTCGCGAGCTGGTTGGGGGGTTGTACTTTGGAGAGAAATCGCAGGGCGTGAATCGTGACGGTTTGAGATACGTATGCGAGACATTGGAGTACGACGAGGCGCAAATTCGAAGAGTTGTCGTCGCAGCGTTTGACTTGGCCTCAGGTAGACGGGGGCGTCTCCACAACATACATAAAAGTAATGTGCTGTTGTCCAGTGAGCTTTGGAACCAGTTAGTGCAAGAAGTCCATCAAGATTACCCCAACGTGGAAGTCACACACATGCTAGTAGATGCGGCCGCAACCGCAATGTGTCTTAACCCCCATCAATTTGATGTCATGGTGATGGAAAATATGTTCGGGGACATCCTCAGTGACCAGGCTGGAGGAATTTTGGGGTCACTAGGCCTTATGCCGTCTGCTTGTGTTGGTGACAATAAGTCGTATTTTGAACCGTCACATGGGTCGGCGCCGGATCTGTGCGGGCAGAATATTGCCAATCCCTACTCAATGATTGGCAGCCTCGCGTTGATGTTTCATATGGCTATGGATAGAGAAGATGTGGCTGACCGAGTGTGGTCAGCGTTGTTCCGAGTGTTGGAACGAGGCACTGTCACCCAGGACCTTGCTCTTCACAGCTCCTCAGTTAATGTCGTAACCACGTCTCAGTTTGGCTCTTCAGTCTTAGAGGAACTTGCCAAAAAATAAGTTCTCCGATCTAACGCGATCACACTATGTCTATTCCATGCTTAGCAATTGGTAGAGCTCTCAGATACTTGCCTCGTAGCTTTGCAATAGCGTTGCAGACAGCAGGTGCAACCGAGGGAACTCCCGTCTCACCTGCTCCAGTTGGCGGTGAGTTACTTGAAACTATGTGAGTTTCGATGTCTGGACATTGGCGAAACCTGAGTGGTCTGTAGGTATCGAAGTTTGATTGGCGTGGCGTGCCTTTCTCGATCTCTATCTCGCCGTAGAGAGCGGAGGAAAGCGCTAGTATCGCGCCGCTCTCCATCTGTGCCCTAACTGCGTCAGGATTTACCACAGTTCCTAAATCTACCGCGTAAACGATTTTTGAGATTTTGTATTTATCTTCCGCCACTTGGATTACCTCTGCAAGGTTGGCAACATACGTGCCGTAGAACTCATGCACTGAGATTCCATGGGCTCTCCCATCTTTGCCCAGCCCTCCATTCCATCGACCCTTTTCTGCCGCCAGCTCAAGCACACGTTTGACCCTGTCCTCTTTAATGTGTCCGAGTCTGAATGCCAGTTGATCAGCGCCGGACCTATCTGCGAGCTCACTCATGAAGGTCTCAACAAAAAAAACATTGTGTGAATGTCCTACGGACCTCATCCACTGAACGGGCACAAGATTTTCGGTGTGGTGAACATCGATGACTTTATCCTGAATGTCGTATACAAGATTACCGACTGCATCCACCGTGGTGAGGTCGATTTTCTCCGGCCCTATAAAGCTCAGGGTGTCATGATCAATAGCCGGTTGACCAACGATGCGTTGTGCCCAAGAGCCTATGGTGCCATCCTCTTTGAGCGCCGCAGACACTTTTGATAGAACAAAAGGGCGATACCACCCTCCTGTAATGTCATCCTCTCTGGACCACACTAGCTTGATGGGGCTTTTTCTCGCCGTCTGGGCGTGTTTAAAGATCTGAGCTGCCTCTACAATCCAGTCTGATTTTGGGCAGGCTCTCCGCCCGAAGCTTCCTCCCATAGGGAGCGTATGCAGTCTGACTGAAGAGGCTTCAACCTGGAGGGTCTTTACAATTGCGGCCTTGTCTGCGAATTGATAGTGGGTGCCAGTATGAACATGAATCAAGCCGTCATGCTCGAATATAGTGCAATTCAACGGTTCCATTGGAGCGTGGGCGAGGTAGGGCGCTACGAATTCCGACTCAATTATCACAGCGCCATTTTCTTGCGCATACTTGCTTGGGCCCAAGCTGGGTTTTAACTGGTAGTCCATCCCTGGGATCGGATTAAAGGTAAAAGCTTGGCCAGGCTTTACCGCAAGCTCTCTGTAATGTTCTTCAATGTTTGCGGTTGAAAGATCCTTTCCTGCGGATTCATCCCAATCAATCACGAGAGCTTTTTTCCCCGAGTCAGCCACCCAATAGTTTTCGCCAATAACTGCCACACCAGTCGGAATTACAACGACTTCGCGAACGCCAGGTATCGCTAACGCCGCAGAAGAATCAATTTGTTGAATCTGAGCGCCAAAGGATGGGGGATGAGCTACAACGGCAGTCAGAGCGCCGGGTACCTTTACGTCCATCCCGTAGCCATGTGTGCCATTAACCTTGTCTGTGACATCAATGCCTCGCTGTGAGGTACCGATAATTTTGAATTCGCTTGGATCTTTTAGCTCGACGGGATCTGGTGCCGGCATATTGGTAACCAAGGGTAATACGCGACTAAAAGGGATACGTTCGCGGCCGTCGCAAATTAACTCACCGCCGGTTAAAACTATACTTTCCACTTTTTTATTCAGCAGATCAGTTGCCGCTGCTCGCAACATCTGGCGAGCCGAAGCTCCCGCGGTGCGATATGGGATATAAAAAACTTTGATGCTCGAACTAGCCGCGGTCATTTGTGGAGACCCTGGAAAAAAAGAGTTGCCAAAGGCAGCCGAAACAGGTGCTGCAACCACCTCAATCTCTTCTAATGGGGTATTCAGTTCTTCTGCAATTAGTATCGCTAATCCAGAAAAGATATCTTGACCCATCTCCCCCTGTCCCACGAAGACCCTAACAGCGCCGTTCGGGAGTATGCTGAGGAAGTCGCTTTGAGAGAATGCTTGATCTTGATCAAAGCTCGCTGCAAACGAGGTGATAGATTCCCCCATGATGCCAAGAACGAGACCGTCTTTAGCAGCGGCGAGAAAATCTCTTCTAGATTGAATCACTTTTTTGAGTCTGCCGCGATTGTTGAAACCGACTTGATGGCTTCTTTTATTCGGGGGTAGGTCCCGCACCGGCAGATATTACCCGACATGCCGCGGTCAATTTCTGCATCTGTCGGGTTCGGGTATGTGCGCAGTAACGCTACTGCCGACATTAGCTGACCGGACTGACAATATCCGCATTGAGGAACGTTATGCTTTATCCATGCATCCTGGAGTTTCGATTCGGGTAGATAAGCCAACCCTTCGATGGTGGTAATTTCTTTATCGACACCTGCCGCAAGCGGAGTGACACAAGATCTCACTGGCACTGAGTCAATGAGAACCGTACATGCGCCACATTGTGCTTTGCCACATCCGAATTTTGTGCCCGTGAGTTCTAATACATCCCTAAGAACCCAAAGTAGTGGCATTTCGTCAGGAGCATTGACTTCATGAGCAGCACCGTTAACGAGCATTTTTTTAAGCACTACAGCTGGCTCCCAAGAAAAAATCTGACTTAATGCGCTTTAGCACTGGCTTCAGAACTGCCATCTAAAGGTTCCATACACTTGTCGGTCATAAGCTGGGAATACGTTCATTTGACCGCCAATCAAGTTTGAATAGCCACCCAGCAAATAGTCTTGATCGGTTAAATTTTCAACGCCTAAAGTCACACCATACTTTCCATCGGCACTGTTCCAAGCCACCATAGCATTCACTAAGGTGAAGCTTGGCTGCATGAGGTCAATGGTGTTGGTCGCGTCATTGTATCTGTCGCCAGTGTAATGCCACTCGATGCGAGGGATGATCTCCGAGCCGCCGCTGAGTCCAAAAACTTTACTGATGCTCAGTGATGCTTGGGTTTCCGGCGTCATGGCAAATTCGGAATTTAAGTTTATCTCCGTTGCACCCGGGTCAATATTAGTGTACTCGGCATCAAGGTAGCTGAAGGACGCTTCCACGAAGAGGCTGTCAGGTAGCGGCAAAAAGGCCTCAAGTTCGAAGCCGTTAACTTCTCCCTCGCCGCCATTTTTGATCACAGGCGCCACGTTCGTAAATATAGACACTTGTATGTTGTCGTAGTCCATAGCGAAAGCAGCCATATTTAGCCGGTAGCCATTTTTTTCGTACTTAACTCCCACCTCGAATGACTGTACTTCTTCGGGACCATAGAGTGGTGTCTCTGGGAAGATAGGGAATATCCTAAAAGTTGCGCCTCCGCTCTTGTATCCTTCCGAAAAAGTCATGTACGCCATCAAGTCGTCTGTCGCTCGATACGATAGGTTAAGCATGGGTGTGGTTTGAGTAAACTCTTGTGAGACAGTGACGGCCGGCAACACTAAATTCCCAGGATTAAAAGCTGGATTAGGTGTGTAGTTAGCTGTAAATGGCTGCAATGGCAGGGAGTCTTTTTCGTCTCTCGTGTAGCGAATACCACCCGTGACGTCTAGCCGCTCTGTTAGGCTGTAAGTGCCTTGTAAAAAAGCAGCGTAACTAGTGTTCTCGGTATTTCCGCCGGAAACAAACTCTAGCGTCGTGAATACCACTGGCTCAGGGTTCACAACTTCTTCGTCGAGGTAGTATGCGCCTACGACCCAGTCTAGTTTCTCTGAAAAAGAGGTACCCATCAGTTGAAACTCTTGAGAAAACTGATTTTGGTCCATGAGTCCGCTGTAATGATAGATCTTCAATGGAGATCCGTCTGCATCACGACCGTAAGTAGACTTTGAATCTCTGTAAGCGGTGATGGACTTTAAACTGAAGTTAGAGAACTCATAATCTAGCGTGAAAGTTACGCCCCAAACGTCATCCGTAGATTTGGTGTCATACGTACCCATGTTTTGGCGCTCGCTCTCCAGCTGGTATTGACTGCCGTAGCAAGCGGGATTTGTTTGATCCGCGCCTGGGTTCCAAGGTTCCCCAAAGCCCGAAAAGCAGCTGAGGCCGGCAAAATAATTAATGATGTAATTATTTTCTAGTACGAGGTTATCTACAGGGTAGTCAAATGGCACATTTATGGCGTATTGAGATGGATTTAACGTGCCCGGTGGTGCTAGCGGCAGCCCTGCTGGATTGAAGATCCCGCTGTTCCAAACGATGGTTCTGAGCAAAGATGGCGTGCCGTCTTCGCGGGCCACCGTGCCATCTACAGCTAGATTTAATTCTAACTTATCTGAAGGTAGCCACCGTAGTGCCAGTCTCGCGGCAGTGCGGTCTCGGTTGCCCTGATTAAGGCCGTCTGTTGGGCGATCGACCATTCCGTCACGGGTGAAGCGCCCTATAGACAGCTTTCCAAATAGTTCGTCCGTAATTGCGCCATTCACTATGATCTTGCCGTCGCGACGATCATAGTTTCCTGCAGTGAGTGAACCTGATATTGAAAATTCTTCAGTTGGCTTCTTAGTGTGTATTGAAATGGCGCCACCCACCGTGTTTCGGCCAAAAAGGGTGCCTTGAGGTCCGCGCAAAATCTCGACGCGTTCAAGGTCGACAATGTTAAAAACCTGGCCCACATTACGAGCCATATAAACACCATCTACGTAGATGCCCACCCCCGGTTCGCTGGTTGCCGTTGCAAAGCTTTGTCCAACGCCTCTGATGTAAACGACTGACGCCGAGGAGGAGCCTGTCACTGATGTGACGTCCACAAACGTGAGGCTAGGGGTAGTGGCGGCAATGTCACTCAGTTGTGTCATGCCACGCGCTTCCATTGCGTCACCGCTCATAGCTGTGATCGCTATTGGAGTGACCGCCAAGCTTTCGACTCTTTTTCGTGCGGTTACTACGACTTCTTCTATTAGCGCTGCAGAAGCCCCTTGGGATTGAGCATGACTATGCTCGGTTAGGGGCAACAGCATCGTCATTAAAGCCAATACTGTTCTCAGATTCAGCGTTGTTAATGGTGTTTCAACTGGTGGGTGTTTCGCAGATTTAGAGGCCATCGGGTATCTCCAATTTTTTTCAGAGTGTTGCGACATAAACATCACTCTTTTGACGACGCTAGTCTCTTAATAGCGAGCGTCCTTTGGTTTTTTTAAACGTGACTGCGCAGCGATATTTTTTAAGTGATTTTCAACATAAATTCAAGGGATAACAGTAAATTGACAAATATACGAATGATAATCATTATCGTGAAAAAATTCGCTGCCGCGAAAATCCCGCAGCTTATTTACCGCGTGCTAGGGTTATGCAATCTTGCTAGGACATAACGGACGGCATTTCAAATGAGTGATGTAACCACTTCGCCGGATACTTTGCATAGAGACTGGCTTTTGGGAACCAGTGATCATGGAGTAGCCGTGACAGAGTTAGAGTGGGGTATTCTGCGTTTTTTTGCAGCGTTCGAAAGAAGCTGCGAGCAACTGAGCCGACTGGCGACGGCTGATGGTCTTAAGTTCCAGGAGGTGATTGTAGTCGGAGTTGTGGCGATGCAAAGAGGGCACCCGACTGCTTCCTCATTGGCCAGACAGTTGAACAGAGACGACGTGCAGAATTTGCAGTACACGCTGAGGAAATTGGTTGAAAATGAGTATTTAACTCAATCAAAAAAAACGGGCAGTCGCGTTGTAACGTATGCGGTATCAGATAAGGGCAAGAAATTTGTAGTCGACTATTTTTTGGTGAGAAGCAAGCTATTAACCAAAAAAACTGGGTTGATAGAGGACATTGACGCCAAGCTCTCGGGCGCAAGTGAACTCATCTCTGTCCTTACGGGACTTTATGACGGTGCAGCGATGACGTCATCAACCTACAGCCCATTTTACGAAAGTAAAGATGATCTGGTTGGCGTTACAAAAGACTAGTGGGGCCTCACATCCCACCGTCCAGCATCATGTACGTCCCGGTCATATAAACTGCAGAATCAGACAGCAAGTACATAACTGCGCTGGATACATCCGCTGGTGAAGCAATGCGGCCCAATGCAGTTGAGGCACCGATAGCTAAACCTGCGTCTTTATCACCGCCCATCATTCTGGTTAGTAAATCGGTCTCGACCGCTCCCGGGCAAACAGCATTTACGCGGATTTTGTTTTTTCCTTCTTCCAGGGCCGCTGTTCTAGTTAGCCCCAAAACCCCGTGCGCGGCCGCGCAATAAGCCCCCATGTACGGGTAGCCAATGTGGCCGAAGCTTCCAACCATGTTTACGATTGCGCCGCCCTTTTCTCGCATGACTGGGATCTGCGCTTTTAGACCCAAGAAACACCCTGTCAGCTTGGTATTAATCATGTCTGTGAAAGAATCATCAGTGGTCTCACTTATTGGGCTGAGAGGGCCCTCTGTGCCTGCACAATTAAATGCATAGTTTAATTCGCCAAAGGCTGTCACGGCGGAGTCAACCGCTTCTTCAAAAGTGGAGCTTTGGCTCACATCACCGACCACCGCAACTGCGGACCCGTTGGTTGACTCGTTGATCCTTGAGACCACTCCCTTTAGACGATCTCTATTTCTGCCTATGCACACCACGTTGCCACCCGACGTGGCGAAATCCTCAGAAACTAGTTTGCCGATACCTGAGGATGCGCCCGTGACTAGCAATGTTTCATTTGAAAAATCGTACTGCATTGTTCCCATGATTAAGTCCTCGATAAGCAAGCCGATATTGGATTTTAAGTTCCGCCAAATGTGATTTGCGATTTAAAAACAAAAAGACGGAGTAACGGATAGACAACCAGCACCGTGGCCAAAGCTGTGAGCACCTCTATTTTGATCAGATCTACCAGAGCAAAATGCGCCAATACAAATGATAAGCCGACGGTGAGGACTCCTGCCCAGTTCCAAAGCTCTGCCACGTTTTCTTTATGTTGTCGGCTTCCCTGCATCTTTCTGACAATGAAGTAATCCGCAGCAATTACCGTGGCGATGGAAGTAGTAAGCGTGCCAAGAATTACAAGGAAGGATT
>MDSV01084813.1_pt1 | contig 11050 bp, 7 predicted proteins | sample 810851 | NCBI WGS metagenome assembly MDSV01 (sample SAMN05326640, study PRJNA326480) | marine metagenome | isolation source: seawater | place: Atlantic Ocean: North East | collected 2012 | reverse complement strand
CATTTAACTTCTTTATTTATCGATAATTTGCGTAACATTATTGTATTAATATTAGTAATAACAGATGTTAAAACTACATTTAAAAGAACTACTGCATAATTAAAGTAAGCGATATTGTTATCCCCATCTGTTCCAGCAACAAATCTAGATGCAAGTAATATAATACTAGAAAAATTTCCTAGTAGTAAAACAGATAGTGAAAAATCTTTAACACTAATGTCTACTTCATTTGATTTAGGTCTTAGTAAAACTGGTGAGATATATTTCTTCATTAAAGATAAAGTCCCAACAATTCTACTAACTACAACTCCAAAAACATTTAATAATAAAGCAAGCGGATATAAAAATAAGGTAGAAATAAATATATTCATAGTATTGCCTAATGAGTACTCTTTAAATTTTCCTTCAGCTTGTAAGACTGTCAGAAAAATAGAGTTGAAAAAGTTTATAATAATTAGTAAACTTAATAAGAATGAAACTCCTATTAATTGAATAGTATATTGACTATCTAATTTCCATATAATAATAAACATTATGATTTGACTAATAAGAAATATTAGAATAAAATAACGCTTTGTAAAATGAAAAAGCTGATTATAAGATACCTTTCCAAAGCGATTAAAATGTTTAGATAATTTTGGAAGAAGATTTGACTGCAAGGCATTACCAAAAGTAAATTGGGACATAAAATCTGCTGCAGTGCTTAATAATATATAAAAAGAGTAAAGTAGAGATGTCCCAAAAAAATAGGCTAGAATAATTTCTCGAAAAAACCCAAATGCTTTAATTGCAATATTTGAAAAAAATAAATAAGTAAAATCTATAAATGAACGTATTGCTAATATCCTTTTAAGGAGCATAAAGGCCTAATCTTTTACACAAAGAGAATAATAAAATGATTTTTTTCTCATGCTAATTAACTTCTTTTATAAATGCCACTATAAGACCTAAACAAAAAGATAAAAATCCTCCTAATATTCCCCAAACTAATATATCATCCTCTTTTTTATCCACATGTGCAAAATCTTGAACATAAGCTAATGGCTTAAATAATAGTTTCTTCATTTTTACTTCTTCTCTTAAATCAGATAATGATATAATCTGATTACTAATATTCTTTCCCTCTTTGCCACTGACAATATTTACCGAATGAGTGCTAACATCTAAGCTATTACTTGCCCCCTCAAGCCTAACCTTCTCAAGAAGTCTCATCTCATAATTTATATCATTTATAATCTGATCACATGACTCATTAAATCTCATATAATAATCATTAACATAAGTATTATTTGAAAAATAATATAGTAGCCCCTGCTGAACATCTTCGATAATCATATTATCAAATACCGTAAGCATAATTTCAAATTTATTTAAGGAAAAAAATTCCTCGTTCATATCCTTCTGATATAACTGTTCAGCTTCGATCTTCTTTATTTTCTTAGCTACCTTAAAATCAACACCAAGCAATGATGACAATGCTTTATAATCCTTATTTTCAATATTAATTTCCAAATAATTAATCAAATCAATAGCTGTCCTCTGCAACCATTCTTCTTCGTACTTAACTCTCTCATATTCAGAAATGCCAGACATACATATCGCTTTTGTTTCATAATAAGGTGTTTTAAACTTCTGAAATATAATTACAGAAAGCACACCAAATACTATAAAAATTAGTAATAATCTGTTATTTCTCCTATTAAACTTTATAAAGTTTGAGAATAATTCTTTTACATTCAATTCTTCAGTCATATTTTTTATATTGATTTAATGCTTCAAAATACAGTTTTATATTTAAATCTTTAAAATCATAAATATAATATTCGACACTCCTTTCTTTTAATAAATTATGATTCCAAACAAACCAACGTTAAGTATCAAACTATTATTGTCATAAAAGAAAATTATATAACAAAAAAGCCCCAAAAATAGGGGCTTTAATTATTTTATATTCAAATTTAATACTCCCACATATCATGTTCTAGATTAAATATCTCTTCCCTGATCCTTTCTGCTTCTAATAAAGCATCAAGTCCTATCATATACCTATCTATACTTCTATCATACACATTTCCTTGTTTAGTAATTGTTGAGCTAAACATTCTTTTAAGAAATATATCGTCGTATGTTCTATTTTCAGATTCATTTTTCACGAGATTAAATATTTGGTGTTTCTTTAAAATCTGTCGTGATTCATTAAAATAAAACCAACATATTGGTCGCACCTTTCCACTAAGACGACCCGTATTTTCATCCCTAAGTTCTGCAATAGGACAAAGTCCGATTATTCTAACATCCATAACAGATCTTTGCTTATCAAAAAACCATTGTTCCTTAACTCTCCACTTTTTAATATCAGCTTGATTCAATGCATTTCTTCTATCTGATCGCAACACAACTTTATTACCATTCACATCAAGAGAATCTTCTCCCCACTGATTTTTCTCATATACAGTAAATTCTGTACCTTCAACAATAGTCATCAACTCTGCGGGAGTCATCTGAGTTTGAAATTCATCATCTACCTCAGCATTAAAAGCTCGAATAGAGATCTCATCTTTTCCTGTTGCAGCATTATAAAGTAATGTGAATAGATTACTTCGATCTACGGTCTTGCTTTCCTCCTCCTGAGGATAATAAAGAGGGTGATTTATCTTCTGTCTTAAATCTATCTCACGCCAGATTTTTCTAGACCACATAACATCTGCCTCTCTCAAATGTGGAAATGGAACAACTTCTCTTTCAAGATGCTGATCTCTTTCATACACATTATTCATTTTATAAGGATCATTTTCTAAAATATCTTGCGAAAAAGATAAAGAAAATATTAGAAGACCTAAAACTGTTAAATTAAAATTTTTCATAGTATTTTATTTTATTGTATATATTTTTGCAGAGGGCAAATCTCTTTTAGGAACTCCCGGTCGCTTTACAACTATGTTTGAGAATGTTATTGAGTTACCAACTCTAGTATTATTTATAGCTTGCAATACTTGATCATCGAATTTAGCTCCTTTTATTTGTTTAGTGAATTGTCCCTGTGTATTAGTATAAGTTATATCGTAAGAAACAACTCTATATGAAACTGCATTTCTATCAAAATAAAAATCTTTCATCTCAGCTATAAGCATTTGTGCAGCTCTTAGCTCTCCTTTCGAAACAACTTTCTTATTATCAGGAATACCAGCTGCTTTAGGATTAGGCTCAGGCACCTCTTTTACTTTAAATTCTACAGAACCCATAGGTTTTCTTTTTCCATCAACAGTAACAAACAAATCAATAACTGGTGCATTATTATCATTTCGTTTAGTTGGTCTAACTACCCACTGCCCTTTGTTCTTATTAACAACTTTTATGGTACCATTTCTAGTGGTAGCCGTAACTTGAGAAGCTGAATATCCAGCAACTGCTAATTTTATAGGATTATCTACAGCAACATAAAGCACATTCATATTTACTGGAGATGCTACAGCCTGCTTTGAAGCAACTAAATATTCTCCACTAAAAGGATACTCCTTAAGGCCTTTTTCCGTCTTCATTCTAATCAAACCTCCCCATTTTTTCTGACCTTCTGAGAGGGTCCTTTTTGCATAATACCCCTTACCATTAATTACTTTAACTTCCTCATATTCACCTCTCATTTCATATTTACCATCACCTAAGGAATCAACATCTCCAACCCAAATCTCTGGCTCTTGTCCCTCTTGCTTTGCCGCAATAAAAATAGTTGATCTAAAAGAATCTCCTTGAATAATAAAATTTGATTTAGGAATTTCAACACCTTCTGCGTCACCAAATTTTAATGATTTTGCATCAATATCTTTCTTCAAATAATCTATAACATTAGCTTCAGCATTTCTAATATCTGATTGCATTTTTGAAAGTAAAGTTAATGCACTAACTGCAGGCATATCATGAAAATTATACTTTTCCCAATTGTCCTCTTTCCTATCAGAAAAATCAAAATTTGTACTTATTGAAGTTTGTAATCGATCGTTCCCTTCAGATAAAGATAACAATAAAGTCCTAAGGGATTCCATTTCCCTTTTTCTTGTAGTAGCAGGTTGCTCTTTGCCTATTTTTGCAGCTTTTTCATAATAAAAAAGTTGACCTGACTGTTCTCTATTATCTTTTCCATTTAAAAAACCAACTGCCTTATTTTTATCTTCATCATCAAGCTGATTCCAATTAACAGTTTTAGCTTTTTCTTTGATAAGTTCTCCGTCTTCATCTCTAAAATCCTTATCTGAACCTAAATACACCTTTTTATCAACAGCTAAAACTAAATCATATTTCATCCTCTGCAAAGAATCAACAATTGCATCTGCCTGTTTTTTTAAAGAATATGCTTTATCTCTAACGGCTTTATATTTTTCAGGATTATTTAATACTGCATTATCAAACTCCGCATACGTGTCCCCATTTTTAAGAGTAAAATTGGTAGTTGTCCTTTCAATTCCTTTATTAACTTCAAAAAATGAGTTTAAAACCTCTTTAGATACATTCAATGCAAGAAGTGCCGTAAGCACTAAATACATCATATTTATCATCTTCTGCCTTGCTGGATTCCCTTTTGCCATCTAATTTTAATTTTATTTATTAGGATTCATAGCATTAAGCATATTTCCATACACGTTATTTAATTGTTCCAAGTTCTCAGCTAAGCGGCTAACTTGTTCCTGAAAACTCTTAGAATCTTCTACTGAAGACTGTAAATTCTGTAAAAACAAATTAGTTGCCTCCATTTGTTGATTAGATGCCTGTAATTGCAACTCATATAAAGAATTCAATGCATTCATATTTTTAACTCCTTCTTGTATTTGTGAATTATACTCTGAAATTCCAGATGCAGCAGAAATTGTTTCATTCAATTGTTTAGCAGATTCACCAAATGACCTTAGACCTTCATTTAAACTTTCAACTAAATCATTATCAATCTTTGCTCTTTCAAGTGCAGCATCAAGCTGCTGAGCTGGTCTTTTAGTAGCATCAGGATCTTGCATATGTGCAAGCTCAGGATAAACTAATGACCAATCTGGCTCTGTATGAACCTTTTCAAATGCAGAAAAGAAAAATATAATAGCTTCTAAGCTTAAACCTATTCCGAGCATAATAGATGCTCCTGGAAGGTGTTCAATTTTAAATAATGCTCCTAAAATAACAACTGCAGCACCCCAGCCATATAATTTTGGCATCATTAACTTATACCACTTCGCTTCTGTTATCTGACCTATTTTATCTATAAAACTCATTTTTTCTATAATTTATTATTACTTATTTTATTCGAAATCTTCCTTATCTCTTCCTAAGAAATCTATTGCGCATCTAAAACCTATATATGATTTAGCTGTATCTTGGTATTCAAAACTTCTAGAGCTTGTTTGTATGAAATAAGCTACATCTTTCCAAGAACCTCCTCTAATAATCTTTCTTTTTAACACTTCACTTACACCCTCCTCTTTTTCTCTATCATCAGGGAACTCAGCATTATAACTGTAATCCATATTCATGTCATGAGAAAAAGAGAACCCAGCCTCGTCGTAAGCATTTGAAGTCCATTCTGCAACATTTCCTGCCATATCAAAAAGTCCATATCCATTAGGATTATAAGAAGCTGTTTTAATTGCTTTTAAACCTCCATCAGCCACATAATTCCCTCTAAGTGGTTTAAAATTAGCTAAAAAACATCCTTGAATATTTCTAGTGTAAGGACCTCCCCAAGGATAAGGAGATGCTTCTAAACCTCCTCTTGAAGCATACTCCCACTCTGATTCTGTTGGCAATCGAAAATCAGGAAGAGTTGGCTGTTTAGTTCTTCTTAAATATTCGTTCATCATCTTAGTTCTCCAATGTGAAAAAGCATTTGCTTGTTTCCAATTTACTCCCACCACTGGATAATCATCAAAAGCAGCATGCCAATAATAATTCTTTGTATATGGATCATTAAATGAGTAGGAATAATCATGAGACCATACTAATGTATCGGGATATATTTTAACCTTAACATCACTCTTGATAAATCCACTTCTATCTCTAGAACCTTTAGGAGCAGGCTTGCCTTTTTGTTTTTCTCTCATTGCTTTTCTGGATGCCTTTTGGACATCTAGTACTTCATATTTATAAATGAATTCTCGTGTATCAAACTGTCTATGCGCATCTAATCTTTCATGTTCTGGCAAAAACATTTCATCTTCGAGAATTCTTCTAACCTCCTCATCGTCCCATCTAATTTTTTTACTCCAATCAATCCTGTAATCACCAGTCTCCATTTCATCAGCATAATCTAGAACAGGAGTTCCATAGTCTTCAGGAAATTGTTCAACTAAATACTGCCTAAGTATTGAATCTCTTACCCATTTAGTAAACTGACGATATTCATTATTGGTTATTTCAGTTTCATCCATATAAAATGCACCAACAGAAACTGTTTTTGCTTGAGATACATTTGCGAAAGGAACATCCTGATCAGAAGGCCCCATGTTGTAACTTCCTTGTGGAATATATACCATACCATATGGATCAGTAGGATTCCATACTGGTCTATTTTGTACTCCAATTAATTCTCCATTATCATAACCTCCACATGCACTTAACAGTACTACTACAAAAGTTAATAAGACTATTTTTTTCATATTCATATCTATTTTATTACCTAAGTAAGTTAAAATCTATTTTTATAAAAATCGAGGGTTTTTATGTCTTGAGATTGCTTTATTTCTCTCGATACTAAAACTATATCCTAACATTGCCTCGAACGAATTACCCATAGGATTTATTGTTGTAAGATCATAACCAATTCCAAAACTTAAATCCTTAGTAATATCCATACCAGCTAACAATATCAAGCCTTCATCTACCCTATAGCTGACACCTCCCCACATCTTTTCATCTTTACTATTAGTATAAATTAAATTTGTATTTACATCTAATTGAGAAGTAGCACCATCAGATTTCAAATAAATTGAAGGGTTTAAAGAAATCTTATCATTAATTTCATGATAATAACCAGAAATTAAAAAATAATGCCTAGCTAAGGGATATCTTGTGCCATCACTCCAATCGATTTCTGGTTCTGTCATATGTGCAGATGAGATACCGATGTAGACATCTTGAGTGTTGAAATAAGCTCCTGCACCAAAATCAAGCTTAGAGCCCTGAACACTGCCTGAAGGAATTGCATTATCTCCAGGCTGAGCATACTTAAAGTCAGAACCGTCAAGACCACTTTGAAAAACTCCAACAGAAATACCCATTCCTATCTGACCAACTCCTAAATTAGTTCGGTATGCGTAAGATGCTTGAATACCTAGATTACTAAACTGAGCAATATTATCTTTAACTATATTTAACCCAACCCCTCCATTTAAAAACTCAATTTCTGTATCAATACTAAAATTCTGAGTAGATGCAGCAGCTCCATCATCTCCATATCCCATCCACTGCGACCTATGCAATACAGAAGTAGAGATCCCTTCTTCACTTCCAGCAAAACCAGGGTTATTAGCTAATTTATTAAACATATTTTGACTAAACTGAGGGTCTTGCTGAGCTGACACACTAAAGAGTGATAGTACAGCTAATAACAACACCAATATTCTATTCATTTAAATACTTTTCTCTAAAAAAAATTGGGGCTAAAATAAACAATTTTTAAGACTTTAATATAAAACTACAGGAAGTTATTACTTTTTACCTCAAAAAAATTAACTCAACATTTTATTTATCAACAAGTTAACTATATAAATTTATTCAATGTTTTTAGCCATCTATCGGGGATTTCTCCTTTATTAGTTATTTCATAATCACTATACGAGCACGCAACATAATAAGTTTGTAGATCTTTTAATCCTTCTTTTTCAAAGGGTACTCCCATCCACCATCTACCACTAATCTGACTCTTATAAAATGAAATCTCATTTTTACCATCTTCAAAAGTCACTGTATACTTCGTGCAATCTCCCTTTTTTGGATGCAACTCATTTTTTCTAAGATTATATCCATCAACAAAGTGCCAAAGCATCTCTGCAATTAGATAAGCACTTTGATTATTTAAATCTAAACTTTGATTATACTCAAATATGCCAACAGAAGTAATTTTGTCACTAAGACCTGCGTAACGCATAATCTTACAGGCATCCATTCCATTTAATCCGTTTGGTGATGAATATACATTAGCAGCTGCATATGCATGCTGGATAGCAGAAATATCAAAACTTAAAAAATCAGTATTTCTCATAATTGGTTCAACTTCGCTAAAATTTGCCCTAAGATCTCCCAACCTAATGGCGTCAAAGTTCATTGCTTGCAACATTTCTACTGCAATGCTAGAAACAAGATAAGATTGATAAGCTAAATTTGTGTAATGAAAAAGATAACTTGGCTTATGAGAAATAATCTTTCCTAAGTGAGAAAAAGAAGCTAGATTATCATCCTCTAAACCTATATCAAATTTATTATCAACTGATGTTAAAGAAACATATTTTTCTAAAGCTGAATATGACTTATACATAGCATAACTTATATCATTACCTCCCCCAATAACAAAAGGAATAATTCCACTATTTAAAAAATACTCACAAACTAACTCTATGGTTTTAAAAGAATCCTTTCTGCTAGAAAGTAAGCGCAAATATCCTAAATCAACAATTACAGGTGTTTTTGCAAGATGAAATGAATAAAATAAATCTCTTATTTTACAATCTCTTTCAAAACCAGAGTTTTTAGACCCCTCATATTCTGGCACATTAAAAATTGCTATTTCAGCTTTGTTCAAATCAGGAAAATTTTCTAACGTATGACTACCAATCTTTCTACCAATCTGAGTGGTTTCCCATCTATTTTTATCAGAATATATTTCTGAATTCAATGGAGTAAAGTGATCCTTAATTGAGTTCATTATTTCTTTTTAAATCTAGATTTCTTTTCTGGTTTATTTTCCCATAAAACAATACAATCTTGCCTTGTAAGACTTTTAGGATCAGTCCCTTTTGGGATTTTCACATTTATCTTCTTATTTTTTTCAGAACTTACCTGAATAAAAGGCCCATACCTTCCATTAAGAACTTGAATTACAGGATCCCCCTGAAAATCAGAAATTAATCTATCTTTTTCCTGCTGAATTTTAATTTTTATCAGATCTATTGCTCGATTTAGAGTAATTGTTAAGGGATCCTCTTCATCTACCTTTTTAATAGAAGTAAATTTGCCATCATATCTTAAATAAGGGCCAAATCTTCCTATGGATGCTATAATTTCTTTACCTTCCCATTCTCCGATAGTTCTAGGTAACTTAAATAAATCCAATGCCTCTTCCAATGTAATAGTTTGCAATTTCTGCCCCTGAACTAAAGAAGCAAATCTTGGTTTTGAGGCGTTTTCATCTTCTTGTTTTTCACCAAGTTGAACCATAGGTCCAAAAGGTCCTATACGAGCAAAAACCTTCTTACCACTCAAAGGGTCTATTCCTAATTCTCGTTCTCCTGAAACCCTTGCAGCATTACCAATAACATCCTCCACTTTAGCGTGAAAATTGCCATAGAAAGATGCTATCATATGATTCCAAACTTTTTTTCCTTCTGCGATTTCATCAAACTCAGTTTCTACAGATGCTGTAAAACTATACTTCATTATATCTGAAAAATGCTCTATTAAAAAATTAGTAACTAAAACACCTATGTCAGTAGGAAAAAGTTTTTTCTTTTCTGCTCCAACAATCGATGTCTTTTCTGATTTTGTTAGAGCTCCATTCTTAAATGTTATCAATTGAGAAATACGCTCTACCCCATCTCTACTTTCATTTTCAATATAACCTCTCTTCTGAATAGTAGTAATTGTAGCTGCATAAGTTGAAGGTCTTCCAATTCCGAGTTCCTCCATTTTTTTTACTAAACTAGCCTCAGCATATCTCGCAGGAGGACGGGAAAACTGCTCAGATGCAACAATTTCAGAAATATCTAGATTCTCTTTTAATACTAACTTAGGAAGCACACCTTCCTCTTGCTCACTATTATCATCTTTTCCTTCAAGATATACCTTCATGAAGCCCTCAAAAGTAATCACCTCTCCTTTTGCTATAAACTGTTCTTCAGAATTTGACAAATTAATTTTAACAGTCGTCCTATCAAACTGTGCATCTGCCATCTGAGAAGCAATGGTTCGTTTCCAAATCAAATTATACAACCTCTTCTGAGCATCATCTCCTTCAATATTTTTTTTCTGCATATAAGATGGTCTTATAGCTTCATGTGCTTCTTGCGCTCCCATTGATTTACTTTTATAGACTCGCCTTTTATGATACTCAATACCATATTGTGATTTGATCTCTCTTTCTGCCGCATCAAGCGCATCACTAGACAAATTTAAACTATCAGTCCTCATATATGTTATTTTACCTGCTTCGTATAGTTTCTGAGAAACTATCATTGTTTTATTTACAGAGAATCCGAGTTTTCTAGATGCTTCTTGCTGCAAAGTGGATGTTGTGAATGGTGCAACAGGTGATTTTTTAGCTGGGTACTTCTGTAAAGATCCTACTGAAAAATGAGCGTTTTGACATTTTTGCATAAATGCATACGCTTCATCGATGCTATGAAATCTTTTAGGTAATTCAGCTTTCACCAACTTCCCATCTGATTTAACAAAAAATGCTACTGCCTTAAAAGTAGAAACTGAAGTAAAGTTAGCAATTTCATCCTCACGCTCAACAATTAAACGAACTGCAACTGATTGAACACGACCAGCAGAGAGCCCCTGCTTCACCTTTCTCCATAAAACAGGTGAGAGTTCAAAACCTACTAGTCTATCTAATACACGCCTAGCTTGCTGTGCGTTAACCAAATTAGAGTTTAAATCTCTAGGGTTTTCAACAGCATGAGTAATTGCTTTTTTTGTGATTTCATGAAAAACAATTCGTTTAGTTTTTCTTGGATCCAATTTTAATGCTTCTATTAAATGCCATGCTATTGCTTCGCCTTCTCTATCCTCATCTGTTGCTAACCAAATTGTCTTAGCTTCTTTTGCTATATTTTTTAAATGTTTGACAACTTTTTCT